>Ga0210059_1004004_pt1 | contig 23723 bp, 9 predicted proteins | sample Ectturendosymbi2_FD_188042 | JGI IMG/M metagenome (GOLD analysis project Ga0210059, IMG submission 188042) | Ecteinascidia turbinata endosymbiont from Florida, USA - Sample 2 (SPAdes) (version 2) | ecosystem: Host-associated > Tunicates > Ascidians > Unclassified | place: Key West, Florida...
TGGTTCCACCCCCCACAACTCAAACGAATCATTGGCATGGCTACAGCAGCGTTTCCCTGACCGACTGATCAGCCGCAGGTGTGACCCGCAATGGTCCCGCATTCACCGGACTTGAACCCCCCAAATTTGTATATGTGGGGATACCTTAAGGACAGGGTGTATGGCAACAACCACCAGAACATCCCTGACCTGGAGACAGCAATCACAGCAGCAGTAAGAGCGATCCCAAGGGAGGAATGCGGGAGGGTCATCGAGAACTTTGCCCCCCGGATCCAAATGTGCCTGCAGCGCCTGGGAGCTCATTTGGAGCACATTTTTTCAGCACCAGTGAAACAAAGAGTTTTTGTAGTACAGACTTGAAACTTTATAGATGTCTGTTACACAGACTTGACCTAATGTAGCTGAAGTTTTGTGTCAATCTAAATAAAATTTTGGAAGTGTTTCGATTTTTGGTGATGACCGTTTTTTTTGTGTCACCCTATGTACTACTAGAATAACCCACTCAAATACGTGTAGTATATTCTAGTTTAGTGTACAAGATATATTTCATTTTCCAGTCAAGTTGGGGCACACTTCGAGAGTTGATAATATTTAATGTGTGAAAACGAACGGAAGATGGAGACGGAGCTATGTTATGAAAAAAGAGAGCTCCGAAGCCGGAGCTATGCTCATTAAAATCAAGAGCTCCGGAGCTGGAGCCTGAGCCATGCTCATGATAAGGAAACACTCCGTAGACGGAGCAGTTTCATTTTCACCACGGCTCAGCAGCCTTGGTGCAAAGCAAACCTAGCATTAAAATTTAAGGGCTATCCCGCCTTCATTATTTACATTCACAAGCTAGTTCAATAAATTTACCAAAACTTTTGTATACAGTGGATAAGGACTGCGATTTTGAAGATTTTTCTCGTCCTTTTTGTGGGTTTACAAACACGAGAAACCTATGGAAAAGACAATCTTCGTTACACGTTCCTCGCGGTCCCCGAGGTAACTGTTATTACAATAAAAGATGTGAATTTGAAAGGTTTTCTATTTGGTAAGATCTTATGAAAGTTTTTTCGTGCGGGTCGAAAAATACATGCGCTAATTAACGATACTTTTTTGTACTTTACAGGCTTTGTCGCTGAGGTGATCTTCCTCTCAAGCCACGGCTTAAACGAGAAAGCTATTCTCTCTTCTCCTCCTATTTCACGAAACTCACCGATTTGTTTCAAGTTTTATTACATGTTGAAGAAAACTGCCAGTACTAGTAACTTCTATGTTGACATTGAAAATGGGTAAATTCCTTAGCAAAATCTCCTCCAGAATTTTTCTGAACTTTTACCGGTTGCTTCACTATTCTTACTTTTTCTACTTTTTTACACCTTACCCAAATTTAGCGCACCCGGTGTGCTGCACAAGCGGGATAACAATTTATCCTCAAACAGATTATCCTTCAGTACATTATCTCGCACACTAGGGCGTAACAAGGGGCGTGTAAAGCGCAGTTTCTTCCTCAAATGGTGGATGACAATCATTATTATTAAAGCTTAAGCGTAAATTGTCATGAAGGTTGAAGTCAATTGTTTGTTCGAATTGGCAAATCTCCCTTCCTTAAATAATTTTTCTGGCTACGCGTGTGCTTGCGCATGCAAAATCACCACACATCTCCCCTTGACCACCTTGTTCAAACCAAAACACATTCTAACAAAATAATTATGCAAACAGAAATATCCACCTAATTCAATAACACACGAAAACATACAGTCTAAACCAAATTTCTTGGCAATAACTAAGCTTTATGTCGGAGTTAAGATTATTTTTTACAACCGATATCCAGGGCTCTGACGACGCGATTTTTGTCTAGTTGATTTTAAAAGAAAAAAACGGGTAAATGGCATTTGAAATTTGGCGTCCCAAGCCATTCAAAATACAAGAACGAAACATAAACACATGTAATCTGTTTCGGAAACACTTTGTTTTGGTTGGAATTCTCTCTGCTATGATGGGCTATTTATTTTCTCTTTACAAATGTTGGTCTTGTAAATTGCATTGGATGATTGTATGATGTATTATGTGAGGATAAGCTGTGTTAAAACGAGTTGTGAGAGACTAGACCAGTGGCTCCCAACCTCTTTGATGCATTCCTCCCTTTGCTCGTTTTGGAACTTTTTATTCCTCCCCTATTACACAAATTCAGCAGGATGGCTGAAAGCGTTGAAACGTCATTTTTGCGATGACTCAGATCGCACGTTGTGGATTGAACTAAATTCTAGTGGCGTTGATACCTCCCTTCAATAGGCCATTATTATATGATAATTAGCTCTGATTGATGGCTTTAAAAACACAGCAGTTAACTGGGAAAAAGTCAAAGAATCACTTAAAAAACTCGGAATGCACTTGAACATCTAACTAAGCAGGTATCATTAATGATATAACAATCCAATAGACAACACCACTGCTTATTTCGTGATTGAAAGAGCTAATTGAAAGAGCTAATGCCAACTTAAAAAAGAAGTACAACACTTACAGTGAATATGTGTAACTTAACTACAAAGCAGAAATTCTTCCCCTGAACTCATGAAATTCTTCTTTGGTTGGGAACTACTGGACTAGACTATTTCAAAGACACACGTTCGTTTGCAAAACTTGTGGTCAAAATAAACTGTGGAGATGTGGTGAAGCGGTGAATTGCAAAGAGGTACCTTTGTGTCAATGGGTGAAATTGCAACTCTAAATAAGACCATTTGTAGAATATGTGGATAGTGTAATAATATTAACGTAATTCTTTACATACATTAGTTGAACGTAAAAACATACTGGTTAAAAGTGGGCAATTGTAAAATAATTTATTTTTTTCCCTAGGGCATTTTTATCACTGTATTTCTCTGCAAGGGAAGTGTTTCAACAAAGCAAGTGTAATGGTACACGTACCCTCACATGTGGAAATCCCCTGAAAATGATGCTATGGTGTATGCAAGGGAATCACCTGATAAAGAGAAAAACGAACCACAAATACAAAGACAAGATACCTCAAAAATATATAATAACAGCCGAACCAAGCAGTAGTAGAGTGATCATGGCATGTGATCTTTATTGCTGCTTGTAAAATCATTGTAACATCACCAGACCTTCCCGACCACAAAACAAGCTATTTTCATGAAGCGCACAAGCTATTTGCGGCAACTACTAAAATGACATCAAATGTTTCGGACTTTTTTGAAAGGCAGCCATTGATGTACACCAGACTTTTTCCAATTTTTTGAAAAACATCTTAATAAACGTGTAGCACATACGTTACGTCGCAGTGAAAAAATTGCTTGCAACATTTTGTAGACTTTTTGAGATAAGGATGATATCAACGTTTCTTGTGTTCATGTGACATGCTGTTGTAGAAATCGCCTTTGGCAACCAGTTACGACGGAAATAAAAAATGAGTGGCTGAGTACGGACATAAGAATTGGCGCTGCGCCCGGTGCAAGAAAGATTTCTATCCGTTTCGTTGCTATGAAAGCTTCCCAGATGTCACCGACATCAGTTGAAATTGACGAAGTTGAAACATTGTATGATGGCAACGCATGTGGTGAGTACTGTTGCAACCTCTCCGGTGGTCTTGCGTTGAATGTGTGATTCACCACGAACGGGATGTGCGTGAAGAACAACACCATTCATATATGTGGCGCGAACAAGCAATAACAGAGTGACCTTGGCGTGTAATCTCTGGTGATACTAGCGATGTCAACGACTGAACGTAACAATAGCGTACGCGAAGAGTGATCATGGCATATGAACTCTGTTGTTGCTTGCTGCCACAGTGCGAAGCTTTGCGCATACGCCGCTCGGGATTTCCGATCACAACAGTGCCAAATAGATACTAGCATTACATCTTTTCTCCTTGCTGTTACACATGCAACCATTTGTGCTTTTGGTAAAATAAAGGATTTATATTACAGGGAATTGCGCGAATAATCACCAGTAGCTCGTCTTGAACTGGCTGTGAAAATAAATCAGATTTTTAGGAATGTGTCACATATTACTTACAATATCAAATAGTAAATTGTGAAGCTGGCTGGATTTAAATTATTTTCTTCTTCTTTTCAACTTATGCGTAATATGTAGCCAAATATTAGTAGTTGGTATTCAAGGAAAACTTGTTATTTTTTCCAGGAGCCTCATTTTGTTTTGTAACTAAATGTCATTGCTACATTACACAACAATTCAAGAATCACAGGTTTATCATAATTGAGGAACGTTTGCATACAACATAGACCAATATTGAATTTTCTTCAGGGATTGCCAGTACCTTGAATAAATATCACCTACGTCGAAACAGAACGTCTGCAAAATTAATGCTGATGGGTGTGAACCGGGGGGATGCATGGTAGGTTGATAAATGGGTTTTAATTGCTGAAAAACTCACCGGTTGTAATCAACCTCTGATTGCTTAATATAAAAAGCCTTGTGCCTTCCGTAGACTATCTTTCTCATGAGAACAGTACTTTTCTCCGAGGAAAATAATAGAGGAACAGGTATACTGTATGGTATTGTGAATGTCACTGAAGATAACCTGCAGCTTCCTTAGCCTATGTCTAAAAAAGTATCTGGTAAAACCAACGGGAAATATATTCTTCTATTCAAGTATATCTGCTATGCTAAGTGAACACTCACAAGCAATTTTGCTTGAGCATCACACCAAACAAACAACACCAGATTTAATGTTGGTCTTTCTCCCAACCGTCTCTTTGATTTTGAATCTCTTATATTTATGCGTTTACTTGAATTTTTGTTGTATGCTCTTTCAGAAAAAATGTTGCTTATACAGGCCGATATAGGTCTAACAAAAACAGCGATCGTTAAACTCTTTATGAAATAGATTATCTGTAAAATATCAAATACGACAAAACCACTTTACAGGACATGATGATAAAATTAACTTTACACCGATTTAAATAAACATATTTACAGCAAGTATCTGTTGATTTTGTAATAAAAGCTGAGTTGATTATCCTGAACACTACAGCCAAAAATATCAAAAACGTAATACGTTATATGACTTTCGACGTATTCCTAAGCCACATTCAGAGAAAATACATTTTTTCCCAAAAGTTTTCGTTTTTTGAGTTGCTATTTCTTTCTTAAAAAGAATAGCTGGCACACTAAGAGGGAGAAGATTCAAAGTGATTTCACTTGTGGAGAAGTATAGTATCGCATATATTTAAAATGTTTTTGGTTATGTTGGGACCAGGGCCGGCGTAAGCCATTCCAGCGCCCTAGGCAAGATCCATTTTCAGCGCCTCCTTATAGCTTATGACGTCATTCTGCTCAATCAACCGTGGCACGATTTGTTTAAACGTAAACAAATACATTCTCTTTGCTCTATGTACATCTTAAATTTGGCGGTGCGTCCTAGGCAAGGGCCACTCCATCACTGCTCCACCTAAAACCCTTTTATAGGACGACTTTTTTACGTCAAACTAATTTATTCGATGCGTGCCGAGTTTATATAAACACCACATTATCTACACAAGTGACAGGCGTCACAGCATTTACATAAATAAAAATTATAGCATAGGCCTCAAAAACTTTTTTACAGTCTGGTGTCGTAACAATCGACGACGTTCTGCATGCACAACAAAGCTCTGACGTTCGCGAATGTCACCAATGTTGGTTATGTTGCTTACCAGCTGATATCTCTTTTTTCCATAAATTAAGGTGGTACGTCCTATAATCAAAATCTTAATGGTTAACTATGCTAGGGCTTCGCAAACTATGGGTCGCGACCCCATATGAGATTGCGAAATGTAATTTTGGGTCGTGAAACAAATTGGCTTCACAAGTCAGATATAAAATTTTTGTAAGCTTTGCAAGAACATTAAAAGTAGGCCTTCAGTTAATCTGTTTCTAATGCATTTTTGGGGTCAATACCGTGTTTCATAATGTAAGTTGTTTGCTAGGATGTTTGCCTGAGCTATCAAATGATGAGAATCAACAAAGAAAAATAAGTTATGCGTTGTCACGTCATGATTATTTTAACGTACTGACCAATATTGAGCTTTTTGCATCCATTCTGACACGAACGCATGCTTGTGCAAACAATGCACAAAGAGCTAAGAACTTGTTTTCGCTATCTCATTGTCCGAGAACTCTATGCTTACGTCGAAGCGGTTTGAGCAATGCAGGGCAGAAGGAATGCCAGAAACAATATTGGAATTCCGCTTTTCTCTACAAAAAATGTGATTTTCTCAGGATTTTGGTCACTATCTGAAACAAGCTGGGGGAATTTGGACGTTGCACTGATCCTTGATCAGTTCATGCTGCGCATGCATCTTTCAGTTCTTGCAATCCGGCTCAAAATAAATTGATAATTAATTAAAGTGTGTCATAGGTTACCCTTAGGGGCTTCAGCAAACGTAGTCGTTTGATCTACTGGTGGGAAACCAATGCGACTCTTTGTTGAACGAATCAAAGGTAACAAAGTATTGATCTAGAAATTGGAAACACTATATAGGAATAAAAAATGCAATGTTGGGACGGGAGTTCTTTCAAATTTTTCTCCGAAATAGGGACTTTTAACTAAAACTACAGACCGCCTCACGTGGGTTCTGTAAAAATTCTGATGATTTTGTATTTAGATATATTCGACCCAGGAAGGACAACAGGAGAATTTCATAAAAACACAAACAAAACGGAGTTTTGTATAATTTTGCCTAGAAATCGAAAAACATGCGTTTGTTGTTGCACAAATACAATTTTCGTGAAGATCAGTTTGTAAATGCACAATTCAAAATTCTCATCTACGTCATACTTATTTACGGACAATCTAGTCCCTGGAAATACGATACGAGTGAAAGAAAACACAAAAATCGCTGGCGGAAGGCGATGGGCAACCAATTTTTTAACCTAAAAACAAAAATCTTACTCTATAATTTACAAATTTTGACTTTATTTTCACCTATCAATTTTCTGCGTTTGCAACTGCAAAATAATTCCGCCGTAGGTGTTGAGGTTAACCCAGAAGCATATTCATGCGCTCTATGCTTTGAAATTAAAAAATTTGGTTGTTTAACTTTGGGGATGATATATTGATAAATACATTAATAACTACAGGAGAGTCAAACCTGAGAACATCATACAGTTGATACACTATATTAAGGAAAATGTTAGTTACCCGGTATAGACCTGTAGGGACCCGATTTCTCTTATTCTAGGGACCTGATATTCAATTCTACGGACCCAACCCGGGTCCCTAAAACACCCTTAACAAAACCTGCTATATGCATATTGGATTAAGCATTTACCAAACAAAGTACTGTAAGACCACTTTTCTTGCCTTAACACGCCTATCCTACATGATATTCAATCGTCCAGTAGTGGGCTAAACAACATTATTACGTCAGAAATCGCAACAAACCCATTATTATTACAGAATTGCAACTGAAGTTGTAAAAGCATATAAACATCTGTTGTTGTAGTTTCAGTAAAATATCGATCAAGAGAAAAAACTCTGCTGCAAGAAAAGTTTGACACAGCGACAAATTTTGATCTAATGGTAAATTTTTACTTTTTTGCCTTATAACTTGGGATTCCCTCATGGTATGAGCGTAAGATTTGGTTTGTGGACGTAAACTTTAGAAAAGGCAGAACAATTTTGACTTTATTGACTTTTGGTTGCCCTAATGATCAGTATATTGAAATTTATAAACAGTCTGTATAACTGAAAGATTGACATGGGTTACTCGAACCCTTGCTAGCCGCGTTAGACTCGCATCGAAACATTGTTGATCGTCAAGGGACTAAAGATAGACGCAACAATTACGACGGTTTTCATTTAGGAAGCATTTTTTACTGCTTGAACTTATCTCCACACAATTTCGTTTCGACCTTCTCAATAGCAGTTATGCCTCTATTCCTTCCATTTCAAAGTTTAGTTACCAACATGGCTGTAAGGCAGGCCTGCAGAACATACGGCCCGCGCTTGTGTAACTAATTGTTGTTCCAGAATTTTTTCCTTTCTACAATGAAATCTACATCGAAATGAAATAGACATTTGCGGTCCGCGGCAAATTTGTGATGATAATTTGGCCCTTCGAGCTTTCTAACTTGTGCAGGCCTGCTATAAGGTAATATGTGAGATATATTGCTTGGTTGAAGTTCAGTACCACGGAGTTATAACTTCAAACGTCTTAGCGGTTTCCTAAATAACTTGATTTTTTGTTTTTTGTTCTAAACTTTACTTTTGTTTGTAGTTCAGTTTCATTTATACTCGATTTTTGTAATCCATTTGGAGTGTCACGAGTGGTCTGCGGCGCCCATCTCTGCTTGCTTGCGCCGTGATCCACGTGACTGCTTTCGCAGTGAATGCTGCATTGCTGGCGAGTCACTGCATCGCGCGTGAACTGTTCCCTTGCACCCAATCATTAACATCGAACACGCAGGGGCGGATCCGTAGGGGGCGATTGGGGCGATCGCCCCCCTTAAAACCTACGAAAGTAACTTTATTCACCACGATTTTATACAATTCGGAAAACAGCATTCGCGATAAGGCCATATTGTCTTCCATTGTTTTGTCACAGCAGTGTTGTGAAGTATGCTCCGTCCTTTTTGCAGTAGTGAAGCCGCTGTTAGACTTGACTACTAAATATTACTGAAATCGTCTCTCCTAACCTTACTAGCTGGATCCGCTCCTGCTAACACTCGACTGGCTCTGTTTGTAGTTTTTCCTAAACATTTCTAATAATGTGCTATGGTTACCAAGTACAGTAAAACCGAAAGTCGTAAAAGACATGAAAACAGATGTTTGGCGTCTGCAGTACACCCCTATCGTTTTGGTAATATCAATATATCGCTGATGGACAGGTGTCACGAGTTGGGTGTAACTACCAAGTTAAATGTCTCATTGACAGGTTGCCATTGGAAACCACCATACAGGAAGCTTTTTGCTTCACTTGCTTAAAGAACACGATGTTGAACAATATTTTATATGCGCCACTATATTTGCTCTACCTGACGCCAACCTGTTGGGCCATATCTCGGCAGCTGATTGAGCTAGAGAACTGTTCAAACCCTCTCAAGATGTGGAAAGCCTTTTAGTTTCGGTTAAAAAATTGGGAAGTCAGGGATTTGAGCTTTTTGTTGGCGGCGTCATAACTGGTGTAGTTTAAATTTTTTTGAATGACGTCACCGATCCCTGGACCCCAAGCACAAAAGGCAATTTTTGTTTCTTTTCTTTTAAAGAAAACTAGGCGAAGATCCACATATTTTGAAGCTCTGATTACCTTTTCAGCGTTAGTTGTTGGAAATGTATGGCCAAAAAATTGATAAATAATTAATTAATCCTCGACGGAACTAGTGAACAACTGGTCGTCAGGGTCAACACGCTTCAGCACTATATAAGCATGCAAGCTACATTAGAACCGCTGCGATATAGCTAAACATGTTTCCTCTGTTCCGATATAGCTAAATCTGTACGATAGTTGCGTAATTGGCCGTGGCATGCACCAGTTCGGCCACTTTCACCAGTGTTGGTGCTTAGAAGATCGTACGTACCGTCGCATGAAGACAGGACCTATAGGGAGCTCAACCACGTAGGTACAGAAATCGCAAAAGACGATCGGCGCTTGTAAATGAATAATAACTCATGCGGAGTTGTGTTAGAGTGCATGAGGCAACTAGTGCTCTCACTCAAAGTGATTTTTCCCTAAATTGGAAATTTTGACCCTTTTTAGAGAGTTTCTAGGGATTTTCGGAAAAGTTTGAAAACGTGTAAAATGATTAATTTCGATTTATTTTGCGTTTCGCGTTCGGATCTATCTTGACACTTATCATGGCGCTCCAATTTTATGCTTCAGCACCACTAATTTAGGGTCATTTCAGTTTATTTTGCAAATTATGTTTGGTTATATTTTTAACATTTATCTTTGCGCTCCGGTTTTATGCTGAACCGCCACAGATTTAGGGTTTCTTTATTGTATATAGGGATTTTTGGTACTGTTCTGGGGATTTTTGGAGTTGCATGTGCGAGAGCCCTGTAGGCAACTCCCATTCCCACTGCGTATCGGACAATACACGGAATTCCAAGGCAAGTCGAACGCCTGACCAAATAATTCCTTGTGCCTTTCACACTGTCCATTTCCAGGTGCATAATGAACTGATATTTTGCTGCAAGCAGGCACATAGCCAGAAATTTTATAACTAGGAGGGGTGGAAACAACAGCAACCGTGTCCCAATATTTTAATATTTAATGTATCGTGTTTTTAAAGAATCATTAAAAAAACGTGCATTTGTCTGGCGGTTTCTTCCTCAACAGTTGTGTTCAGGTTTAAGCCGGCAAAAGAAAAGACTGCGTTCATTGAAATTGTAAGTTTTAAAAGTTTGCCTCCATTCGCTAGTAAAATTTTACCGCACAAGTTCTTGCAGAAATCCCGATGATACGTAGCATGCTCAACAGTATGCTGTTTGCAGTCAATATTACAGTTGAGCGAGTCAAAAAGTTTGCTTGTTCTAGAGGAAGCGTAAGCAGCAATATACAAACCATTCGTTAAATGCAGTCCTTCAAACGAAACACAACGTTTGTTATTTCATAAGTGTGAGAGCAGGAAAATTTTGGGGGTGCGAAGGATTTTTGCCCAAATTTCCCCAAACTTGAATTACCACCAAAAAAAGAAAAAAAACAACTGCATTTCATTTCATTTTGGGTACATTTTTCAAATCAATGCACCTCAAGCAGATCCGGATTAAAGGGGAGGCAACGGGGGCAATTGCCCCGGGCCCTCTGCTCCAAGGGGGCCCCCCGTGACGACATTTATTTGTTTTAAATAAAATATTCCTCTGAAAAAATGTCGTGATTCAAAAGAGATACAAAAATGCAACTCTATATTCCAATGTTGCTTTGAGTATCATCATTGATTTCTCTGCAAGTTTGACTTTCTGCTAGTTTTAGTAATCCCTGCTGAATATAAATATTTTCGGTTTCGTTCAATGTAAATATATTTGAATTTTGCTTGCAAATTTTCCTAATAATCGTTCTTTTGGCATTGGTTTATCTACACGTGCATCACGCCTACTGCACAAATGTCGCGAAAACGATACTATTTGCGTGCTTAAAGCTAGTTCTGCTGTGGCTGCTGTATAGTATCAATGATTCCGTAAATTCTTGTGCCGTCTGGAAGTAGCCGCAGTCGAACTGCGACCTTTGCTCGTCATAAAGGGTAACGTACTTTTCTTCCGATGTCTACTGTTCTTGCGTTACACCATAAACATATGAAGCTAGTCAAGCCATTTGCTATTGCATGTTCCGTCAGAAAAAGTTTTTGATCAGTCGATTTGTCGAACGGAAGAGCAGAAAGCGAGATTGCAGTTGAAGAATTTGGTCGACAAAACAGTAGCGGGATGCCGAAATCTGTAATGCCATCAGGAAAAAAAATGGCAAAGTTTCTAAGGAGAAAAAACGCAAGAATCTGGCAATGTTAGCTAAAACGCCGCGACTGAAACGTTTTTTTTTTCCAGCAAAGTTTTCAAATAGCAACGTTGAAACAGTGGCGTTAACCAGGGCACCTGAAAATGTAGGTGTGATTCAAGATAAAAGCTTCAAAGCACCTTTCACACTCAGACTGGCTGACCATATTGACATGTTATTTTTCCGGTGTTTTTGTTTGTAATGTCTGGTTTCTGCTTATTGTTCAGGTGAATGTTGTTTCTTGCCGAGTCGCTCTCTAGCCTGTCGAAATATTTTTTCTTAGAAAGAATATACTGTATCGTTTATATCATGAACTCTCTTCCCGCAGCTAAGTGTATGTGCAGTTGAGCACCGAATTTATTCGATTGTAAGCCGCGGCTTATAAAGCACTTTTTTCATCATTTCATGCGGCTTACAGTGAAGGGCGGCATGCATTTTTTATTTTTTTACTTTATCGAAAGGTATAGATAACGCTCAGTCTTTCTTGCGTACATTTTGTTGACCAAATTCTTCTCTCGCATTCGATTTTCTTTAGCATCACGTGCACATCCGTCACAGCAGAAAAAAATCAAAGTGCTTCCTGACCTATTGAAGATGTTGCTTTGTCACTCTTTAATACGGTAAACGCACGAGTACGCGAACGTCGGGAATGCATCTCAGAGGCTTAGGCTACGTATGTACAAGTGCGGTTTACAATCAAGGGCCGCTTACTTTAATTTTTGACACCATTTCGTGCGGCCTACAATCAAAGGCGACAACCAATCGAGTTATACGGCAGGGACATAATCGACTACTGGAAAAAGCAAACGAGAACGTTGCAAATCAGCGAAAACATAAATTTTATAAACGATGACGTCATGAAATACGTCATAGGGGCCCTCCAGTGAAAATTGGCACGGACCCCAGTACCCTTAAATCCGACTCTGACTTCAATCACCATTTTTGCCCACGTTTCCCCCAAATTTCCCTCAAACTTCCCAAATTTTCCCCTAACTTGCCCGAAAAGAACTAAACAAAACATGGCCTCCAAAAAAAATTAAAAAATGAAGTCTGCACTCTTATTTTGGGGCCCAGTTTCGTATAATCAAAGAATCAAAGCGCATTAAGTGATTTTGCGAAGGTTTTCAGACATTTTGCCCAAATTTCCACAGATTTTCCCCGGATTTTAAGGGATTTTGCCCGCATTTTCACCAAATCAAAACGTTTGGGGGTGCGCTTGCAACCTCTGCACCCCCGCTTCCTACACGACTGATTTATTTGTTTGATTACCTCTACATTAATTTAAAATCGTTGAAATTGATACATTTTCAGTTTTTTGCTTTGCAGATCTAACTTTTTTCGTCTTCGTTGGAAGTATACCACAACATGAAGGACAGATATCAGTTGTTAGTTTAAATTTCATGTCTCAATAAATCAGATGACATTTACAGCTTGCCCTTTCTAAAATACACAAATAAAACTGGACACAACCTCAAAGAGTGAAGTAGGAATCGCAACCAAATCGAATGCACAAGGTCCTTTCCATCACCTTGCAAAACTGTCACCGTTAAATTGGTAGAATCTTCAACGAAAACACATGCAAGAGGTTATTCAACCTATTCACTTCCCAATCTGCAACTTTCCTGTTGGTTATACCAGGTAACTTTTAAGCAAACTGTAATTTTTAGCAGTAAATGGAATTCGGGATTTATAAACGTCTGGCGATTGTGATCCACAAAACTAAAAGCTAGTCGCTATTAAGTTTCAACTTAGAAAAAGTACGAGAGAATTGCAAATTATTCTTGATAAGTAATCTATAACGCTAAGCAAGAATACCTGGAGGGTTCGAGACTTTTGGATATCTAGTATACGTGGTAAAACCTGATTGGCACAATCACTGGTGTTAACAGTAGCATAGTAGAATGGTTGTTTCGGTTGCGAAGAGCACATTCAACATTGTTATATGAATGGATCTTGAGAAACTTCTCAGCTACATAAACTACTCAACTGTTCAGTAATCTTTCTTCTATCATAGTTTAGAAAGATTGGTCCAGGTATGATTTACGTGTATTGTTATCGCATCTTGCTGTATTTGAGCAGAGGGCGTTAAGCATTCTGTCAGCCGCACAATCTTTCACAAATAAATCTGTGCATTTGTGAATTTTGGAAACGAGAAGGTTCACTTTCGTTTGATCAAAAAGTTGGCGTTCGTTACATTTTATTGATAACAAAAAAGCCTGTAATGAATTTTGAAAACACTCATGTTTGCTCTATCGTCAAACTGTGTTTCGTAAAAGATATACCTAATCAGGAAAGCGATTCACCATGACATTTCAGGATTTTTAAAAATCTTCACAAATAGCTGCAACCACAAAAATTCGGCTAGACACGATATTTTGAGACCAGCAAAGCCGCAATGAGGAACCAAAGTAAACCTCTCTTTTCCAATATTAGCATATTATTTGTGTGGACATTGCACGAACAAGCTAAAATGGATAAATGAGAGAGTTCGATTGTTTTTAGAAGATGACATAGTGTTTTTAGTTACACGATGATTGGGCACAAAACCATATTTATATTAAAGTGAATGAAACACAGGGCTCTTGAAAATGATCCAAAAAACGCCTTTAGACCCCAAACTGATGTAAACCCAGGCTAGGGAATAATCAACTAGTTTGTGAGGCAAAATTCTCCAAAAAAATTAATTTCTTTAATTTTTTATTATATCTGATCATGCAAGGTTTTCACTCCTTTTTTCGATGAATGGTTTTAATTTGTACTATCTCTGCAGCCAATGAATGTGAGCAACGTCCGTGTCAAAATAGCGGACGATGTTTGAATCTCATTGGTGGCTATCGATGTCTTTGTGCTGCATACTACAGAGGAATAAACTGCGAGACAGGTATTCAACAAGACGTGGTCTAAAAATCACTTACAGTTGACTTTTCACTCTGATGAAACTGTAGAAGTGACAGTTCAAGCTCACAAGCTTTATTGAAATCTATGCGTTCCGATTTAAAAGAATATTTAAAAAGTTTCAGTAACTTCGCTTTCATATCACTGACTGTTCAAGCATAAAATTTTTAAATGTTCTTTACCGTTTGTTATGCACCAGTAACCGGAGCGTTACCACGGTTAAACCGCGTACTGCAATCTAAATTCTTGCATGAAAGCTCTTGCAACATTTGTGCAATGAAGATATTGGATGCTTAGTTTCAGCGCTGCCATGCAGTCTATGCTGGAAAGGTGCCTTGCACACCTGCACTTTGGCTCCTCTGGATGTTTTTGATTTTCAGCTCTGACATGTCGAGTACCTGATGCACCTTTGAATGGGCATGTCTCAAAAAGAATCGGAACCATTGCGTGGTTGAATGAAACAATTACTTTCAGCTGCAGATATGGATATCACATGGTCGGTCAGTCTTCCGCCAAATGTCAGAATAAAGACATATGGTCGTCAAATGCACCATCCTGTCCACGTAAGTTTGCATTAAAAAAAGAATTTGTTACAATGTTGTTGCTATACCCAGTGCCGCAATAAGAAATAAACGAGGTTGGCAACAAACTACGAGATGCGAGCTGGGTAGACTCGACAAACCTAGGTAAGTTTATCTCAAGTTAAAGTGAGAATCTTATTGAATTAATGGGGCTGCTACGTAATAGTGGCGATACATTTTCAATAGAAACAGAATGACTGGGTGATGGGAACGAAAAACAATATAGTTATGCAATAAGAACAAGGTGAAATGTCAGCAAAAAACTCGCGATGTGAACGCAACGTTGGTCCAAGCGTACAGTGGCGTAGCCAGCCCAAAAACTTGGGGGGGCAAAGTGTATGATTTTAGGCGAATAACACTATTTTATTTGGAAAAACGCCTCTCAAAGCACAAAATGACTATATTTTCCAAAAGTTTTAGGGGGGCATGACCCTTTTGCCCCCCTTGGCTACGCCTATGCACGCATACTAACTATACGGATGAAGTAAAAGTTGAAACGCTTGGAAGAACGCAGTGTTTACTTTGCGAATTTCTCGCTGCCATTTCGCGCTATACTTTTCGCATTACTGTTTTATTTTTTTGGTACTGTCACCAAGCCTAACTGCTTCTATTGAACATTAGGGTGGTCCTTGAATGTATAGCAAAAATTAAACAGTAAAAAATACCATGGGAACCGAGGTGGTTGTGTTCCTTTTAGGCTAAAACTATCTTGTGTAAAATAACTCCAAGCTAGAAGAACATTGAGAGGTTGCACATGAGCAATGAAGATTATTATAAATAGGCACTTTTGTTGATATCTGGGTCTCCCTATTTGCAGAGTATTAGCTGCTTAGAGGCAGGGGTATCGTGGGTGTCACCATACTCATTGTTGCCCAGTGAGTAGTGTACTCTTTTTACTGTCAGGAAAGGCACGCCTATGCTCTGTCACAATCTACATGAGGAACTGCAGCTGATCTTCATCATGCGTTACAAGCCGGTTGTATTCTTGAATAAGTGCCACCCCACGCTCTGCAGTGTCGTTTGTGACTTGGATTCCTTGTACCAACTTTCTGGCCATCAGATAGCCTGAGTGATCATTCCATGAGCCAGGGTCCTCCGTTAGAAACTTTTGATCCATTTTCATTTTTAGGAAGAAGCGACGTGTGTTTTTTGTTACAAAATCAGCCAAGCAGTTATTTGAAAAGTCTTTCCTCGGCACGTTTGGAAGGATCTTCATCTCCATCTTTGTCTAGTGCTGCAACCATTCGTCGCTTCATGTTATCTGGCACCTCCTGGTCAAAAAAAGCCAAAGTCACTAATCCCTCAGAGACGTACCAGAGCTGACCAGATAATTTATTCAGTGCGATTGTCCCATCTACGCATTTATTTACCCCCCTGAACAAGGGGTCAAAGGGTTATATTTGAGCTGTTACCATTTTTAGTACCCTCTAAAACCATTATTTGTTATTTGTATCAAGATCCTTTCCTTGTACTCAATGAATATTTCCAAAATGTCATAAATCAGGTGAATTTTTAGATCTTGAACAAGAGGGACCTCACAGCAGGTGGTCAAAATGTGACAAATATATACTCTGCCTGACAAAAATTCAGTTTTGAGATGCCTATGACGTTTGATCCACACCTCCTAGCTCAAGTCTGACAGCAGATTCAGAAAAAGCGAGCCAGAAATATCTAAAGTACCAATTTTCAGACCTACATCTGGTTCAAAAATGAAGTTATGGGCTTCCAAACACCTTTCAAAATGAACACGGTGATCCGTGAGGTCAAAAATGTTTTGTGACCCTTACAGTTTAAAAGGCCATAAAATCTAAACCGCTTGGAATTTTAATCTGAAGCTTGGGGATTTTTCATTGCTCCCACAGGGGCACATTTGGTGCAATTTTGAGCAAAATCTGAGATGGTGCCTATGGAAGGACTGGTTGAGTTGGGATAGAATGACCTATGAAATTTCAGTGCTCATGTGCAACCTGTAAACATCGATTTTTCTCTGAGATATTTTGCATAGATAGTTTTTCACCGAAAACGAACAAATTTAACCCGGTTCCCGTATAGTTTTCCAAACTATCCAAATAAGGACCATCTTATTGAACATTTATCGCATCTGTTACGTAACAATCTTATTGTTCCGTAAACGGCCGTCCGGTGTCCCATAGAACACAGATGTTCCGCGAGAATTTCCACACGGTGCATGACAATTAGAGTGACAAATGTTCCACGAAAAATACAATCTTTACAAAGTTGCTATTTTGACAGGTGCGTAACCAGAAATTGTAATATAATGGGAGCCAACATCAGCCAAGTCAGAACATTTAAATGCCCCTTGCTTTTTGAAGTATCATCCGGAAAACGTGCCCTTGTCTGGCGATTTTTTTCATCACACTGTTCAGACCTAACCCGGCAAAAAAGATTCAGCTTTCATTGAAATGAGAAGTTCTAAAAGTTTGTTTTTAAGGACGTTCCAAACTTCTTTTGGATCAAAGCGACAATTTGCTCATACAACGTTTCCGCAAAAGCCCTTGTTAAAGTCTCTATGTAATTTTTGCAGCCATAATTGCTGCAGTTGAGAAAGATGTCATCGTAGACCCCATTACGATGGCTATCTTTACACGCTTATTTACACGTTTCTGATGTAGTGATGTACCCCATACACTTGTAATCGAAGCCGAGTAGCCAATTAGCTCTGAGACATAGACTTCCGAAGCAGGACATGGATTCTGTTATCCGTCAAATTCTTGAGCGACTAATTGACATACAGTATGCAGTTGATGAACGTAAACACGAAAGCAGCGTTTCTTAAACGTTTATCGGTCACGGACGCGTAGCATAACTTAATAAAAGTTACGGACCCCCAAAACGAAACGGTGCAATAAATATTCGAATAAAGGTGGTAATCATCGTGGTAGCAATCGAAACGTCTGCAAATCCTATTAAACGTTTAAATCATATTCACAGACCCGTTAGGGTTCATTAAACCCAGAGTAAGAAGCCCGGAATTAGAGCTTGTCAATGCGTTTAAAAATGTTTGGAATTTTGATAAGTTTCGATGTAAAGAGAAGCTTAGCACTGCACGTAATTAAGTTTGTATAAATCGTGGGCTTCTAGAAAACACAATAATTCGCCTGTGCATTTGAAGTCTTAATGGGACAAAATTAAATTCGTTTCATTTTAGTTACATGCGCTTTATCGAGACGATACATTGTAAGTTATCTGCGAATAATGGCAATATGCCAATATCAATGCCAGCAGTTCATAACTGCAAAAATATCAGGCTGCGCGTTAAAACAGGGGAGTGAAACACAATCATCTCTACACCAGAGCAATTTTCAACTGCAAAATAAGGCTGCACTAAGGTCACGTCAAATACGAGCAGTTGAGCATTGAAGGTGTGCCGCTGGACTAGCTGGGGCACACCCCAGTTTGCAAGATCGAATTTTGCTAAACTACACAAGAGTTGAGAATGCGCATAAAGTACGCAAGAAAACGTTTGTTTTTTTGTGATGTATAGAAGTCCACAGGCCCGCAACCAGGGGAGCGAAGTCTCCCTAGAAAAATTTCTCCCCACAGGAAAAATGTGTTGGAGGTATTTTGAAACTATTAAAATTTGTCCCCCTCTTAGAAAACTCTTCGCCCCCCTGGTGTCCCAAGCTGGTTACGGGCCTGGAAGGCCAGCAAACGTTTAGTTTACCTTTTTCCCTGCTGAGACATTATCAAATGCCTGAATGGTTCTATGTTAACAACTGCGGTTTTTGAGCTCCTGCAACAGTTTTATCGTGCTGCAGAAATTAGTAATGTAGCCAATGCGGTCAGTTCTTGCGCTGATCAGCCTTAGCAGACAAGATAAAAGCAATTGTTTCGGATAATGTGAAGCAGAAAGTAGTGAGATGGTTTCTGGACGCAGACGATAACTGATATTCCCCCCGAAATCTAATTGTTACTTTTTGGCCTATTCACAATGTTCCTTGAAATTTTCATGCAAATTCATTCCGTGGTATTTGCATTACGTGAACAAATTAACAAGCAAAAAGTATGCGAAAATAATTAATCTCCTTTGCGCAAGTAATAAGGTTTTCGTAAAATATCAAGCTCAAGGGGGGTGGTTAACCCCACCCACCCCTTGCGCACACCTTTGCTGAATATAAGCTATCAATCCTCCAAGCTAGCACATCGGAGGAAAATACAATCAAAGCTACGACACAGCAGTTCATAACTGCAAAAATAGCAGGCTGCGCATTAAAACAGAGGAGTTAAACACACTCATCACTGCGTCCGAGCAATTTACAGTTGCAAAATGAGGCTGCGCTGATGTTTTGTCGAATACGAGCAGTCGAACATAGAAAGTGTGTGGCTGGACCGGCTGGCACACACCACGGTTTGCAATATCGAATGTTGTAAAACTACACAATAATTGAGAATGCGTATGAAGTAAACAAGAAAACCTTCAATTTTTTGTTATGTGTAGACGTCCAGCAAACTTTTGGTTTTCTTTTTTAGCTTCTGAGACATTATCAAAATCCTGAATGCTTCTATGTTAAAAAAACTGTTTTTGAGCTCGTGGAACAGTTATATCATGCTACAGAAATTGCTCATGTAGCCAATGCCCTCAGCGCTTGCGCTGATCAGCCTTAGCAGACAAAATAAAGACAATTGTTTCGGATAAAGTGAACTATCGCGGAACACAATGTCAAACATTTGTAGTGGATGGAGGGTCTGCAAAAAGTGGTTAGGTGGTTTCTTGACTAGACGATATCCCGAATTCCCTCCAAAACATAATTATTACTTTTTGGCCCATTTGCAATGTTCCTTGAAATTTTCATGCAAATTTATTCCCTGGAATTTGCATTAAGTCGACAAATTAACAAGCAAAACGTATGCGAAAACAGTTAATCTCCTTTGCGCAGGTAATAAGGTTTTGTAAAATATCAAGCTCATGGGGGGGAGTAAACCCAACCCCCCCTTGCGTCCGCCCTTGCTTGATGCAACATTACATGATTTTTGGCCAATATCTGGTGCAACATTATATTGCAGCTTTACATGAAAACCCTTTCTCTCAAGGGACATTGCGCAATATTTAATGGCACTCGCAGTCTGTGTGGCAGGCTACATTTGGCTCGCGGTCCACCAGTTTTGCACATGTGCTCTATGCCATAGGCCGATGGTAAACAGCATAAAGACAAGTTTTGCACAACAGCAAAATATTTTCGCAGCACCCTCGGTTCACCATATGAAGCAAGCCCAACCTAGACGCGTTTTTACCAGTAAAGCTCACGAAAAACTGTCCTTCTGTAGCTGATCTAAATAACGTAGAGCTGCACCAAGCAATCTCTGTTTGCGGGAAATCCAGTAAAAACAACCAAACGTAGGATCCAATACTGGCAATATTGCTTTCCATCGGAGTTTTGCAGTGTCTGGCGGCAGGGGCGGAGCCAGACATTTTCATTTGGGGGGGCCACTGGAGGGGCCAGTTTTGAAGTAAGGGGAGCTGTCAATGGTCTGTGTAGGACTTTCAGAAAGAGACCTTAAAAATTTTGGGGGGGCACTGGGGGGGACAGGCAAAATTTTGGGGGGGAAGTGGCCCCCCCTGGAAACTCCCTAGCTCCGCCCCTGTCTGGCGGTCTTGCGTTGTTGCGAGCTTTTTGTCAGTGGAAAATTGAACTTCAATTAAGTGCCGTATATTTCTTTCTTATTTTTTTTGTAACCGCTTTCATACAGACGACCTGAATCTCTCTCACGCAGATGCACAATATTGACGTGTTGTTAGTGTACTGATAAGATTCTGGAGTAGACATTTGCATTTCCGCCAGTTTCAAGGTAAATTGTGAAATTATACCTCTGCGCACTTTCGCAAATTTTTAGTTAACAGTGAGTCGTCATAAGAAAGAGTTGCGCGGGGCCCCTAAAAGCGCGGGGCCCACAGGCTATGGCCCATGCGTAAATCCGTTACTGGATGGTAGTACAAACCACGCAGGAATAAAGAAAGCTGCTTCGATATTTCTCAAACCTCGAAAATTCATAACCGCCAGGTTTGATAACAAATGGGTTTCTACGCCTTGTGGTACTGCCGAAGGGTATTCTGCAATGCACCCCATCTCGACTTCAATGTTGGTGAAAAATTAAAAAATGAACATCAATATTGCGATGGCTAAGGGGGGGGCTTGAACCCCTTCAGCCACCCTCTGTCTGAACCTTTGCTTGCAGATATACATGTTCCCATTCTAGCCCGCGTGCTTCATATGTTGGAGCGGATTGTTCCAGAATTATGCGAACTTTTGCAAAATCTTTGTTTGTAATTTTTACTCTGCACAGCTTTGCATTCACATACTACTTCGCAGAGTGAATACAGATTACTTCGACTAAATGGATATCGGTTAAAACGCATCGGATTTTCGCGTTTGCGCATCAGGTTGCAGAAACCCAAAATAAAACCAATACGTGAAGAACATGTCCGGTTAATCGTACAATCCGGATAATCCAATAGAAATAGTTATGTTTGTTTGCAGAACACTTGCTTGAACACTTGCTCCGCGCTGCTCAGTGTGAAAGACACATTGCCAACCCAATTTAGTACCTGTTTTTAAGTGACGCTTTTACGTGAGCTCATCAGCTCACTTTCTTGGTCACGTGACACAATTTCTGCGGATTCACCCAATGTTTGTGTGGTCGAATGAGCTTTCGAGAAAGCCAGCCGTCAGCACAGGACGTTCGTAGTTGCTTGGTTCGTAAGCCAGCTCGCCGGTAAAAGTGTGTTCGCGAAGCAGATGGCTAACTTTGGCAGTCGCCTTAACGCGTGTTTTTGGTTGGATGATGCAAGCGTCTACTCTTTTGAAATGATACAACTTGTTGGTTTTATCTTAGTTTTGCAACCCATACTGTAGTAATAACTTAAATATGTTCATCAAACCGCTTTGTGATTGTGGCGTGCAGTGAAATTCTCTAGGCTACGTAACATGGCCTGGTTGTACTGTTCGAGTACGCTAGATTGCTGTTTTACTGCAGTATTTGATTGTCAATATTGTCTACTGGAAAATGCTATTGCAATTTACACACATAATTAATGGCCTATTAGCGTACATAGGCTAATTGCTGATGATGGTTTGCCGCCAAACAGTGCTGTGGGACCCCATGTTTGCTGGAATGTGGTCTAATCGTGTTTCAACTGCAGAAAATTGGGTGTTGTTTGTAAAAGCCATCTGCAGGATTGTGATAATCCCTTTGTTTTGTCTGACTCATGCTGAAACGTTGCAGTAGCCTGCAAAGAAATGATTGGTCATCCTGGCCTAATCTGTTTTTGCCTTTAATCATCCTCAAACAAGCTGGGTTTTGTGAAGAGTAATATGCCTACTGCTACTGTGCCTCATAAGTGCTGTCGCAGAAAACTGTTCTGCGTTTGTCATGTGTAACTGGAAAACCTACGGCTCTGCAACGGCCAAAAGAATTAGTTGACTCGTGAAGCTGGTACCGCTAGCCCAGGGCTGCTAAAACGGGCCCTCAGCCCCCTTGGGGGCCACGGAGCGGTTTTCTGGGGGCCACGAGCAGAGGCCTTCACAAGGTAGCTTTGCCATGATATTGCATAACCCAAGTGTCACGATATGCTCAGTATTCGCCAGTAGGGGGCCACGGCTCATGAAAGTTTGAGAATCACTGCGCTAGCTTAAGGACCGCAGCGCAGAACAACCAACTCAGTCGTTTTAAAGCTCCCTGCATATACGCCGCTCCAGCGTTCTCGTTTTGGTTCAATTGCACTCAACTCTCTTGACGTCAAAACTCCCTTCGACCCCACTTGCTAGCACGACCACGTAAATAGGCCTACTGGGAAGGCTAGAAACAAAGTTACCATCTTTGGTCGAGGTCGAAATCGTATTGTGACCTGTAGCTGCCAAGCACATTTAAAATCTTGCTCTCACATTCAGCAAGAGTGTGGCGCAAGTGCAGTTGAATCATGTAAAACATACATTGGCGCATGACAGAAGAACACGGCGGAAGTAAATAATGATTATCAGACGAGTGCAATACTACGTCGCGAAAAGCTCGTGAAGTTCTAGAAAGTCATAGCTGTGTTCCACGCAACATGGGGGGAGACATTGCACCGCTACCACTTGTAATCAAGCCGAAAATTGTAAAGGAAGCTCTGCAATGGAGCGGCGAGCGCAAATGCAAAGTTACGTCAATCGAACCGAACTAATAAGCGAATTGAACTTACAAGTAACAATGCAATTATTTCACTCGTGTTGAACGGCACTTTATGTGAAGAACAATAAAGGAAAAGTCTGGGCGCATGATCAACTATCCGCTTGATGACGCAGTACACGAGAAAAGCAGACTTCACAAGAGAGCAACCCATGCATCCGCCGAAAGCTCCCTCAAAGCCCAAGTTTACAATATAGTTTACTCATTATGCTTCATTAAAAATCAACTCAGTAAATGTTCGTTGCTTGTGTAGAGGTTTGCTTCAAAATTATGCTGTACTTTCCGCATTAGCCTATACTGTACGGAATGCTGTGTGACCTATTGACTGTGCGAACCGTTGTTTTGTCGCAAAAAAACAATACATTTACTTACTTACTTATAACTCGGTGTAGGCAGCACAAAATTATCAATGATTAGGGCTATATTATTTGTCAAAGACAATGCTTCAAACCTTGCGTTAATACATTATAAAAATTTCTTATCCAAAGGAAATCTTTATTTTTATGTCTAGAAGTCTTTAATTGATCTACTAACAGCGATTTTATTGATTGTTAGAAACCGTGTTAAGGTTTTCAAAATGCCGGCGATCGTTGCGAAGCTTCATATAAGCAGTCAATGTACAACAGGGGTT
>Ga0210059_1004005_pt1 | contig 23723 bp, 17 predicted proteins | sample Ectturendosymbi2_FD_188042 | JGI IMG/M metagenome (GOLD analysis project Ga0210059, IMG submission 188042) | Ecteinascidia turbinata endosymbiont from Florida, USA - Sample 2 (SPAdes) (version 2) | ecosystem: Host-associated > Tunicates > Ascidians > Unclassified | place: Key West, Florida...
TAGGCCAAAGTGTTTCGCTGAAGTTTTCATTGGAAACTAGGCTCGAGTCCGAGTCTTTTGAGCCTTTGATCGACTTTCTAGCTTTTCTGGTTCAAAAGTTATGATCTAAAGTAAACAAATTAATTAATTAACTAATTAGCTAATTAGTCAAATATTTTTACTAACTTACATCATAACTTTTGAACCCGAAACCCCAGAAGGTCATCCAAAGTATCACAAGACTCGGATTGTAGCCTAGTTTCCAGTAAAAACTTCAGCGAAATACTACCACCTAACGGTTGCGCCCAGGGCCAGGCAAAGTGGGCCAAAGTGGCCTAAAAGTCCTCCACTTATGACGTCACTCACAAAAAAACGCACCCCACAAGCAAAACATTTTTTTCGAGTGCAGACTAGAAGACCTGCCGCGTCTTTTGAGACTTTTACCGGGTCTGTAGAGCATACCGGACCGGAGAAATTCCCGCGCAAACCACGTGCGTTTAGGCGTTTTTTTCCGAAAATCCCCGAAACCAAGCGGACGCCAAAGAGTTGAAGCACAACATTTTCTAAGTAATATGCAACATTCCAAGTCGAGGCTCTGATACTTCAAAATAAATCATAATATACCTTTTATTTCTGTTCGGAGAAGCAAACTGTTTTTGACCTTGTACGGTTATGTACATGCAAGATTCTTCTGAAGCTGCAAATCGCTCTGAATCTGCAAAAATCTTTGGAATACCTTATCATCTTTGCAAACCGGGGTTTCTGCGTGTTCTAGTATTCGAAGTAATTAAAAAGTGTATGATCGTACTCGTAATTGTCTTATGTCTGGAGAGGAGAAATACAATACGTCTGCAGGTTTGATATTTTACTTGAATATCAAACTTGAGCCGAATGTCCGAAGGTCATCAACCAAGTTTGAACATTTGAGCTGAGACGAAATATTTTATGAACGCTTAGACATAAAGCAAAGGATGAGTGACGAGTGTATTTCACGCAGCAGATTTTCAATTGGTGTTTAGACGCTGTCAGTTTCTAAAAACATTATTTTATTATTTTTAAAGTCACTCATGACCATTGACAGTTTGTACCCGAACAGTCCAGATGATAATTGTTTGCTGTTTTTGCGATTCGCTTTGCGTTGACAATTTCACTTGTTTCAATGATTTTCTCTTCTGAATTTTGCCGAAATTATTGTTGAAATATACGGTGTTGCTGTGCAAGAAATGTCTCTGCAATCAATGAAAATATCTTTGAGGATCTAAGACGCATTATCTTTGAACAAGTGTGAAAATTGTTTCAGGTTCCAAATGTTTTTTACGTTTTTATGTGCTTTTAGCTATTCTTCATTTCCACCTTGGCCACTTTATTCTGTCAATGATATAGTCCAGTATGGTTTAACTACAGACCCGCTGGCCGCATGTGGCCCGTCACAACGTTATCAGTGGCCAGCGGAAGCATCCAGGAAAAATCTTCAAATATGAAATTTGTTGAAAAACGTGCGAGGTTTCGTTTGTCACACTAAATTGCTTGCGCTGTATTTGCACAAGAACAATGAATGATACCTTTTCCGTGTACAATTATTCTTTTTGCTTTATTTATTTATTTTACGATCAAATTAGAAGGTAGGCCCTCCGCTAAGCCTCCGCTGGAGTACCTCACTGGATAACCTCTGTGTTTCTTAGGTGCCCTCCGTTCGTTGTCTTGAAGAGTACATGTGGCGCAATGAACTCAGAACCGCCAAATAAATCTGTCTATCTATCCACTAAAAGCCGCCTTATCAAAGTGGCCTCCGAGCCAAGTTAATTGTCCATCCCTGCAATAGGTAATTTTAATTAGAACAAGTATAATATTTTTTAATAAAAATGCAGAATACTAACGGTGTTACAGACTTTATGAAGCTTCTGGAAATTACTCAGCAAAGATGGATTTCCCAAACTGAAAGATTTCGTACTAAAAATGCGCTCGAGGTGTGGAACAGCATACGTGTGTGAGAGTACGTATATTTTCTACGATGAAGCAAGTCAAATTTAAAAACAAAAATCGAATGGCGGACGATAAACACTGGACAATGTGCTGTAGTTGCCGACTTGCACCATTAACACTGGTAGTGATAGAGGAACGATAGTGTCAGAAAATCTTCGACCAAAGGCATCCCACTGACAGAAATCTGTAATAAATTGCTATTTGCTCTCGTGGAACAATTTTAAATGATCCACTCACGTATCTTCCCTTTTTTAGTTTTAGATCTTGTGAATCTGTTGTTTTATATATCATTTTTATGGAAGCGGCCCGCAAGTTGTCACGTTTTTGTAAAATGGCACGTAGGTCGAAAATAGTTGGACCAGGCTGATGTGGTCGAATAGCAGGAATAGCCCAAACATGACAGCATACTCTTTTTCATGACAGAAAAGATTCCACGGTTGCTAATCCTAAAATTGCCTTTTCTTTGTTTGTCGGGAGTAGCTAGTGTCAGCAACCTCTCTTTCTAAGCACCAGAAATACTCTGCCCAGTGGCGATTCTAGAATTTAAAAAGTGGGGGTCCACTGCGGGGCCAAGGAAAAAAGTAGGGGGGCCAACAGAAATGTCTTTCCTGCATGGTGACTTTCCGCTGTAGTGAAGATTAATTTGCTATGATTAACCCTATCAGACCCAATATAGGCTTGTGACTATCGTCAGAACCGTTGCCAGAAAGTCTTCAACAGGCGGGCTTTGAGTTTGCGCAGAGTCCCCTGCTTTCAGCAATTAGTAGCAACTTGTATAAACAATCAAACGCAGCTTTGAAAGGAACTACAAATGAAATAAATTGTTCGAGCGATGTGGGCAGCTGCGACTCTTTCCGAAGCAAATTCTTTTCCAGAAGTGTTTCGTGTTTTTAATCATTTTAGCAAATTCAATATGCGTTTGCGAATTCTTTCAATTGTTCTTCTGATAGAAATGTTTGATCTTTCGGGCCAAACAATGAGCTGAAATGCCGGAAGGAATTGCTCCCAAACAGGCCCGTAATCAGTTTGGGACACTGGGAGGGGCGAAGGGTTTTCTGAAGGGTCCCAAATTTTTTAAATTGTGTCCAATAATTCTAAACTACGTCCAACACATTTTCAAGGGAGGCGAAAAAAGTTTTAGTGGGGCTTCTCCACCCTAGTTACGGGCCTACTCCTAAACCATTACGAAGTTTTATGAGGTTGCAGGACATGGGTGTGTTGACCTAAAACTAGTCACGAACTTGTTGCGTTACATGCTTCGAATCATATGCACAAGGCAGCAGAACGCATGCCTACAGTCAGGATAAATTAACGAACCCCAATTCTTAATGCTGTCGCAAACATTTTGCTACTGGGACAAGCAACAATCTGCTGACAGTAATATAATCCAGTTCTACCTCACACTGAAATGCTCGATAGACAGGCTTGTCCGTGAGAATGTCATTCCTATGGGAATCCCATGGGACGTTTCCCATGGGATGGGACAGCACACATTTGTATTTCCCATGAGACTCATAAATAGAATGAGAGTGTCAGAATGTTACTGAATTGTCATACTTAGACTATACTTCTGGAAGTTAAAGTCAATAAATTTTGTCATTTTGCATGTCTCTTTGTACATGTAGTCCTATTTAGTAGATACTAAACCTAAACGTTCATAAATTTAATAATTTTACTTGAATTGTATTCATATTCGTATTATAATAATGTAATGGGAATCCCATGGGATGGGACAGGCATAAATTGCAATGGGATGGGACAGATAAATATGTCCCATGGACAACCCGGACGATAGTTCAATCTTCCCATTTCTACGATCGTTTATTAACTTTGAACTCAACATTTCACCACCACGATCGCGGTCTGACTAAATTTTTCGCAGGATCCGAACAATCACTGCTATATGTCGTCATCAACATCTCCCATCATCCGGCCGTCAAAACCAACAGTCCAGCTTATCATGCATTAGGGAAATATTGAATGCAGGCAAGAGGGCTTCTATCAAAATTTTGCTGGCTGAAAGTTATGTAGCCTAGTATATGTGAATCTGTAGCCTGTATGTCAATCATACGAACTTGAACGTAAAATCAAGCACAAAACTGGGGGAACAGCAGGGGGCCAGCCAAAAATCTGGGGGGGAATGGCCCACCCTGCCCTCCCTTAGAATCGCCACTGACTCTGCCATCATGTTGGTATTCCAGCGTCCCTGGTATCTTTTCTCCATTGTTTTTATGTCTTGGTGGAAGGACTCTCCTTGCTCTTCAATCGTTGCTTTCATGTTTTCAGGAAAATAGTTTACATGAGTATGAAGAAAATAAACCTTCACACTCATATTGCACCCTAATTGTTCGTAAAAATTTAAAGCTGTTTTGAAGGTCATGAAAGTTAGCTTTAAAACTTCAGAGGAAGTTTTCGACAACTGCTGTAAAGGGCCGCCAAGCATTTTGTCCAAGGTTGTCATGGTAAGTGGAAAATATTTGTCCTGCATTACACGCCGTATCTGAAAGCCATCAAAAAATCATACCCTCAACTTTTCAGTGTCCAGTGCATAGAACTTTTCACACAACTATGCAAAGCAGTCACTTTCCCTATTTAAACCTTTTACACACTGTTTCATCAACCATAGCTTGATATGGAAAGGAGGAAGTAACACCTTGTTTGGATTAATCAAAAGAAAGTGTAAACTATTTCCTTAACCAATCCTAAATCCATTTCTCTTAGGCCAACTTTCCCTAGTCCAATGCTCTTAGCGAGCCCTGCTGCCCATAGACACAAGAAATATACAAAGTTTGTGTATCCACTTTGTTGCCCAACCAAAATGCACAAATTCTTCTAATTCACCGCAAATCATCCAGCCATGCTCATCAACTATCTATGGTACCAGGCACAGACTATTCTGACAAAGGATTTTTTTGTAGTTACCGCTTGGCCACTACTAACTCACTCCATATGGGCCTACGTAGTTCAACAACAGCTGATCAAGCATTTCAGCATTTAAAAGCACAACCAGTGATTTCAAATCTGTTTTCAAGTTACAAATGTTGGGAGTTAACTTTTGAAACTTTTGGTGAGGTTTCTCAATATTTTGCGAAAAACTGCAAAACATATGCTCTATAACGGCTAATGCTGACTAGATGGACAAAAACGGATGCGATTTTTGAACTCAGCGTCCCCGCAACCCCCAAAACCGTTACAAACTTCAAGTCAACAAAACTCCTGTATACCGGTGATAACTCCCAGTTCAGTTCGCAACTTGAATCTGAGCAGTATGTGCAAACTTAGCAATTATGCTTTGTGCTCTACACTAAAAGCGTATTATTACGTAATATAGAGGGACTGTATATGTATTCAGCAAAAATGATGACGCTGACGAAGCTCCATAATAAGCAGGTACTTAGATAATAAGGCAAGATAAGTCACTCTTTCTCATATTTATATAAAGGTAGAACTTTTAGATGATTTTAAGTGATTTTTGCGACCCGTCAGCATTAGTGCGCAATTAATGTGGCCCGTGGTAGTAAATAGGTACCCAACCCCTGCTGCAAAGCGTGGTGCTGTTTGGTTCAATTCTTTTAAGTCACTCAAAAACAACAAATGGCAAAATTGCCAGTTCCCGCAACCTATATACTAAACGCAGTCATCAAAAAGGTCTACAACTTTGACGCGTGGTGAATAGCTGAAAAACATGAAAAACCAATCAAGTAGTGTTTTGATATTCAAGCGCGAGGCCCCCAAAAGCGCGAGGCCCTGGGCATTTGCCCGGTTTGCCAAATGGTTAATCCGGCCCTGACCAGGGACCTACACTCTAGGTGTGCGGCGCACACTCAATCAAACTGATAGTGGCGTGACTTTTTCCAGATCGTGCGATCAAGGGAAATTTACAAAAAAGGATTGAAAGGTAATCAGGGTTGAGAAAAACCCAACCCACCTGGGTTTTTAGTATTTTCTTAAATCCTTTTTTTGGGTTATATTAAGTAGGCGGCGGGGAAGTCTGTTACCAGCCAACAATCGGTTGGCTGGATTAAAGAAATTTCAAGAACAGGTTCTTAAAATATCTCGATTTTACAGAGCTGAAGAAGATAACCAGTACACTTTACTCAAACTGTTCGAATTATTCTTCTCTTTATTTCAAGTCCTTCAAATTCCGTTGCTGTTCGTTTTGTTTCATCAAAAACAAATTCCCAGTAAACTGTAATACTGTTTCATAGTATTTTTTTCAAAAGAAAAAAAGAGTGGGATTTTTGGTGGGTTTTCTTGTTTTGGGCCTTTTTGAAAAAAAAACGAGTGTCTTTATGATTGGGTCCAATTACATCAACCCTGAAGACAATTATGGTTGCTTAATTGATTTTCTGACCCAAATTTAAAAATTGTCCTATTTCAACTTGCTTGATTTAGCTGATTTTATGATGCATTGCACTAGTTTCCCGTGTCGTTTTATGTGTTAATACAGTCGCACACCTGTGCTTGCAATATGTGCAGCATTTCGAGCTTCGTCATAAATTAGCACTTCAGGCCGATTGATCACATCGGCACGCACAAGCCCGTATCTGTTCTTATCCCTTAGCAATTGTACATATAACATCTACATAATAAAAAACGGAAATTATCTTGCGTACTTTATGCGCATTCTCAATTCTTGTGTAGTTTACAAGTTTCAGACTGTCAACCCTGGGTGTCCGCCATCCCCGCCGCAGCCTTCTGATCGAATACTTTTCGACGAGACATTCGGGCAGCCTTGTAGTTTTGCAGTTTTGAATTGCGCTGAAGCAACGCTGAGTGTGTTCTACTCTCCTGTTTTAACGCGTTGCCGGATATTTTTGCAGTTATGAACTGCTCTGTCTTAGGACAGCGCTGATAATTAATTTATCTTTATTACAATTGCACATTGTACAACAACGAGTAATGAGAGTGCGTGTAGAATAATATGCACAGGGACGCCGTAGAGTGGAAGCATAGCGGGGGCATTGTCCCCTCCAGGCACTTAGCCAGGAAATTTGATAGGGGGTGGCAAACAACAGCCAAGTCTCAACATTTGATTATTTAATGCCCCTTGTTTTCGAAGCATCATCCATGAAAAGTGCATTTTTCTCGCGCTTTTTTAAAAATAATATGTTCAGATTTAAGCCGGCAAACACATAGTCCATTTTCGTTGAATTGATAAATTTTAAAACTTTGTTTTTAATAAAGTTCCAAGTTTCTATTTTGAATGAAAGCCACCATTTGCTCGAAAAACTTTCATGCAAGAGCGCCTGTGAAATCTCGATGTTTTATGTATGTCTTTTGCAGTTGTCATTGTGGCAATTGTGGCCGCCTTTATGATTGCATTTTTATATTTACACGCTTCTGATGTACATCAACACAGGTTCAATCGAAGCCGAGTACAAAACTTGCGCGCATATAAGACGTGGATCTTATCCAATTCTTGAGCGGCTGGTTGACGTATAGAGCTGATAACGTAAAGGCTAGAATACCTCGACGCGTTTGAAAAATACTTGCATTTCATGTCATTAAACACTATGAAATGCATTTCAAAAGATACAAATGTCCTCTAAACCAGCCATGTCCAACCCAAATGGCTTACTGAGCCAAAAAATCATGTCACCATCTCAACCAGGGCCGCACATTGAATGACATATTAATGAGGGCCGCACATTGAATGACTACTTTTGATCTTATCAAACTAAATTTACCTTAAACTAATATCCTGAATGTGTTTGAATCTTAACTACAATGGCAACAGACGTGATACAATGGCACTGAGAACAGCCTGCATCGAAAATGTCAAATTAAATATTATCAAAATAAGGACAAGTTGTCAGTATGTAGGATGACAGCGAAAACCTAAACTGGGCCGCACAAAAACCTTCGACTGGGCCGCATGCGGCCCAGGGGCCGCGGGTTGGACATAGCTGCTCTAAACAAACTTGCATATATTTGACCCACGCAGTCCACACAAAGTGTGAAAACACTTGTGTGAAAAGGAAGCCACAATCTATTCTCACAACGGCTCTGCAGGTTTCCGCAACTAAAAACAACAGTGGGTTAGTTGATCTAGACCAGTATCGGTCGAAACTCAAACAAGGGTAACGAAGGGTCAAAAATGGGCCGTGCCGCGGCGAACGTATAGGTACTTGAGAAAAGAGTGGATTACTGATATCAAAAACGAACTTAGTAACTTAGTCTACTGTCAAAGATCACCGATACAATTTTTTTTTCACATGCTGTTTGAGGCTTGGGTTGTTGTTTGAGGCGTGTTCACCAAACTTAGATTTGGGTAACGCTAAAAAAAGTTTGGGAACTGCTGATGCTAGCCATTCTAGCGTAAACGGTTGTATTTTTTAAATCTATGAGCGTGCTGTTTAAATAACAAAATGCAATTAACTGTGAAAAAAGTCAATTTTTTCATTTTAGTTACATGCACTTTGTTGATGAAACAGATTGCAAGCTGTCTGTAAGTAATGGCAGTGTCAATGTCCTCAGCACTTCCAAAATGAAAACCATCTTCCTACTTACGTTACAATTTGCGGCTGAGACTGTACCCGTTGCAGGGAATGGTTTCACGTTTACAGTAGGATAGGGTGGCAATTAACATTAGATGAAAGTTGTAACACTTCTAGACTATGCACAGGTCGGATGGTGATTACTTGACCCAAGCTTTTTTTCTCGCAGGAAAGTTAATATTAAATCTTTGATGAAAACGGTAACGCTCAACATGATTGTGATTAAACCGTTACAAGACAGTTTCAATCGTAACAAATAAATATCTAGAAAGAATGTTGTTGCTAAAGAGTGTCTATGGCAGTGGACTCAAACATGTCGCCCGCGAGGATTTTTGGGAATTTTGAAATAATTAACATTTAGGTTATTTCGTTTATTCATCGGTGTTTAAAAGTGCTAGGCTAGCGAGTCAACAAGTCCATTTAAGACGAACGTAGAAAGGGCTCTAGAGATAAATTCCCTATAACTCACAATACTATTTGCCGTAAAAAAGATGTCAAAGCTGTTCCTAGTAAGGCTCAGGTACCGCCTTTGTGGCGTCAGCGTCGTAATGCGGCCCTGGTTTATTTTAAAGTCCTCATTTCGCCCTCGAAGCAATTTGAGTTTGAGACCCCTGGTGTATGGCTTATTTGCACAATAAAAAGACTTTGAAACTGGATTTCTTCTCAACCAAAGTTTGAGCTTCAAGGCATATAAAATATACATCACCGCTATTTAGTTTTGAAACAGTACAAAAGATATACGATTTAAATTTAAGGCTATGGCTTGTGCTGGAGACAAGGGTAAGATGCACAGCATTTGTAGCACGCTGGAGTTATCAGAGAGGATAGAAATGTTTGCAGTGGGCTTGAAATTATAAGTTCACATCACTATTAGGTGAGATTCCATAAGCTGGTGCATCCGAAACAGCTGGGAAAAGTGTTACTCCTTGTTAACTTTGGTTAGTGACTACAAGCGGTTAGATACAATGCCGTACTTCATTATCACTAACTTCCACACGGAGCTTAAACCTCAGGAAAATGTCAGCCATGACATGAATTCTCCAACATTTACAATATATCCACAACCATAAGCGTCGAAAGGGGAGGGTAGAAGGGGGCCTTGGCCCCTCCATACATTTTGAAATTGACATTTTCCTATTATGTTTCTAGCGCAAAAGGGTTGTTTACTTAGTTTCGATCGGAAAAAATGAAAGGTCACCATTTTTGCCCACCATACGAAAATCCTTGGCTTCACCTGCAAAATTCTACTGTTTCCCCCGCTGGTACACAACATTTGATTAATCATGGACAACTGATGAACCACAGTGCTTTGATCAGGTTCGACTAAATTATGCAATAGCGTCATTTTCGGTGATTTACGCTGAAAAATTTCTTTGGCTTACATATCAAAAGCTTGATTGACCTAAAAATTTTTGGTGCAACTTTCGGAATTGGGGGGGGGGGCAATTGCCCAACTCCTGGTTACGCGCCTGGTCCCTCTGGTCCCAGCGGTGCGGAGGTGCCTTTTCATAACAGTATCAGAGGTAATTTCATTGTTTATCAAGATCGACTTGAGACAAATTTGTTGTAGCTATTCGGGCACCCAACAAATTCAGAATGGTTTTCTATAATTTTTGTTATTATTTTTGAGGTCAACGTTATTGATGAACAGAAAGAAACATAATTTGTAACGATTTTTTTAAAAGTATCCATTGTCCTCAACTCTTTTACTGCTCTCCATGGCCTACCGCTGCTCCAGCATCCCTGGATATGCATGTTGTGTCAACAAACTTCGCCAAAACGTTTGGTTTGCAAACGTGAATATGACGTCACATTGTGACGTCACAAACAACGTATATTCAGCAACAATGACCATCATACGGCACTGCTCAATACTAGAATTTCGAAGGGGGGCATCCAATCAAGCATTTGCCCCTGGCATCACCAGACCTCTGCACGCCACTCTATAAACCCATGCGCTGCGTCGACGTGAAGACTTACTGAAGTCCTACTTTTGAAGTTGTCATACCATAATATCACTGAGGCGTTTTTGCTTACATATTGGTGTTCGTGGAAGAGGGTATTCACTGAGAACTGATAGAAAAGTGCTTGGCTTCCTTCTTCTGATGCTTTATTCTTAAAGTTTGAATCTGGTTTGAGCACCAGAGTATGCAAAACATCCACGCAAACCGGTTTCTTCAGAGATGGTCTAGTTGTCATGTCCAGAAGTGCACAAAAACAAAAATAATACGTGAATAATGTTTATGTAGCATTTGCCTCAAACCAGTTAACAAAATATATATATACACATTTCGAAAAAATGCAAACTAAGCTGTTGAGGTAGGCTATGCATTTCTCGTTTTTGATGTTGGCGCTCACATAATTTGCTGCCTGAAGCATTGCAAAAACAAAAATTCGAAAACATTTACCTAGACAACTGAAGCCAAGAAGCAAACAATGTTGGAATTCTTGTACGAAAACTCAACATCGTATCATACGCAGTTCAATTTTTCAACTTTTAACGTTGCTTCAAATTGATATTATTGTTCTGAGACATTAATGAGACCCGTCCAGGGACGGATTTAGGGACCGCGGGCCCTAGGCCATCTCAGTTTTTGGTGCCCCACGCAGGTGTGACCTATTTGGCCGATTGTCTGAAGTGCGTGAAAGTATGTCCCTGTTGTGTATAGTGCCATCTCAAAAATCTATCTTTTGTGCCGCCGCCTTGGTTCTGTGATTGCTTGATTTATCTTCAACAGAAATTAAAAGCCTTTCCTACATTCTTCTCATGAGCAAATGGCAGTATGATCTCTTCTTGAAATATATAGCTTTTTCGTGTAGTTCAGAAGTTCTCTTCGTTAAATTTCCCCTGATTTCTAGCGTTTTTTGTTGGTTTGTTCTACGAATATATGAATTTTCATGCGGGGCCGTGTTTCCGCCATCGAAAATATCGTCTAGTTGTCGATCTGATTAGCTGTACGTAAACGCCTTTGTTATAGTAATCACATATTTTATGGAACAAACAGGCACAATCCATTCAGTGTACACAGGGTTTATTTATGCCATTTTTAAGCTGTCATTTTCAAAGCAATACAAAATATAGTGTTTTAATCCTCTGCGCTATGGGCCAGTTGTTCTCATCCACTGTTTTGAGAGTCGCATGCAGTCCCCAAGCACTCTTTGTGCGGCCCTCAGCAGCCTTTTAACAAAACCTCCAATATTGTGTGTAATCGATTTCGTTCTGCTCCAAATCAAAACGTGTCAACTGACTTGTGTTAAAATGTCTTCAGTACGGCCCTCTAACAAAGTCGTAGGTCTGGATTTGGCCCCCTTTTGGGAAAAGGTTGAGAACCACTGCCTTAGGCTGATGGTAAAGAGCACGAAGACATGTTTTTGAACAGCAAAGTATTTTCGCAACACCCTCAGATAACCATGAAGTGAGCCCAATGTATAGACATGTTTTTCCAAGTTACACTCACGAAAAACTGTTCTCGCTAACACCTGGTAAAACTAACATATAGAGCTTCAGCAAGCAATCTCTATTGCAGGCAATGTAGTTGGTAACAAACAAACGCCAGGGACTTTGACAGAAATTTTACCCGGTGTTGCGACGACCGATACCGGGTCCCCTAGTTTCTGGTTCCCTCGTCGAAACTTGTATAGCTTGTTTGTGTAGTAATCAGAATATACAGGAGATGAAACAGTTGAAACAGTTACCATGTTAAATTAAAATATATATTAACTCTTATACTCACAAATAGCTTTAACTAGTACTTTTGGGCTTGATTGCAGAAAGACTTAGTGTGAGTACTTTCATCCTTCCGGAGCCCTAGTAGCTGCCGGGCCCGGGAACAATGTACCTCGTGTGCCCCCCTCTCGTAGGCCATGCTAAATGCAGCATTGTTGCAGTTGACTGCATTGCCTTGAACGATTGAGGCAAGCACAAGAGAAAGATGGCAATTCGGGGCATTAACTAACAGGAAAGCAACCAGCATCAATAGAGCTCCCTCGACGAGTTCACTCTGCTACTACTAGGTTGCACTATCATTATACAGGGATAAGTGAAAACTTGATAATTCACTTGTGGTGACTATCACAGTGACTTGTAACTTATGGGCACTATCTAGCGGTGACCAGTTATTTACATGTGGCGCCATCTACCTGCCGCCACAGCATCCAATACTGACAATATTGATTTTCATCGGAGTTCTGCAGTGTCTGACGGCGGCGCTCTTGCGTTGTTGCGAACTTTTTGCCAGTGGAATGTTGTGCTGAACAAGTTTTGTTCACAACATGACTTGACCAATATTCCAATAAAAAGCGCCACAGAAGAAAAAGCCTATTATACATATGCAGCAAAGGACATAAAGGAGAACGCAGTGAGTAATTCTTATGAGACAACATGCATGTTAAGCAGCAAGGTAAGGACTTTACGATAATCCCATGATGCAACGAACAGCAGAATGCACAATTGCTGCAAGACGAACTGACATGCAAAACAAGGCTATGCGAGCTGAAGGAAGCCGACCAAAGAGCATCAAAAGTAAAAGCACGAGGAGCAAAGTGGCGCGAGATAACAGAATGACAGGAACGGAGCCCTCAAACTAAGGAAGTGGGTGACTCTAGAATGCCAGGCACTGGCCATTGCGAAATTGGTCAGAACAGTCTAGAACCGAAGCTATCATAAGTAAACTAAGAAATTAGGCTTCCCGCCAAGAATGCCTGGGAACCACGGACATAATGAATAAACTAAACAATGACGCACTTCCCTGGTGAGAGAAATACAAGAGACAACCTTTTAGCCTATGAATATACCGGGAAGAAATCCACAGATTTCAGACTACCTCGTGGTCTCGAAGATGGATCTCAACGTTGGAACTGAAGACATGTACGCTTGGTCATCTGTACGAAGCTCTGTTCGTTCGTTCTACAAACTCTACGATGCTCTGTTCGTTCGTTCTACGAACTCTACGATGCTCTGTTCGTTCGTTCTACGAACTCTACGATCCTCTGTTCGTTCGTTCTACGAACTCTACGATGCTCTGTTCGCTTGCTCAACCAAAATGAACGTTTATTCTGTACGTTTGATCTTCAGATGAACGTCGTTATGACTAGTACGATCAACGTGAATACGATTGTTCTTCGAACTGACGGCTCAAGCACCCGTGTTGCTCGAACGGACCTTGTATTCTGAAAAGGTACTTTATTTAGCTAAATAATCAGTATCATACTATTCTTTGTGAAATGCTTAACGTTCTAAATTAAATATCATATTTACAAAAGCATATTCTCTTGTGTTGACAACCGGGTGAAATATAGGTAGGTTAAACAAACATTAAGATTTGCGATAACTTACCTTGGTGTCCGTAACGAACCCATGTATTAATTACGGCATCAAAATCTGTTCTTTGACATGTCTTTCACATTCCTGACCCAACAGTGACTGGCATTAAAAGCAACTATAATAATGAGTCGTCATAAGAAGGAGTTGCGCGGGACCGTAGGCCATGGCCTATGCGTTAATCCGTCACTGGACACATCTACATCAAAATGAAGTTTCTGCTCAAGAGGAAGCAATGTCAATTTACTATGCACGTGCCTTGTGCAAGTTGTCATTAAGCTGCAGAGAAACAGTGTTGGCTGAAATCAGCGCAGTCTCATCATGAGATTCAAAGAGCACGTGAAATCATACGAGGTGCTTAAACACTTCAAGCAGAATTCCGAACTTGTAGGTTTTGATAAAGCCGAGATTTTTTATTCCTGTGGCGATTGAAACCCTTGCAAATATCATAGAGCCACCATCTAAACACGAAAACTATCCCTTGCCAAATGTCTATGCCGCACTTTCACTATTGGGGCTTCATAAAGTTTGAATTTGAGCCAAAAGGGATTATCGACAATATTCACGTTGTTAATTTTATAGCGAAGGTAATACAAGAGAGGTGACGACACTGCCTCGTTTTTGCGTATTTTTCCCCTGCTCTGAATGGACTCATCACAAATTGTACTTGTCACAGCAACAACAATGTACCTATCACAAGTTCTTTTTGCTTCATTTTTTGCGTATTTTTCCGCTGCTCGTTTTTTGCGTACTTGTCACCACATGGTTTGATTTCTAACGGTTTGAGGTTCATTCAACAAAGATTCCAAAAGATGAAAAAGAATTTGTGATAAGTACATTGTTGTTTAATAATCATTTGCGTCATTGCTTTTTTCATAGTTCTTTGTATGAAAACGTCAAGATCTTCCTGACGATAGATTAAGGAAAGTGTTGACAGAATCTCGTCACGCTATTCAAACACTTGTGCGAGTAACTACTAATAAAAGCCAGGCATAAGACTGCTTCGTTTTCCTCGCAAGGCTGTGGTTGGAGTGACGATATTTGCATGGCTTTTTTCACACTTGTATCTGTGTTTCAACGTCGACACGCTAGAAATGAGGAGATATACCTTTGCGGTTCGGGGGACTTTATCAAAGGAAATCCTGGTTATTTTTTAGCATCAACGTCCATGACGCGAATGAAGATGGGCGAGATAGGTGACGTGCCTCGCATTGTATCGCACCATTTCTCCCCGGTTGAGGGCCTTGATTGTAAAGACGTTGATTTCTGCCAAAATTTTGCTTGAAGCTTGTTGCTGCGTCGAACGGTCGTGTCTTTTCAGACCTGCGTATGATTGCGCTGTACATTTTCGTTAGTTTTTTATTACGTTTGCTTCTGCGAATGATAGCTGCATATTTGTTAAACTGAATTTGGTACGTGCACTTCACAGTTTTATTATTTTCCATTTAAATATCAGGATATTGTCTAATTCAGGAAGCACGACATCAAAATTCATAAAGACCCATTTTCAACTTGACTAGGTTTTCCGCTCTTCTTTAGAAAAAGGTACTTCGCACCACGAATGTTGAATCATCCCCTGTTAGTAACTCAGCCGTTATGTATCCAGCGTGCAATTTGCGAAAAGCACATAACCCTCTTTTGATTATTTTGGTAATTTTTGCAATTAAACTAAGAACGCTGTGTTTTCTTTCTGTGTTACCAGATTAAAAATCAAAATAATCGCAGATCAGTACTGTATTGTGGCAGTGCATTGATTAAAACAGCTGTAAATGTCCGAGTCTGCAATTTGGAAACGATTGATCGTTTTGTTAAATCTTTCCCATTAAGGTAATACTGTATTTTTTTTATTAAATTGAAATTGATACCGTTGATGTCTAATTCTAGCATAAAGGCAGTTTTTGTATGTGGTTAACGGAAATGTTTGTGTAAACCAATCACCTGTGCGCAGAAGCCCAAGAAATGAAAGCAATAGTAGTTGTGAAATAGATGTTTATTTTCAGTATAATTTGCATGAAAATGTGCAACCCCAGAGGTATGAAGAGTAAAATACATTTATAGCAGAATTTCTCCGTTGCAATATTAGGAAACAATATTTTTAGTAAAACAAGTAAATTCCTGCAAGTGTTTACACAAACTTTTTAAAAGTAACTGTCAATTTGTTCCAAGCTTTCCGCATAATTTATGTTAAAAAGAAAGGATATCTTAATTTATAGGTAATTTATCCAAAGTTGTAAACAGCTGTAACCCTTTGACAGCAGTAGTATTTATTCGAGAATTCTTAGCATTCACATTCAACTGTGTGTTAAAAGTTTTTCGATTGTAGTTATTTTTGTTCCATCCATGTTTGCAACATTTCGTCGTCGTTGTTGGCGTTGTTCACGACGAGGTCATCAAGGCTTTCTAATAAATGTTGTGGCTTCACAGTTTTACTGAAACATAGAAAACATTTAAATATAAGATAAATGTGATCCCATACAAGAGCTGTATCGATGACACCAACAGAACGGACCAACGTTAAAGATTTCACAATCGCGAAAATGTTTGAGCCCAAATTCCATGTGTAAGATTATACAATATCACTGACTACGTGCATTAGCGACAACGTATGATGAACGAACATGAACATGCGGTATTTATTACTTATCTGTACCAAAAAACATATTTGAAATAAATTCGAACTATGCGTAATTTCCATAATTAAATGCCAATGATGTGTTATTTACAAAATCATGCTCATTGTTCGTGATTGCGTGAATAAGCCAAAAACAATCGAAATTCAGGAGATCGAACATTAGATTTCTGTGGTAATTTGTGGTACTTTGACGTTCTTTTGTGACTGCGTCCCGCAGGACTGATGTGCCTTCCTGAGGGCAACATGCGTTTTACTGTGATTGCAGTTAAAACCCTTTAAGTCCCGCGAAACCCACGTTTCATGCAGAGCTTTGCAATCCTATAACTCGCCAGGCGATTGAGCTAGAGAGCTGTTCAAAACCTCTACGGATTCAGCAAGTGTTGTAGTCGAAATCGAAGAAAAAAAGTTTTCGGTGGGGGTTTTCGAGGGAAACGCCACAAGTGGGGGTGTTTTTGGCTACCTTTACCTGGCCCTAGGCCTTAACCCATTGCGCCATTATTGTGGATCAAGATTTTTTCGGAAACTAGGCCAAAATCGGCGTCTTTAGAGTCCTTGAATGACTTTCTAGCATATCTGTAGCCAAAATTATGGAAAAAAACACCAAAAATTGGTGAAAATTTCAGCACCCACAAACCCCATTCTTGGTTGGAAAACATCCCTTTTCTAAATGGCCGTCACTCGCCAGCGGATCGAGCTAGAGAGCTGTTCAAATCTGGTCTGAATGGGGAAAGACCTTTAGTTAAGCTGAAAAAAAAAAAAAAAAAAAAAAAAAAAACTTTTCGCCCCCGCGATTTAGGCCTTTCCGGCCATGTTTACAAAACCACTGGTTGTTTTGACATGTTTTGACTGGTTTCTATAAATAATCTGTGATGTCAACGGCCAGTGGGAGTGCGTGAATCGAGCAGAATCAGCGGCGCGAAACCGCGCGAGATTGAAATGCATTGTAGGCTATGGTACGAGGTTTGGAGGGTTTTATTGACTTTTTAGCATTTTTGGTTGATGAGTTATGGAAAAAAGGGTAGAATATGAATATGGGAAATCCCCTGAACGTCCTTGGGGATTTCCTGACATATTTGGAATATTTTTGGCATAACTTTTGAACCAGAAACGCTAGAAACTTGATCAAGGACTCTAAAAACGCGTATTGTAGCCTAGAATCCACAAATACTGCGAGCCACAGTATTGGCGCCTGGGATCGGATGATGACGTCATATAATTAACCAAACAACAGACACCCATCATGAGCCCATTGGCCCAAAACGCCCCGTCCAAATTCAAAAAATGTTTTTTTTATTCTAAACTACACGAAGCCACTAGTCATTACAGGGTTTGAACAGCTCTCTAGCTCTATCTGCTGCCGAGTTATGGCCGGCCAAAGTTTGGCCTGAAAGGGCAAATTACGCTTTTTCTGAAAAGTTAGGAATTAGGTCCAAAACTGGGTTTTTGGCCCATAATTTTGGCCACAGATATGCTAGCAAGTCAATCAAGGTGTCGATAGACGCGGATTGTCTCCTAGCTTTTAACAAAACTTGAGCCAAAAGAAGTCAATGGGTTGGGGCCCAGGGCCGGCCAAAGGTGGCCTGTTTTTCCAAAACATGTCCCTTTTTGTGACGTCACCTCCAGAAAACCACCCACCGAAACCATAAATTATTTTTTCGATTTTGACAACAAAGCTTGCTGAATCCGTAGAGGGATTGAACAGCTCTCTAGCTCAATCGCTTGGCGAGTTATAGGATTGCAAAGTTTTACAAGAAAAGTGGCGCACGCGGGGCTTAAAGGGTACGCCGTGCCATTTGTTCCTGGTTGTTAGAAGTGCCTGTAGTTAAGCAGCTGTGCAGATATTTGCAGCTTTGAATGCGCTTGGTTGGTGTGTGGTTTACATGTACAGTATCTTGTTTTGCAGGCGTTTATGTTTAGGTGCATTTTCAGTTAATTAAACCTTTTTTACATGTGGTAGATCGGTTTCATTACAATTTAATTAACTGAATAACTGATATGGATAAACTTATGAAACCTTCTCGTCTGGACCTGGATCAGAACTCACGTAGTGCGTCTATGGAGTGGAGTAACTGGCGCAAGACTTTCAAGAATTATGCAGAGGAGCTTGATCAGCAAAGAGAAGACAGAGCAGTCGACAAGTTGATATTGCTGATCAATTGCGTGTCTCATACCGTGTACGAATTCATTGAGGAATGCGAAACGTATGACGAAGCAATCACGGCTCTTCAGAGCTTGTATGTTCATGTTCCGAACGAGATTTTTGCTCGACATTTGCTGGCTACGACCAAGCAGCAACAAGGTCAAACTCTTGACGAATTTCTGCAAACGCTTCGCAGGCTGAGTAAGGACTGTAATTTCCGTACGGTTACAACGGAGCAGTACAAACAAGAGATGGTTCGCGATGCGTTCATCAACGGGTTGCTCTCCCATGTAATCCGCCAAATGCTGTTAGAAAATCGAGAGCTCGATTTAGCAACCGCATTCGAACAAGCGAGAACCTTGGACTTGGCCCAGAAAAACTCGGAAGCGTATGACTTGGGGAAAGTCCTAGCTTCGTCTGTGTCAGATGAGGCATCGGAAGTTCACAGTCAAAATCAAGAAGTGACTGGAAGCTCGCGAAAACTCTCTTTCTTCTGCGGCTTTTCGTACCACGATCGAAAGGTATGTCCTGCGAAAGGAAATGTTTGCCACTTGTGTAAGAAGAAGGGTCATTTCGCAAAAGTGTGCAGATCTAAGAACACTAATATCGAGCATAGTGCACCATACAGCTTGTCTGTGCGCAGTTCAGGTATCGCCTGAGTGTCTTACGCCAGCTACGGCAAACGTTTGTATTGCGGGCGTGTTCTTTGCGCTCTGATTGAAACTGGGAGTTAATTAAAGAACTGCCAAAGCTTTAAGACTCCGTGTTGAACCCTCCGTGTCTGAGGTATCAATGGCTGCATCTAACCTCAAGGGCAAAGTAGCTGGGCAGTGCATTGTTGATGTAATTATGAACTCTCGCAAGTATGCCGGTGTCCGGTTGGGTGTACTCAAGGATTTGTGTACAGATGTTATACCGGGCCAAGGCTTTCAGGCCAGACACAGACGGGTGGTGTTTAAGTATGGTGGACGTGGGGCCAACCTTCTTTTTACCGGTGGTTTAGAGACCTGCCCGCCCTCCGCTGCTTCCGCGGTCAATACCTTGTTGTTTGACAATTTGCTTCCAGAATGTAATTCTCATTGCTGTTAAGTCACTAAGGTTCAACGCCGAGGGCAAAGAATTTATTAGGTGCGAAATTGCTCGCCTTTCTAAAGAAGAGATTATACAGCCTAGTGTGTCTCCTTGGCGTGCTCAAGTTGTTATTGTAAAAGATGATGAAAATAAAAAGAAACGAATGTGCGTCGACTACTCGCATGCAATTAACTTGTGTACTGAGCTCAACGCTTATACCTTGCCACGAATTGACGACTTGGTTAACGCCCTTGCCAGCTATCATGTCTTCTCCACCTTCGAACTCGCATCATCAAAATATCTATCGCGGACTTGGATAGGAGGTTTACAGCGTTTGCGGCTGACGGAAAGTTGTGGGAATTTACGCGAATTCCGTTTGGTATCACAAATGGCGTTTCCGCCTTTCAGCGAGAAATGGATAAAATGGTTGAGGACGAGGGCTTGTCGGGAACTTTCCCTTACTTAGATAATATCACTGTGGCAGGGCGAACTTAAGAAGAATACGATCGAAATGTTAAGAGTTTTCTCGGCGCTATTAATCGTCGGAATATGACTTTAAACGAACGTAAAACAGTCTCATCACTTACATCGATCAATATACATGGGTATTGCATGGGCAGAGGAGTTATCAAACCTGACTGTGATAGACTGCGTCCACTGCAAGAGCTCCCTCCTCCTGGAAATATGAGAGCGTTCAAAACGGTTCTTGGGTTGTTCGCTTATGCCAAATGGGTGCCCGGGTTTTCAGACAAAATTCAACATTTGAAACGCACTACCTCATTTCCGTTGTCTAACACTTTGAAAGGGGAAATAGAAAAAAGCTGCTCTGCACTCGATTGATGATAACGTCCCGTTTGTTGTCGAATGCGACGCATCTGATGCAGCAATATCGGCGACATTAAACCAAGCTGCACACCCTGTGGCCTTCATGTCGTGTTCATTGCATGACAGTGAGCTTCATTACCCTGCAACAGAAAAAGAGGCGACTTCTGTCATCGAAGCAGTTCGAAGATGAAGCCACGTTTTTGCTCGACAGCATTCCACCTTAGTTACGGATCAGCGGTCGGTGGCATTTATGCTCGACAATCTTAAACGTACGAAGATTACGAACAACAAGATTCAGTGTTGGCGGCTTGAACTAGCTTTGTGCAACTACTCCATCCAGTACCGCCCTGGTAAAGACAACGTCGGGCCTGACACGTTGACTGAGCATTTTGCGTAAATGTGTCAGACTCGAACCTTGTGGAAATACATGATGGGTTGTGTCAACTTGGCGTTACTTGAATGCTTCACTTGTTCGAGCAAAGAACTTGCCCCACTCAACGGATGACGTCAAGAAAGTCTGCACTACCTTCCGTACGTGCGCTGAGCTGAAACCTCGGTTCTATGCTCCCCAGGAAGCAAAGCTTGTGAAGGCGACGCAACCCTTTGAAAGACTAACTATTGATTTGAAAGGTCCGCTTTCAACATCGTCCCGAAACATATACTTACTCACTGTAATCGACGAGTTTTCAAGATTTCCGTTTGCCTTTGCTTGTCCTGACATGCAATCAACCACGTGATTAGGTGTCTTGATCAATTGTTCCTTTGTGCGGAATGCCAGGTTATACACATTCGGACAATCAAACGTCGTTCTCATCCAATGACATCAAGGAATACCTTACGAAACGAGGCGTTGCAACCAGCAAATCGTCACCGTATCATCCCATGGGAATTCTCAGGTTGAACGGTACAACGGTATAGTATGGAAGGCTATCCGTTTAGGGTTGAAGTCCCATAATCTTCCGGTCTCCTCGTGGGAGAATATGCTGCCGGATGCTCTTCATTCCATTCGATCACTTCTTTGTCCGGCAACGAACTCAACACCTCATGAGCGTTTTTTTGCATTCATGCGACGTTCGCCTAACGGGAAATCGTTGCCCGGCTGGCTGTCAAGCCCTGGGCCGGTGTTTCTGCGGTCATTCGTGAGGTCGAACAAGATCGATGATATGGTGGAGGAAGTCGAACTCACCGATGCAAATCCGTTGTATGCGCGAGTTCGCTTTCCGGATGACAGGGAGTCCAATGTTTTAGTGCGTGACCTGGCACCTTGCCCTACGCGAGATTCTTCCAGTGATGGACACTGCGAAGATCGACCTGTAGAAACAGCTCATGAAAGTGCTGTTCCACAAGTGACTGTTCCGCAGATAACTGATCCTCAGATCAGCAACAGTGAATTGAACAATACGCGGAGAAGCGTTGGTGAAGCGCAGGAATCTGACCCTGCGCCCAGAAGGTCAACCCGAAAAACTCGGGGTGTGCCTCCTGTAAGATATGGTGTGTATGAGTGATGTTCGTTTTTTTTGTAGGAGGGAAGAATGTGGTAATATGTGGTACTTTGGCGTTCTTTTGTGACTTTGCGTCCCGCAGGACTATGTGCCTTGCCGAGGGCAAAATACGTTTTACTGTGATTGCAGTTAAACGCCGTGCCATTTGTTCCTGGTTGTGACAAGTACCTGTAGTTAAGCAGCTGTGCAGATATTTGTCGCTTTGAATGCGCTTGGTTGGTGTGTGGTTTACATGTGTCTTGTTTTGCAGGCGCTTATTTTTAGCTGCATTTTTAGTTAATTAAAGCCTCATTTACATGTTGTGGATTGGTTTCATTACAATTTCAATGAGTCATTGTGCAGAACAGATATTCTGTGGCTTTTTCACATCATTCCAAACCTTCTAATATACAAATGCAGATATTTGCTTTTGTCCATCAATAGTTGAATGAAGGATATCACAACATGCAAGAGCAAAACTGTATAATTAATTTGTACGAAGTTGAAAAACGTGCTAGTTCATGAATACAATTCTGGTCACTGTTAGAACTAAAATTCAGTCACAACACCTGCAGTTATTGTCCCATTGAAGCCATATATTCCAATGCCATATCCATTACTCAACGATATGAAATGCAGACCCAAAACGTTGCTTTTGGAAAAAATTTCTAGTGGTTTTCCGTTTCCTAGAACAAGGTTTCCACGCAAATAATTCACCAATAGAGAATTATCTTCAGTTGACACTGTGGAGTCATATAGCTGGCAAAACATATGCAAATGAAGTATAACTTGATTACGATTCACAAATAAATTCATACAAAGCAACTTGACAAACCTTATGCTATGTTGCTGTGAACGTAAAAACCCTGGAAGTCAATATCAGGGGCGCACGCAGGAATTTTTTAAGAAGGGGGGCTGAAATTCTGAGAAAAATATTTTGCTCTCACTTAAATACAGGCTACTTTATTTACTATAACATTTATGTCATATATGCTATTTCAATTTTAACACATCAACACTTTTCTTGATCAGGTCCAGCCGCGACGTCTGTTTCTTTGCCCATTTTCCCCCGTTACCGTGATTTTGTTAATCTGTTAATAGTACGATGCGATATTTTGTGGCACTTCTCTGCAAAAGTTCGACATTGTTTATGGAAGTTTGTAACATGCTCAGTATCCCGTGATATTGTTTTTAAAAGCACTCTTATGTTATATAGTAGCATTACTTCATACCACTTCCAGCAAATTCTGGTGTCTCAGTCGGCTATTATTTGTCACGAAATATTATCAACAGCACTTTTCTCAACATCGCAGACAAGCAGAATGAACTGCAGTACCACTACAGATCGTAGAATTATCTCACAGCCACGCCACATGATTGTTGGTCGATACCAAAAGCAAAATACCTTTGTTAAATCACCAAAACAGAATTGAAACAACAGTTTCTGCACATACTCGTAAAAGGCAGCACAAGCGTTTGCGAATTGCTAGTGTATCATCTAACCTATTCGAGGCAGTGGTAGCAAACAAAGCTTAGCCGACATATCACTAACTTTACAGATAATTGCGCAAGGTACAGACAGATGCCGCCGTTGAAATTTTGAAATGAGAGAATGGACAGAGACAGATGCTCTTCAGGAGGCTCTTGGAGCAACCCATGCATGCGTATTTGGCCAACTAAGCACGTGACATCTCTCACTCTCTCTTACAAGCAAACCGTCACGGCAAACGGAATCGTAGCGATAGCACGAATACACCGGCGGACAGTTAATGTGTATAGTTTCTTAAGTGTT
>Ga0210059_1004007_pt1 | contig 23721 bp, 10 predicted proteins | sample Ectturendosymbi2_FD_188042 | JGI IMG/M metagenome (GOLD analysis project Ga0210059, IMG submission 188042) | Ecteinascidia turbinata endosymbiont from Florida, USA - Sample 2 (SPAdes) (version 2) | ecosystem: Host-associated > Tunicates > Ascidians > Unclassified | place: Key West, Florida...
CTCCAGTCTTGACTTTGGGGGGTCAATACGTAAATTCTGTTGACCAATACAAATATCTGGGAATAGTATTGGATACTGAGCTCTCAGATGACAAAGACATTCAGAGACAACTGCGATATCAATATTGTGCAGCAAACAAGCTGCGAGCCTCTTTCCCGTTGTTCAAATGCAGTTAAAAATGTACTTTTTCGTTACTTTTGTACGCCCATGTATGCATCTCAATTATGGTGTAATTTCAAGAAGTCATGCATGCAGAGATTGCGGGTGGCATATAAATTTGGTTGCAGAGCTCTATACAACTTGCCCTGGAGAGGGAGTGTTAGTAGCCACCAAGTTCAATGCAACATTCCTACCTTTGAGGCACTGTTACGAAAATACAAGTACCTGTTTCTTGAAAGATGCAGAAAATCTAACAACTTATGGTTACGTGATTTGATGCAGTCAGATTGTTTGTATTCGTCACTATTCTTTGAACACTATAATCGCATTTTACTCTGTGATTGAGTGATCGAACTTTGCAGTGTCCGTTTGATCGATGGCGTGCCAAGCCACAACTACTTACATGACGTCAGGCTAGAAACAACCATCTTCGGTTAAACCGGATCTTCGCCCAAACCAGATAAAGTCATCGGTCAAATCGAATCCGGATTAATCGAGTTGTACTGTAATTTCAAAAAATTTGCCATTTTTGAAAATCCAATTGTGACTTCATATCAATAAAAATCATTAAATTCTTACTGTCATGTTACGGCAGGAGATAGTCGAATAAGGTTTCAATGGGCAGTTCTGCAGCCACTGCCTAAAAATGGATCCACCAAAAGACCGTCAAAAATTATCGGTGGCTGTGACGGCTGATGTAACCCATAGCGAAGGCAGCTGGCAGTTGGAGAAAGTGCAAAACAGCAACCCAATTTGCACAGTGCAGGCTAACAAAAAGACCTGAAAAAGTTACTTAAACACCTGAAAAAGTGTGTGCCCATGGTCGTGGTGCCAGCACACGTAACCCAGAGGGAAGGTAACCTCCGTTTGGAAAATACACACACGTTTCACAAGCAATCAGCTTTTATTTTTGACACATTTCGTCAATGTAGCATGGGTAGAAAGACGAAAATAATCCAAAACTTACAAAATTGGTATGTCTGGTAAAAATTTTTCACATTATAAACCTGTTTATCACACATTTAACTTCCATTTGGGGCACATTTTGTCAATCTAGCATGAACAATCTAGAAGCACATTTTGTCAATCTTTTTTTATTTGTTATGTTTTGTTTTTCATGTGCCTAATACTTACTGAAATCAATAATGATTATGTACTGCTAATAATACGGTAACCTGTTCACATCCTTTACTCTTCAACTTCATTCGGTGACACCATGCATCTGGTTTGGGAACAACTCATCCATGCAACCCACCCAAAAATGGTCTGTGGGTAAATCTACTTTTCTTCATGATGTGCATTTATAAACAATATGTTCCGTCCATGTTACTTGTTTTTGCGATGAAATGTTATACTAACATGCCTTGCCTTCTGCCTCACAACCGTAATTGCTGCTTGCTTTCTTCACCTATGTACTTGCGTCACTTGCTCATCTGTACATGCCTCATCTCTTCACCCGTTGCTTGCCCACCATCATCTGTGTTATGTTGATGCTTACTGTGTTTTATTTTGTTATTTTTTGTTTGTTTTTCTATTTTTGCTATATGCTACATTTCTTCATGACTCCAATTTGGCGTGGCCTATGTTTTGTCTTTCCATTTGTGATTGTTTTGTACATATCTAGCATGAACACCAAGTTGAAAAAAATTGGAAAACTTGTAAAAGTAGTATGTTTGGTGGAATTTCCTTGCATCCACATGTTTCAAATATGATTGGCTTTCATATGAGACGCATTTTGTCAATCTAGTATGGGTACGAAGTTGAAAAAAAATCAAAAACATAAAAAATTAGGTCTATTATGTCTGATGGAATTTTTTTCTATAAACATATTTCCTAAACAAATATCTTTTATTTGAGACACATTTTGTCTATCTATCATCGGTACAAAGTTGAAATAAAATTCAAAAACATACAAAATTATTACGCTCAGTGGAATTTTTCACATAAACATGTTTCCCAGACAATTGGCTTTCATTTCATACACATTTTGTCTATCTACCATAACCTCACCATGGGTACAAAGTTGAAAATAAATATGAAAACTTACATGTTTATTTAGAAGGTTCCAATTCTTATGTCAGTTGCTTCTTGAACATTGGTCCAATTCTTATTTGTCAGTTGCTTCTCGGAGTAAAGGATTAGGCCAAACGGTCAATTTTTAGTTGAATACTCAATCAGAAAGTAATGATTATTAAACATGATGATAGACTCATTATGATGCAATGACAACGAACATCATGCACGAAACCTATCAGAAGTGAGTATTTGCAAGTTATGCGCAATGAAAACTTTACCTGATGTAATGTGGGCCTACCTCCACCAACCAGTGTTGCCACTTTAACATCAGATGTCTTCAGAGAAATTTCTTATGTGTTGGTTACAAATCTGATGTTGAGTGGGCGATTGCTTTTGTTTCCTACAATTGCTTTCCTTTTTGAATAATAATGAGTTAGATTCATAATTTTTAAGTTTCTTTCATTAATCCCTCACCATTATGTATGTTTGGTTATTGTTCCAAACTAAAAAAGTAACCTTGCTGCGTTGAGAACAAACATTTTTCTTTACAGTGGAACAATTTCTTCATTTAATGATGACACTTCATTCTATTTTGGATTCAACAAGGTTTATCACGCCTTGTTAAGTTTTGGTAACAAAAGCATTAATATACCTTATATAAAACTGCAACGTACAAATCTGATGTTGTTATATGATGTTGAAAAAGACAACACTCTGATATTAACAAGATTGATTTCAGTGGTAACACTGCCACCAACCATGCATAGCTGCAATATGGAGGTGGCAACGCTTGTGAGAATTGCTGAGTCAATGCATTGCTCAGGTTAAATCCCAACTGTAACCTAACTGTAAACTGTAATCTTAAATGTTATAACCCTAAAATCCTAAACACTTGACCCTAAATCCTTAAACCTACAACTATAACCCAAACTCTAGGCTGAAACCTTGCGTCTGCTGACACAATGACTTGGCATTTCTCAGGCAGCATTGTTGCCACTGTGGCAGGTGAAATAGTTAATGTAGGGTACATTATGCAAGGTGAAATTTTCATTGTTCATAACTTTGTAAATTTAGGGTACATTTCATTATTATGCAAGGTGAAAATTTCATTGCTCATAACTTTGTAAAATCTACCTCCGATGGCTTCCATGCATATATGTTACTTTTCAGCACATTGTAATAAGTCCACCAACATGTTCATCAGCGCTATTTTCTGATTTGGTGTTCAACTGAAGTTTGACCAATTAAACTGGTGATTAGGCGTACTTTTTCTAACCTTAAGCCCTACCCCCTAACCTTAATCCTAAACCCAAGTCTAGTTTTCCAAATAGTAAAGTCCATCAAAAGCACTCCCCAAAGTAGGTTGTGAAAACGTATAAACTGATCTTTCAACATCAAAAGTGGCATGTCTAGACTATTAGCAAAGCCAAAGGAACAATGGCGTGAGCTGAACCAGCAACCCCTCACACAGCAAGAATAGACACTTCCCATTCAAACAAGTTCACTGTTCTGCTAATGTCACAAACTCAGTGTTATACAGTATGTGGCACAAAACCAGTGTTTTTTAGTCCTTAGAAAGCGAAAACTGGATTTGGTTGTTTAGACACTATATGTTTGATAAAAACATCAGTGATCTCCTGATGTTCTAAAATTATTAAGGTTTTATTGTTGAATGTATTACGTACTTTGTTATAGTGGACATGCTTTAGGTGGTGATTTGTGGGTATTTGAATAAAATTTACATTCAAAAATGGAATTTGGACCCAAGTTGAAGTTTTTCAATGTCATTATGTTAGGGATATGCTTTTTGCTAATTTTCACAGGATTTCAAACTTGTGGAATGGTTGAGGTTAGTGTCTTGCATAGCATCTGTTTATTGTGCCTGCATATATTTTTTCCTATTGTTGATTGTAGTGTTTCTGTGACTGCGGTGTTTTTAGAACAGCTTAAAGCTGTTTTGCCCTCTAAACCAGTGTTTCTTTTCAGGGGTGGGCGTGCTTCCCCAGGGAGGCATCAATAAATTTTCAGGGGGCATGAGACTTTATACACTCTACAATAAGTCTGCCCAAACCGTGAGTCGCATGCAGCCCCCGAAGTTGTTTTAAGTGGCCCGTGATGTAATAAGTTTGTAAGCAGACTTTAAATTTTTAGTATTTTCTTATAGGTTATTTGCTATCAAAACACACCAGCATTATACCTATTGTTTCTGTTATTGGCTACCACCCAAAAACTTGTATAACAAACACTTTGAAAATATGTCAATTTTTTAGATTTGGTTTACATCCATACAAGCTGGCAACACTGCGTGCAACTATAGGACTCATTATTACCTCGTGTTATTGCATAAAACTTGTCAAAATCAAGGGATTTGTTACGTCACAAAACCGTTTGTGGCCTGCAATAAATTTCCTCATGTGAAAGTAGCCTGCAACACTAAAAAGGTTGGGCAGGCCTGCTCTATAACATGGACAATTTTTTAATGTCCTTCATAACTTATTCAAAGTTGGGGGCTTGAAATAAAAGACAATTATTGAAGGAAGGCATGGTAGAGAATAGGTTCAAGAATCATTGCTCTAAATAATTGCAGCACACCTACTACAGTTTTTACCAAAAATTTACCATCTTTTCAATCAAAATTCAGGGCTGGCTGAAGAAGCTACCCTCATGAAAAACTTCACATCTAGCGTTGGATAAAGCTATTATAGTTGCAGTTTTATCATTAGCACAACGTTGCTAAACAAAGATCAATTGCTACACCATCCACATTAATCACGAACAACGGTATATATGTGGAAATTTCTAATGTAGTTTCTTAGGAGATCTGATAAAAAAATTTTACTGATTGAAGGTACGGTATAGCATGTGTTCATGAACTTTGGAACTTCAGTATGCAACAACAACAATGTAGAAGTTTTTTGAGTCTCATATTGAAGTTTCAGGATTTTTGATTAGGGAAGTGGTTTTTATGGTGTTCATGCACATATATAAAAATATGCAAACGAAATGCGGGAAAACCTAACTCAAAGTTTCATGTTATTTGCTGTAAATGTTTGATTTTTGAAGTTTCCCATGATATAGTATATCCTATTTTATTTTGATACGTACAATGGTATGTACTATGTAACATTTAACGTCTTTGGTACTAGGTTATGTATCTGTGTGCAGTGGGTTAGTACGGAACTGGAACAGGGCTACATTTTGGCCTAAATTTTTTCATTGAAGCATTATCCATAATATTTTTCCCTTGTAGGTACAAAAATTTACATGCGTAGACTGTGAAGTAAAAAAGCAGATAGTTTCAGAGAGATTGCTAGTTTTCTATAGATTAGATTCCTCAAGGGCTTATCCAACGTGGCTGTGTTGGGGTGCAAAGTTCACGCCAGTTTGACTCTTTGTTATAAAACATTTTGGATGTCACAGGCAGTTTGTAAATTGTAAGGCAGAAGAGGTAACATAGGTAATAAATGATTGATTACGTGAATGATGATAAAATTCATGTATCTAATGACATTTGGTATTGGTTTCAATGTAGCTTTGAAATAGTATTGTTACTTCGCCTTATCTTTGTTCAAAACTGAAATATCCTGCACAACTGATTGATTAGATAGAAAAAGTTGATGAAAAAGTGGTGCAAATGCTTGTAGCATTTTAAGATTTTCTCATTGCTATCAACATAAAAGGGAAGACAAACTTTTTATGATTGTAGTTGCACTTGAACCATGACTGCTGGAACAGGGAATAAACAGCTCTTAGCTTGTTTCATTCATTAGAAATATATTTTGTGCTTACCTTGATTATAAGTTGCGACTTACAAAGTTTTTTTCATCATTTTGTGTGGCTTATAGTCAAAAGCAGCTTACATTTTTTTATTTCTTTACCAAATCTGAAGGTGCAAATGATGCTCAGTCTTTCATTGGCTATGTTTTGTCAACCAGACTCTCTTTTCGCATTCTGTTCTCTTCAGCATCTCATGCTGATCTGTCAAAGTCAGGAATTATGATGAACAGAAGGCAGTTGTGGTGTAGTGGAATAACCATCATTACAATGTTGCTGATTAAATGCGAAACACGCTAGTATGCAAAGTGTCTCAGGCTTATGTAACCTGCGGCTTACAATCAAGGGTTGTGTACAATTTGTTTAGCACCATTTTGTGCAGCTTACAATCAAGGGCGGCTAACAATCAAGTAAATATGGTGTCACTGCATCCACTGGGCATTATTTAAACCAAGTTGGATATGTTCCACACCACCTGGTACAAAATGTTTAATGAAATTAAGAACAGTTAATTTTTAATTTAAGTTCTGAATTGGTGTATCTGAATCTATAGCTGATATTGATTGGGAATGTTTCATCAAAACAAAAATACTCAGTGCTGCTTAAGCAACCAACAGAAATGCATCAACAGTTCAGAGTTCTGAAATCTCTAGCCTGCAGGTTAAAAGTATGACTACCCTAATCAGTAACTTTATTACTAGTTGGTCAACCAAAGTTGCCTCAAATTGTAGCAAAATTCACAGACACAGTTCAGTTTATTTCTGCATCCCAACTAAGCACATAATACTTCATCAGGGACAGGAAGCGACGGCCATGGCTGTCATTTAAGTCACTGCCCCCACAAATTTATGCAAAACAACAAAATACAAATGAAACTCCATAGTGAAAAAAAACAAATGCAAATATCAACAGAGACGTTGCACTAAGTTAACAACACCACATGTTGAAAAATTCAAAAAATTCTACATTGAGTCCAATCAAAGTAAATCCAATTTATAACTGCAGCAATCCGCATCACTAAGCCTATGAATCAGCCATCCCCACAGCAGGGTACATGGTACTTCTCAAGACACATGAAAGGCAAACTCTGCCACACTATCACACTCACAGCCATGTAGTCTAGGTGTGAAACTGTTGGCAAAATTGAACTTGAACTGCCAATTCCCATGAGCACATAACAGGTAGCTGAAGTGACTGCAGTTACATCAATCATGTTGATATAATCATTGTAATGAAACTGTTGATCTGTGTCACCCAGTCTTTTTGGTTGTTTTCACCAAACTCGTAGATGTATATTGTGGTGTATTAATGGAAGGGAAATAAATTTACAATCAACATTTTTGTAAAAACTAATAGTATTAATGTAGTGGAATGATTTCAAATTTAAGAAATTATTGTTTGAGTCATTGTTTTTTTAATCACAGCAAACTGTTCTAAACAGTTACAAAAATGAATCAGCTAAAAATGGGACTATCACTTTCCATGCAAGTGGATACACCAGGTATGCTAGAATATTATACATCATTAATATTATGCTTAGAGATAGAACATTGAGATCTTTTTCTTTATGTAATATACTTTATTCCTTGTTGATGTATGAGAAGTGGGTGGTAGTTAATGACAGATCCTTTCACTAGCATTTCTTTTTTTTATGTGCAGTCTTGCTATCATATACATCGTTTTTGCATTCGCTAACTGGCTGGCTCCTTCTGTTGTAAGTTTGATTGGTCCCAAGTATTCCATGGTGGTTGGAGGAGTTGCTTACGCGTAAGTATTACAAATAGCTACTGTTCTTATCCCAAGCTCAATTGGTTTGATGCAATGCTGATTAATTATTATTATCTTCATAGCCTATGCCTAGAAATGTTGTTTTTCATGTGTGGTGCACAATTTACAAATCGGTTATTATTTAAAAATCAATTCACAAATTCACCTTTGTTGAAAGTCTCCTCTATGCGCTATAAAAATCTGAAAGCCATTGTGTCTGCTATTAATACGCAGTAATAAAGAGAAACAAGGCGAAATGCTTCTGTTCAAGAAGATTTGGAGACCACGTGTAAACCAGAGTTGGGTCAATTACATCAAATTAGTTCAATTATATTGGACCAAACTTGGCCGTGCATTTTGTCTGACCCAAACAGTGTTTGGCAATCTATTGGTATTTCACATTTGAAAAAGTATAGTTAGCCATCGAATATTTTAAGGGTAGAAAATCTTGTGGCAAGATTTCATTCCTGTGAAAATTCTGAAAAGTGGTGGGAAACATTTGCTGAAAGGTCTTTTCCAAAGCTTCAAATATTGCTGAAAAAGTGATGCCCTCCTAAGAGATTGAAAGATCCTTGCCATGTGGTGGAAGAGTAAAGAAGATCTAAAAATGCGACAAGTATGCAAAAGGTAGTGATAATTCAGTTGTAGGTGTCCACTTAATCACAGGTGGAGTGTTTGACCCACCACTGATTGAATCACTGTAGCATTCTTTGGGGACAAGAATGTTCACCACAAAAAGCTCAGCAAGTAAGTAAAACTTGATTTCAGCCTACTGCCAACTGTTGTTACCCAAATCATAAGGACTACAGGGAGATCTCCTTCCTCAGCATTGTCGATAGGGTTTTTGTTCAATGTTATTTGCCTATAGTTAAGCCAACTAGAGAAATGTCATGTTCTATCGCTGCCTGGATGCTGTGCAAGATAATTTTGACCCATTCTATTTGAATAAGGGCTGAAGATGTGTAACACACACAAAACTGGTTTTCTTACGCCGTAAATTGCGATCGATTCGCTTGGTGTGGGTCACTGCTGTGTCTTTACAATTATTGCTGTTAAAGAAATGTCAAGTTAAGTATTGCCCACAATGGTAAAGGCCACTTTTTCGTCTGGTGCAATTGACATGATAAACAATCATACTTTAGCCTCTAAGCTTAAGTAGCACCATAACTAGTCCCTGCCATTCAAGTTTGAATTGTTTAATTTTGTGGGAGTTAAAACAGATACTGTTTTAGTCAAGGGTGTTATCTGTTTTTGAAATTAAAAAGTCCAGCAATGCCGGATTAAACATTGGACAAACTGAATCTTCGAACTTTTCTAAGTCACACAATAAACTATAGCAAAAACATTCTATTTAAAAATTGTTTTTTGTGTTTTTAATTCTAATAAAAGCAGAAACTTTTCTTCAAAAGGTTTAAGTTGCCAAGTGTGATTAAACAATGATGTGTGTATGTTATATATATATGGTAGTATTGTTTGCCTTCCCAAAACACATCAAATTGTAGTTGCAAGCTTAGTTTAGTTTATGGTAGTTTATGTTAGTTGCAAACCTAGTGCTGTTTTAATGTGTTTTTTTGGTGATACTTATGGAGCATGAGGAATTCTTGTAGAACGTGGAAACATTGTTTTGGACTATAGCAGTGAGAGCTGAAAGTAGAGGGTTTGCTGATGTCACTCTTTCACTTGGATTCTTTTCAGTATTTTGTGCAGCAGATAGGTCTTTGATAGCATTACAATTGCTAGTTTGCCTTCAACTGCTTTGTGAGCTAATTTTGTTTCACATGTTCGCTTGTCATATGGTTCATGGAATCAGGACGATTGATTAAACAAATTGCTGGCCTAAGAAGCAGCTTGTGGAAAGGTTGGTTTAATATGGGGTTTTCAACCTTTTCTGCTTATGGCCCATTCAACTAGAAAAGGTATTGGTGATGGCCCATTACAAGAATTGCTGTGGTATTGCAAAGCATTGCAATTGTTATAGCACAGCAGCTCATGCTAAGCTAAAGTTAACATTAGCTTTGGATGGTTCTAACCACGGAAGTGTTAAATTGATCATATAAGCTTTGGACCACCCTCAATATTTTTCCTAATGATAAGTGGTAACTATTTAGATGCTTTTTCCACCATTAAAGGTGCTTCATCACTTGCAGTTGAAATGACTTTCTCTGGCCCTGTGTCATGTGACAAAAAAGCCTGCTTGCCATCATTGAGAGTATTTATCCCTTGTGTTCGTTGAGGCAAGGAAACCAGAATTTTTAACTTTTTTCTCATGATGGCACCCACAGCATAGTGCAGAACCAACTGAGAGTGTTGATTATTATATCTGTGCTTTTATCCAATCACATGGTTTAACAGACCATGCCTTTTGTAATCAGTGGTGAGTTGCTCACTGATAGCACTGGCCAGACTCAACCTTCAACAACATTTCTGCTAAGTGGCACCTCAGAGATACATTGAATAACTTTATCCTTGTTTGGGAAGTCATGGAAAGGGATTCACATCCTGACAGCATGACCTCTGACAATGTCACCATCAGAGAAGAGCTTACCATGTTTTGCTATGCACAATAAAATTTTAAAATCTGCTGCTGTCAGACGATTTGTTCAAGAACGTAGTTGCTAAAAATAATTACTGTATATTATATTTTCATAATTTCCTTTCAAGAAATTCCTTTCCCTTTGTTTCACCAAGTTTAGCAACACCACTGTGGCTAGTTTAAAATAAAAGAGCTGCTTGCACTTTTTCATCCTTATTCTATTAAGAGTCACAAGGTTCACTGCTTTTTGCATTACAAAAGGAGTTGAAGCAAACTCCTTGCTGTGGCAACAGTGCATGTGTCCATGCAAATGGGTCTACATGGTACTTCTGGCTTTTGCCATCAATGGACCAGGTCATGAAAACTATGCAATGAGTCTATTTGCATGTTTCTACCAAGTGCCCAACGGAGTCTGTACTGTGACTTATTTCTTGATTCCTTCAGTTGGTTTTCCACTTAAAAGCAAGGTGTTGTTTGTTGCTGCAGAGTGTCTACTGAAAGAAGTAAGTGAACTTTCTCGCAAGTTTAGTGCCAATATCAGCCCCATGAATGAACATTTTTTCAGGAATTATTTTTATGTTTCAGGTTGTATCTTGCTACATTCATCAAACCATTGTCTGTCACTTTGTACATAGGATCTGTTCTAATAGGGTGTGGTGCTGCTGGTGAGTGGTGGTTGCTAAATTGTCTTGTTGAAGCAGTTTTGAGTTTGCCTTCAAATTGGTTTCATCTTAAGCCATTTTGCCACATGTAAAGATGTGGAAGCAATTTTTGCAGATGATCATAAACAAATGTTTTGAAGTATGTGTAGTTCTGTCAATTTTAAGCACCTATTATTTGATCTAGAAAATGGGCAGAGTTAGAAAGACCTAGGTTTGTTAAGCTTGAAATCACCAAGTGAAAAGAACAACAAACCCTTCTAATTGCAAAGCTTTCATATAGAAATCAATGCTCTGCTACAGTTATTCAACAAAGATGGTGTGTTTTTTGTGGGCAAAGTAAATTCACCATTTGCTCATGTAAAATTCCTTATGAGTTTAATCTTGATATACCTTAAACATCCTTCTTTTTCGTGTTTCAAACTTCTGGCTATGATGCAAGTTGCTCTGAATCTTTTTTCATGGTGCTGTGTTGCATTGTACAATGATGTTAATTTACTGCACTTACATTAGTATTTGTATGTGAACGACCATATATACTCGCTTATTAGCCACATCCGCAGATAAGCCGCAGCAGAAATTTTGTCCATATACTGAGAATCAAGGGTAATTCACGAATAAGCTGCAGGTCAATTGACCTTTTCACCGGTGAAGACCCTGTGCGATCAATCAACCACTAAACATTGATTTTTACAGGCAAATGTAATGAAAGTCAATTATATTGTTCAAAATCTAAGAAATTTTTTTTGTCGGAAGAAGGAAGTTCTTCTATAAGTATGGTAGATTGTCGTAGGTGTCATCTTCATCTTCTTCATCTGTGTCATGGGTGTCGTCGCGAATGAACATGCGAAAACTTTGTCCCTCTGGGTATGTTGCGCGTATAAGCTGCAGGCAAAATACAGGCCATATTCCAGGTAAAAAAAGTGCGGCTAATAAGCGAGTATATGTGGTATTCCCTCAACTACATCTGAATTGAGTGCTAATTAATTGTCAGCAATGACTTTCACATATGTTAGCATTCCGAATTCTGGGTTGAAATATGGAGGAGTTTTGCAACAATGAAAACCAAGTGTTTTTTCAGTAGCAGTGAGCTCAAACATGCAGTAAAATGCTGATTTGTAAAAAACTGATTTCAAATTAACGGACCCCAGCTCTTCTTGTGGCCTCAGAACAAATTACTTACTTTGAATGTTGGTGTGTGTAGTGTAGAGTGGTGTGAGCTCACATTTTCCCATTTTCTCAAGAGTTATAGTTGTTAGACCATGCTAACAATCGTGCTGCATTTAAGATCTGGTTACTTCTGTATATGCTACCTTTTTGTTTTACCTGCTCCATAATGCAGAACATTCTGTGTCGGTGTTTTCTCCTTTCACACTTCATTGTGTACCAACCATAGTAAGTGCTAGCAGTTTACATTTGTTTATGGAGCAATTTTTCTTTGAATCAAGTTATGTTAAACTTTAGTAAAAAATGTCGTATTTTGATCATAAACTGGAAGGTTACTATAGATGATCACATTGTTATATCTTGTACCTTATGCATTACCGCATTCAAACATTTCTGAAAGTTTGGGTAATGAGTGACAAATTTTGGAAGCTTGTTAACTGAAGATATGAAAAAAGCAACATGCTTTTGGTATATAAGTTCTGATTTTTGAGGTTAATAGTTAATATACTTTCTTCTAGTTCTGTGGACTGGTCAAGGTAATTTCTTAACTCTAAATTCTGATGAAGAGACAATTGGTCGCAACAGCGGAATTTTTTGGGCGCTGTTGCAGTGCAGCTTGTTGATAGGCAATGTGTATGTGTTCTTTTCTTGGAAAGGAGTCACGACAATAGAAGGTATGGCAAGAAAAAATAGTTTGGTGATATAGATGCTTTTCTGTAGACTTGAGGGCATGTTGTTGCTTAGGAGTTTGATGTCCAAGACTTTCAGCTATGCTAGTTGGAATCGGATAAACTTATAAAGCCTAGTTTGCATCTAACCATGGTCATCCAAACGTTGCGAACAGTCACTGGCAGTCCTTGTGTCATAAAATATAGACGGAGCTTGATCAAGTGACAGCTTTGGCCGTCTTTCGCCCAACCTGTGCTGTTTGTTTAAGATTTGTCAATTGAAATGCGTTATTTGTTGTGTACTTGCAGGCAAACATGACTTGACTTGTGTAATTTTGTAGTTATGTGCTTCACCCTACTGTGAGGTCAATTTTGTCACATATCAGAAATCCACAGTTATTGAATGGTTTTGAGAGATCATTGTACGGTGAATAAATCTTACCCGAAAACTACTTCGGGATTCGCGTATTCTTAGCAAAGTGTTCATGAATGAGTAGTTTAGCAAGGTCTAATAAGTTACCGTAAATTTTAATTTGTGGTCTGCAATATGAAGTTTGTCATTTCATTGGTAAACTTAGTTTATGCAGCGATGTCCCGCAACCGAACTCAATATGTACCAACTATGGTGAAAAGCTCACTGTATTTGCTGCTTTTTTTTGCGTTCGTCCCTCCAGAAACAGAAATACACGGTCACTGGTTTGGAGAAAGTCAAAAGCGTTGTGTTGGAATGTTGCGAAAAATAGACTTGCTTACGCAGCTAATTTATTTTATTTAGAATTGCTGTATAAACTTTGCATATCTTGATACTTGCAAACTTGCTAAAAAAAATTTTCTTCGTTACGTCGCTTAGTGTATCGTCGCACAGGGGAGTTTAACGGGCTCATAGTTTTTGTTTTGATATTCTGAAGCGCATGATTTAAGTTGGGAGATCTTTTCTCATTTCAAAGTGCTAAAAAGAATTATTAATCTTTTTTCGTTTTTCTCTCACTCTTCTTTTTTTGAGCTAATTGTTCAAACCACTAAATTTGCCTTCGACATTTCACTTAAAAATATTTTGATCATTTTTTTGCAGTTATAGGTATTGTAAAATTTCTATCAAATTGTATTTGAAGACTCTAATCTCAAACTATGATAAAAGCACTAGATGAAATCATTTTCAGACCCGTTTACACTAACTTCTATCTCACCATCTGCATCAAAATTTCAAAGATGGCCCAGTTTACATTCTCAAACTACATTCATGTACATCTTGATTTACGTGGAACTCGAAATTAAGTTTCACTTTCATCAAAGTATGTAGTAGAAAGGCAGCCTGCGATTCAGCTATGCAAATAATTTAATTTTTTTTTGTTATAAGGTTGTATTCGATATTATGGATTCGAAATAAAGATTACGGAATATTCCTGAACCTCTAAATGCACATCCCTAAGCGTAATAAGTTTGATTGTAATCTCTTGTCACAATTTGGTCGCAAACAGTAGAGGAGACAGAAAAGTTGGGAGCGAAAAGAATGCTTAAAATTTTATTCCTTATGAAGCTACGCTAGCTGGTGTGAAAACTCGTTGTGGCCGACATGTTTTCGACATGGTAGTAAGTTAGCTAGACCAGGAGCGTCGTGTGCTGCACTGACGACAAGACAACACTTCGCAATGCTCTACATGCGTTTAGTTATTTATTTAGGAAAGTTTAACTCGTGTTTGCAGGTTAATCGTCGTTGTCTGTTAAATCACAGTAATAACCTGCACTTGATAAAAACTTCGGAGTCTTGCAAAGTCGTTTTGAAAACAACATCAAAAACACAGTAAATTTAAAAAGACACTTTCTTGAATATTTCAAAAACAATTTATTTCATTAAACATATAACAAATAACTGGTTTAATAGGCAATTACAAACAAAAAAGGACCAAAGCACCATCCACCCTGTTCCTTAAAGAAAGAGAAAGACTTGCTAAGAGCAGCATAGAGCCTCTACGTCTTAGGTGCAGTGATTGCAGCGTGTCGACCAACGCAGCAGGCACTCACTCGTCCAGCAGCAACTCCACGTCGATGACGCTGTTCATATTGCTTACTCAGGGGCGCACCCGCAGAAATCACCACGCATTTTCATCGACGGCTCACCGCTTTAAGTCGTAGACAAGTTCTCTTACCTTGAGTCCGTTGTTAACTCTTGCAGTAGTCAACAAGTCAGGAACAGATCGGACAATTTCTTGCGGCTTAGCTCTCGAGTTTGGAACAGTCACCACCTTACTATCGAACCCAACGTCTACTCCGCTTGCGTCCTGTGCAGTGCTTTCCAAAATATTTTCAGAGACCGAAACGGCCTCAAATTACAGCAAAAACTCGGTTTACTACCGCCACCGAAATACAATAAAACCTCGCTTTGCGACCTTCTCGGTATTCAGATAAAATAGCTGCGGTCTCTCAATGTCTCAGCGGCCAGCAAGGTCAAACCTTTATAAAACCGCTTGAGTATCAAGCGTGACATGGTTGGTATCCAGACCTCTTCGCAATCCTGGAAACAGTTCCCACGACAGGTGGCAAGCTATCCTGAGTGATGAAAGTTCAACTTCGGTCAAAACCTATGTTTAAAAATAGATAAGTGCCGAGCTCATCGTCGTCAACGGCGGGATAGGCTATAGTGATAGATTGCTGCATGTCCGGAATGACACAAGGCATGCATGATTCCAAGGTATTCTCACATCTGTTCAGACAAGGAGCGATTCCGTTTCTTTCACCAAGCACTGCTTGTTGACTTTCCCTGGCTTGTGTATAGTGACGTTGAGGAATGTTGCTTCTGCAAGTTTTGTTTATTACTTGCACCAGAATAAGCTGGAGGTTCCTCGCCGGGCTCACTGGTGACATGTGCATTGTCAGGTGCTCAAAAATCCTGCAATGGTCCCAAGTTCTTCAAGAGTCACCCCTCAAAGCAGCATCACCAATTGGCCGTTGAGAAAGCATCGCTGTTTCTCGATCCGCCGAAAAATTGTACTTTCTTCTTGAGCGAACTGAGGTTGATTATTCCAGTCAACGCCCCAGTTGAGCATCTCAACCACCAGCGATTGTTTTATTTGTTTCGGAGGAGTTCTTTCAGCTGCAACCTTTGGACTGCCCTTTGATGGAGCAGCACGCCTTGTATGTCAAGCGGAGGCATTTTGTAACCTGTCTGACAGTGGACGAAACACTGTCGAAAACTCGTTTGGACCATTGTCCGAATATTCATATGTTTGCAAAAATCATTCTACCAACACCTTCAGTGTCAGCGGAACGCTCTAACTGCTAAAAAGTTACTTGAAATCGCTGCGGAGAAATACGCTTGAGTGAAGTTGCTCTCATGTCTTTGAATCAAGACATTAAGGTCAACTACGAAGACATTGAAAAATTCTTGACCAGCAAAGCACGCCGTTAACTGACAGTTTGGTGTTTGATGCCATTGAAATTGTGTAAATAAACTAATCAGCATTTTGTGTCGTGTACGCCACGACTGTTTACTGGCTGCATACTACTGTTCCACACATTATCGAAACAACGTCTTAAGCTTTTACAAATCTTAACTAGCAGCAATGATTTACATGATGTTGTTTACTCTCAAGCCAGACTTACGCTGCAGTAATTTCAGATATGCAGAGTCAGTGAACTTCAGCTGTCAGTACGTGCGAAGTTGAAATCATTATCCGCATTCATTAGATAAAAGCTGCGCAAATCTTGTAAGTAAAAAACGGTAAAATGAATGAAAGATTTGAAAGAGCACATGTAATGAATATTAAATCGGGGATAAATTGCACTGCAAATAACACTTTTGACTGACCAATAAAAACTTGCAGCAAGATCACTGCGGTTCAATTTGCAATGCACTGATGATGATAACAGGAGTTATCGAAACGTTTGAAATGTGTCGTCGATGTCGTTTTTTTCTGGCCGTGATTTTCATTATAAAACTGCAAACCTTGCAACCTCAATCCTGCCCGGACGTGACGAGATGTTTTAGTTTTCGCGCCACTACGTCACTGCCGAAACAGCCCTTCGCGTTTTTCATTTTTCACAGCGATTTTCTCCTGACTGACCAATAAGAACTTGCAGCATGATCACTGCAGTTCAATTTGTAATGCATTGATGATGATAACAGGAGTTGCCGAAACGTTTGCAAAATGTCGTTGATATCGTTTTCAATAGCCGTGATTTCCATTACAAGGCCATTGAGCACTTCCGCTTTTCATGTACTGTAACTGCACTGCTTTCACAACAAATGCGGTGCAAGTCGTTCAACGTTACGAAAACAACTCACATAATCTACAACCGCTGCAAACATTTGTAGAGTTTGCCAGATGCGAAAGAGTTATGACAACCCGGGCAGAGTTTCATTTTAGCTGGGTTTATACTTTCTCTGCCATGCTCAGCTTCTTGCGGATCTGAGCATCTGATCCACCGAGAGAGACCGGTTGCGACCCAGCACTCCCTGCGCAACTATGTAGATCATCTAGCAGCTCTTTCCCACAGGCTATACGATTCGATGTAATTTGCCTTGCTGTGCACCTTATCCCCCAGTCAAGGGGCAACGACTCGATAACCTTCCGTTTTTTTCGGTGCCCTGGCGTTTTTTCAATTGCTGTGGTTTCTTTCTCGTCTTTGAAATTCTTAATTTTCGTCAAATACACTCAACTCTTTGAAAACACATATGGCCGACAACTCTGGCTGGTATAAATTTAAAAATACTCCACTGCGCGCCGTGACAGTGCCTAAAGCAGTGTTTCTAAACCAGCAGGCCATGGTACAGTTTTCGAGTTGGCCACGGAGTCGGGTGAAAAATCCAATATCCAACAGTAAAAACTGGTTGTGTTGAGCAGCATGTTTCAAACTGAAGGAATAAACCGCTGCTTTAGAATATAATATAGAATATTGTTTATTTATGCATGTTGCAGCAAAAATATATGTTAACAAGATAGTGGACCACGCAATTTTTAGCAAATGCTGTTTGGCCACTTAAGAAAAAAGTTTGGAAACATTGGCGTAAAGGATTGCGTGCACATGGAAGAAAGCAGCGTAGCATACCAGCCTGGGAACGCAACTGCGTTGGCGGTCGTCGGTGGTTGGCAGTATGTACTACGTGCTGGCTGAGAAGCGGGCTGTCATGACATTCTCCGGTTGTGTCCCTGCTGCAAGGTCTTATTATGATGAATCGAAGCAAGAAAAATGATTAAAGACATACCTTTCGAATTGTTTATCAGCATTTCTGTAAAAATGTATCAGATTTTCGTTGTGTTACGGTTTTTAAGCATTTACATTTTTTAGATAAAGAAAGGGTCCCGCTCTACATCGGTCTAACTGCTATATGTGGTTTGGGAACCGCCTTGCTGTTCACGCTGCGAAGCCGTCCAAACAACACAAACGACAAAGCAGGATCAAGCGAGTCGGGCAGCAGCGCTCTGCTTGACGAAGCTGACGAGCACGACTCGCACGAAGCTCCCGATAGGTTCGTCTACAGCAGGGGCCTCAAACACGCGGCCCGCGATGCTTTTTAGAAATTTTCAAATAATTAACATTTACGTTACTTAGTTTATTCACCGGTGTTTAAAAGTTCTCGGCTAGCGAGTGGACAAGTTCTTTTTAAACGAACGTAGAAACGCCTAGAAATGGTTTGTCTATAGCTCACGATACCTTTCGAAGGAAATAAGATTTAAAAGCTGTTTCTAGTAAGGTTCTGGTACCGCCATTGTTGCGTCGGCGTCATAATGCGACCCTCGGGTTACTTATAAGTCCTCATTTAGCCCTCGGAGCAAGTTGAGACGGAGAACCCTGGTTTACAATGCGAGTCGTTTTTTCTTTGTATTTCCATAGTCTTTGCCGATGTCTCCCTCCCGCCACAGCCACACCGTGGCACGAGCAATGTAATGTTATAAACCGCAGCAGCAAAGAAAGCTACTTGATCAACGCGATTGTAGGTCTCGTGCACTCCTACCTTCGCTGCCCAATTCACTTTGCGGTTGGGGTATCGATAGTGCCAAGTGGTATGTGATGGCGTACAACCAATTTTCGGAAGAAGTCTATTCACAGCAATCAGTGGTCACCATAGATGTCACCCGCAATAGGCATCGTCAGCTGTGTCACTCAGAAGATTGTGTGTGCGGTACGTTTATGTCGTTGTAAACTTGGCTTCATTTCCAGTTGCACTTTTCTTATTCAGTGTCATTCCGACTTCAAAGTCTAGCGGAGCCTGGAAAGCATTTGGTGAGTTGAAGTGTCTTGTGTTTAGAATTTCCATTTGAGGCTCTTGTGTTGTTTTCTATTCCGTGTTCTTTACGTTTTCAGTGACATCCCTTAATTTGTTTAAATCCACTGACATGATCCTGCTGAGCATAACATTCTTCTACACCGGCTTGGAGCTGACATTCTTCAGCAGCGTCTATTCCACCAGTGTTGGAGCGACGAAAGGGTTCGGGTCAGATTCCGACAAATTCGTTGGATTGACTGGAATTTTGATCGGAGTTGGAGAAATTTTCGGTAAAGTTCCATTCGATAAAATGTATCATGTTGATACACTGCGTAGATTCATGTTGTTGCAAACTGCGCGAGTCATGTGGTGGTCTCGGATCACTGCACAGCGGTTACGTTGCCCCCAAAACATCTTTTTCTATTCAGTATGAATAGCACTCAGCTCAAGACCTGTTTCATTATTCTCATGTGAGTGGGTAATGCCTTACAGGTCGCATCTGCTCTTAACTTTTCAAGAGGACCTGTAACATTTTTGAAAACAAGACACAAAAGCCAGTCATTTTATTTCAAAGGGAAACATGTCGGGTGTTTCGAAAACAGCAGCAAATGTCCGTTGTTAGAATCCGATGCCTACAGGTTTTGCACGTGGCAGGTCAAGCTGCTATCCCCACAAAAACCCCAATATTTTACAGGTCATACGTCAGCAGACATGTTCTTGCGCAGGAACGTACGCTGGTCACGCCCATATATTGGCCACGCCCATCGCAATGCTGCTGATGGGCACAGAAGGTGTTCAAGCCTTGACTTGCATAAGCGCTGCAGACAACACGTCATATCGTGGGTTTAATGTCCCACAATCCTGGCCTTCCGTGCGTCCTTAGAAACATTTGCGGATTTTGGAATCGTTTTGAAGAACAAAAAAGCCTGTCGTTAATTGCCGGTGCGTCATCTGCTCCTCTGATTCCATACAACCTGTGGACCAGTCTTCCCAAATTTCTGGTGTTGCTGTTTGCTTTCCTGTTTACAGTTGGCATATACTGATTGTCTCCCTTTGTTGAGTAATAATGTATGACGTTTGAGATTAACTGTTTCGCGCTTCGTTCAGTTCTGCTGACAACGATGATGAGAGTTGTTTTGGAAACAGTCGACGTGGTTTATTCAGGGGCCCTACGCTTTTGCTTTGCTGCGACATTCCAAGGTTGTCATCAAGTTTCACTGCTGGCATCAGTTTGATCGCAATGGATGACTGGGCATGCTGCTGTCTGTCGATCAACGCTGCCCAGACTTTATTCTGCTGACATGCCTCATTCCGCAAATTTTGCAAATACATAAGTCCAATCAGTGAATCTGATTGACTCTGATCTATGAGAGGGCGAAGGTGTCACTCACTCTCGCGGCTGCTTGAAGCAGGCAGGGCTCGAATTTTGCGTTACGAGCGAACAACGGCAGCTTTATCGACCCATGACACATAAAGCGAGGCGTCTACTCCTTAAACTCGTAGCAGAAAGGTAGAGCAGTCAAGCGAACTGACAAATTCACTGACTGAACACCCCCCGCAAGAACATGTGAGGTTTTAAATATACGGGAAGTAATGGCAACAGAGAAACGCATTCAACAACGAGTTATAAGCAGTAAGTCACGTGACACGCGTGAACGGTTTGTGCGCAGCAGGAGGAGCCTGTCATGAATGCGTTGATACCAGTCCCCACGCACTTGTCCACATAGTTGGGCCACTGGCCTCAACAACTGTGTTTCCTGTTGCTGGAACCCCATCCTTGGCCATTTGCCAAAGCTGTTGCAACTTATAAAGGGTTTCTGCGAACGCCTAGAGGCAAAGGAAGTAAACAGCCAATTTTTGTATTTCCAGTGAGAGAAGATGTATTTGTAGATCTGACATTGTTGTCTGCTGTTTGCAGCTACATATCGCTGTTCTACTAAGATTCCAGTATCTCTTCAGTTTCCAAATTTCGTGAAACTGTGTACCGAAGACTACTTGTAGCTTTGTCGTGATGGACGTTAGTCATGAAATACATGTTAAATATTTGGAGCTAGCCATCGTTTAACATTCAGTAAGACACAGTGCATTACTGCCAGTGGTCATGCAGCATCACTACAGACCGTAGTATCGACCCGCGAGCACAGGGTACCCTTCTGCATCTGCGATCTATTCTGATGAACGGACCACAACCCATTCGACCCATGCAGAGCGGGCACAATGAGTGGGTTCTGACTGACGAGATTTGAAAAATGCTTTTCTTGTAAAATGACACAAGTTTCGAAAGTGAACAACCTTAGCAGGTGCTGTGTCAGGTGGCAAGTGTTTGTTGCCATTAAATCACTGTGGGTTCAACAAATAATTCCTTCTCCCACATTTTTGATGACGGCAAATGCAATGAGGGCCCAGAATTTCACAATCCGTTTTAGGATGGTTCGTGTCGGATAACTTCGTTTCCACCATCCAACCCTGTTCCTTCCAGTAATTTCACGTAACTTATTTGACAGCAGTGATGCTGGGAGCTATAAAACCAGCTTCAAAGTTTTTGGACAAAGAAGTTGCAGAGGCACATAAATCCACTTATTTCGATATTCCGTTAGATTAACGTAATCGCCGTTTCAAAAGTCATTGCACAATTCATAGCAATTTTCACCGATGCATTCATCATCGCCAGCAGTTTTCGCGCAAGCTCGCGATCCATTTTCCCCCATCATCTCTGTCATTACGCGAGTCAAGGGTCGGCCATCTACTGTTGTATTCCAACAGTTCTTTTGCCGTTTTGCTTCACGTTGAGTTTTTACAACGTCACAGACTCCTGTGACTTGCAATCGCCTGTTTCACTTTGAAGGTACTTCGTTCTTTAGTTGAAGACAATGTTGAAGACAACAACAAAGTCGAAACGCTTCGGAAATAAAAATCAAAGTTTGACTTCTAGTCTTTCTGCCGCTTCGCTGAGTTCATTCTGTTAATTGTAATTTAAGTTTTAATTAAATTATGATACATTTGTAAATGTTTGAATATACTGTAGTTGATAAACATTTTTTTGAGTGTAACTGGGTTGGAGTGGTATTCAATGTGGGCTTGTTCCACAGTTTGTGTGAAAACCACTGCCTCGTTGAATCATGGGAAACTGCTGTAGTGCTTGGCGCTTGGCAGAAGCTTCGTACATGTGTCAAAAACAGATCAAAGAGTTTTATGTGTTACTGTGGCTCCTAATCTGATACGATCATCACTTTCTAGGTTTGGCACAGCAAGCAGCTTTGTCGCAGTCACTTCATTGTCCTGCATGTTTACTTCCGCCTCATGCAATGCATCTTTCTAGTTACTGTTTAACCAATAATGATGCAGCATGAATGCTTATCCTGAGCTTGCAATTCACGGCTTATGTTGATTGCCAGTCTTCATTTCATCGGAATGTGTGGATTTTTCCGAGTTAAGTGAAGGTGGTCACATCACATGCACCTCTGCTATCCAACCTTGGTTGTGCTGTGGTTACTTATGGTGTTGTCGTGACACATATTCTGATAATGGTGTTATATACAGTAATATTAAAAGCTCTAAGTTTGTAAGCTTTGACGATGTGTGGTGTTACGTGAAATCGCTTTCCTAATAAAAATGTGCTGGTTGATTCACACTTTTCACCTGTCTATACAGTAATGAAGTTATTTGAGATTGAGATCAATTCGTACCAAAAACAAACCGCCCGACATCTGTCAAATCAGGAATCTCGGATTCACCCGTTAAATTTGCACCAGTCAACTGGATTATTTTGTATTCCCATCTAATACAGCACTTCTCTTTGGGTTTGACTTAAAGTATTTCAGAGATCATGTTAAAGACACTGCATGAAAATTTTTGTCTCCTCCGTTGTATAAACGCCATGTTTTCTGCTTTGCAGGTGGGGCCTTGTTTGGGATATTCGGGAAGAAGACGATCAGATACGGGCGCGACCCTGTCGTTCTACTCGGCTGCGTCGTGCACCTCATAACTTTCTACCTAATATTCCTCAACATACCTGACCCAGCTCCCATCCAGGACAGCACAGTCAAGATGGCTTACATAGCACCGAAGTATGTGTCTGTTAAGCTTGTGTGTTTCGCAGTTTAAGGAGATTTTTGCAAGAAGCAAAGTTTAGGTGTTTGGCGCAGGATATTTCTCTTGCTTGGTTCTTCCATATATGTCAAACCATGGGGTGAAGACCCCGTTGCAGAATTTCACTGATGTTTCTGGGTCGCCACCATGCTGGTGGTTGTACCACGTCACGTGAGATATAGAAATGAGTTACCGTAGGTCGGAGCTGGATCAGGTGTAGAGACCACTAATAATCTGCAAGTCCTGACCATATTGTTTGTCAACCATCCAGTGCCTATCTGGCTTGGATGTGGGCGTGAGTAGGTCAGAAATACTTTACCATGCAGTGTGGGAACATTCAAACCGTGTCAGCTTCAGTCAAACATTTTTCGTACTTATCACCATTTGACTATCAATAATTATTGCTATGACTACTGAAGATGTATTAGATCTTTCAAATACGGTTTTGCGTTGCGAACCGTGTAAATTCTACAATTTAACCCAATTGCAATGCTTATGTAACAAAACTAGTGGTCTATTCCTAGTACATTTCAATACCAGAAGTCTAGTTAAAAATTCAAATAAGATTACCGACTGGTTAGACATTTCATCTATCTTTCCAGATGTCATTGCCATAAGTGAAACAAAACTTTCTGGTAATAAACATACCATGGTTAACATCAAAGGCTATAGCTTTATTCATAA
>Ga0210059_1004008_pt1 | contig 23716 bp, 8 predicted proteins | sample Ectturendosymbi2_FD_188042 | JGI IMG/M metagenome (GOLD analysis project Ga0210059, IMG submission 188042) | Ecteinascidia turbinata endosymbiont from Florida, USA - Sample 2 (SPAdes) (version 2) | ecosystem: Host-associated > Tunicates > Ascidians > Unclassified | place: Key West, Florida...
AACTCAATTAGAGGTGGAAGTGTGGAAAATCTTGACTTTTGGCCAAGTCCGCGCAAACGAAAATAGGTTGTGTCAAGTCCTTCGCAGTCAAATGTGCGCATAAATGCAACTTTCGTTGAAAATAAATGCAACTTTCTCATTGTTTTACTGCAACAAAAACTTGCCCTACTTATTATTCTTAATTCTCGTAGACTGATGGAGGGGTTGCACATCTTCACATGACGGTAATAGAGATGAGTCAGTATTCGGCAATGGAGATTGTAAGTCAGATAACAGTGTGAGCTCCTCAGCGGCAGGTGTCAGACCAACACAACAATCGAGTGAGACAATCTTCACACTGCTTGGCTTCGTTTGATTCGAGACGACGTTTGATGTCAGCTCTTTAGAATTTGCAAAGGACCTAGGAAAAGGTGCTAGAAGTCAGAAGCAGACCCCATAGTTTATTGACCAACACTTAGACATATCACAGAATACGTCTGATTACCCTCCGTTAGTTCAATGGGGTGGCACAAGGGATCACTTTTGCTTTGAACGTGATGATCCAAAAGCACAGTTCCAGGATGCAGTAATCATGATATGAGCGCAGAACCAGTCATTGCTTTGTGGGGAAACCGTAGGAAGCGTTCATGGGTAGTTTCATTTGTTGAAAGACAAACTAGGGATCAAACAGCATGGATAGCCTCTGGTAGAACAGTTTCCCAGTGTTCTTCAGAAAAACGTTTGCTACGCAGCAACAGCTTGATAGTTCGCCAGATAGTTTGGTTAGAACGTTTGCACTGGATATTCCCTTGTGGATGGTATGGAGTTAGTTACTGAAGGAGATGCCTCGAGTGGTGAGGAAGGATCTAGTTTCTCATGATACTAAAGGAGCATGCCTATCACTATGCATGCAACTAGGAAAACCAGACAGAGTAGTGATGACAAATATTGCTTAACTGTGGATGACATCATATTTTTACATGGAAAAACGTAAGTAAGCAGGAGTTTTCATCAACAGTAAGAAGGTATGGATGAGAGGGCCAGACACAGGACCTGTAAAGCTGACACTTAAGGCAAGGTTTGTGATTCAGGTTTAAAAAATCGCTGTTTTACCTCAGCGCAAATGTGACAGTTTTTGCACACGGCTTTGGCTTCTTCACTTGAGAAAGGCAAGTTATGCTGACAATTGAAGTGGTAAAAACAAGCATACACTGGGTAACCAAGGGATTTGTATATTTTGAAAAGAGGGACTCTAGGCACAGCATTACACATCCTCAAAAATGTATCGAGTGCAACATTCGCAGCACCTGGTTTATGTCAAATATCAAAGTTATATTGCCCAGTTCTAATCACCAACAACGTATTTTGTTTTTTTTTTATTTTTCCATGGGTATGCTGGTTAAACATGAATGAAATGGCTTCTTGATCAGTGACGATGGTAAAATAACGTTCTGTAAGAATATGTTACCATTTCCGCACTGCTTCAAGTGTCAGTTCCAATTAAGAATGAGATACCCACTTGAATAGCGCCTAGGCTGGTTTCACCCAAATCATTTTTAACTCTGTGAATGCATGCTCAGCCTTAGGACCAATAGGGAAATGTGATGATTGTAACAAAGGTCACACTTTTTTAGAAAAGTTCGGCATCCACTTAGCATAGTAGGTGAACTTCCCACAGACACGTTTGCTCTTTTGAAGAACTCATTATGAAGGTCGAACAAGGCTTGGAGTCCTCCAGGATTGGGTTTTAACTTTTGCTACGAAATGAGATAACCAAGCATCCTGAGTGAAGTCATGCGGATTTTCGATTTTTGTTCATTCAGAGTAAGGTTGCATTCACTAGCAGGACAAGAGTCCCACGGATGAAATTTTCCGCCCCAAAAAAAACATGTCCTTCTTGACATTTCAACCATATCTTTATTCACCCACCTCTGTGTGACAGTTGTAGAAGAACACGTTGAAAGCAGAGAATGGTTCTGGTAGCTATCAGATTGACAGAGTTTATTAGCTCAAATATTAAACAATTTCATGCAAATTGAAGTTTTATGGTGCTGGGACACCGAAAAGAACTGTTAAGCAGGTTGTCTCATCAGGCACCCCTTGACAGTTTCATGAAATTTTATTATAGTTTAAAGTTAATGGCCAAATTCTTGCGAATTTAATAATGTTATTTTTTGAAGAGGTTGCAGTCTGCTGGATGATCAACACAGGAGTGCTGGGTCGCAACCAGTATCTATTGTGGCTTGCCCAGTTCCACAAGGAGTTGAGCATGGCAGAGAAAATGTAAGCCCTGCCCGGGTTTCCATACCCCTTTGACATCCAACTGTTGCTCTGCAGCAGTACATATTTTGGTGCCAAGAAAAAGTCATTCTTCTGCAAGGCCAGCCACTTGAGGAATCACATGCACTGTGGTGTACAAAGCTTCACAAGTTGTGCAGAAGTATTCATGATGGTGCAGAAATCCTCCAAAGACACCGGCCTGCTGCATATGATGGAGAAGAATCTTTCTGGTGCAGTTTCACTGCAAAGGAAAGAGACCACAGCAGCAAAAAAAATGCATGAAACAGCAACAAACAGTCCATTTAGTCACACAAAATGCACTAGAATCTAAAACTGATGTTGTACTTACAGTATATACTTGTCAAACCAAATCAGTGGCACATTACACACAGGCAGAGATCGGGAAATCCAAGTTGTACAGCCCCAACCTTAGCGTCATATTACTGTACATAGCATCGTATGGGCTAGTCCAGAGGTTTTCAACCTATGGGCCACGGCCCAGTAGTGGGCCATGACGCTGTTTTCAGTGGACCACAGAGCTTTTCTACCATAAACTCAAAATTGCGTGTTACAACTTTTCTTTCTTTATCTTGGTGAAACTTAACAACCTTACATTAAACACTATTGTGGTAAAATGCTTCAAATCTGAACCATTTCTGTTAAACAGTTTCAAATTAACTTTTCAATCCAATGACAATGCTAGAAATCTGGGCCAACGCCGTTTCTTACTAATTTAGTGGGCCATGAGCAAAAAAAGGTTGAAAACCCCTGGGCTAGTCAATCACTACATTCATTAACCAGTCTGTCTTTTAACTGCCTTTTGAAAGGCAGGTGGTGAAATATCATATAAAGAAGGATCAATGGAGTCCCAAATTTTTGACCAAGGTGTTATAGAGATATTTTACCTTTGACTGTCGAAGCCAATTGCCAAATGTATTCACCTTGTGTGGCAGCACGAGTTGCATGGGAGTGGCCTGACTTACAGAAGTAAACAATTGATTGAAATTGACAGGAATTCTACCTCAGTGTGACCTATGCATGAACTTTCCTATTTGAAAAATGTATATATAATTAATTTTAAGAAAGTTTAACTTTTTATAAATGGTGAGACTCTTGATTTATGAGAGCTATAGGTCATTACTCTTAATACTTTGTTATGTAAAACATTCATTCGGTTCAAAGCTGTTTTTCCAGCTCCACCCCTGACACCCACTGCATATTGAAGCTGACTATAAGTTAAACTGTAGTAAACTGATTGCAGTGCATTATTACTTAGGTAAAATCTTATCCTATAAAACATTGCAACACTTTGGGAGAGTTTTATTTTGAGGTTATGTATGTGGTCTGTCAAGGAAAGATGTTGGTTGATATACACCCCAAGATACTTAGTGCAAGCTGTGTGTTTTATTTCATTGTATTTAGTTTTTACTTTAAAATTATAAGATTGGCTTAAGTTGTTATTGATAAGCATATATGTGGGTTTTTGAGTAATTTAAAGACAACTTACTGTATCGCATCAATTCATCAACTTTTTGTAGTTCACTATTCACTCCATTTTGTAGATTGGCACAGGATATTGTCAACAATGTGTTATCAGCAAACAGTGTAGGAGTTAAGTTTGATGCTTGTGGGAGGTCATTCTCATATAAAGCAAATAGTAAGGGCCCTAGCGAGGAACCTTGAGGTCCCCTAAAGTTATAGTTAAACGATACCTTCGGCCGCTAACCGTCGAATGCACGTTATTGATTGAAGGTGGCCGAAGACAAAGGTTGAGTCAATAATGGTCCCATAGAAAATGCTTGGTGTTGAGCTCTGTCAAGGCTCTCAGTTAATTAATTTGAAAGCTTGCACCAAAGTTATATCTGCTTTCTTGAGAAGTCTCTGACGTGTGGATGCCGATGATAAACTGTTAATAATTATCTAGTAAGTGGATTAATTAATTATTTTGTTGTTACTAGGCCATAACTTTTGCATCCGGAACCCTAGAAAGTCAATCAAAGGCTTAAAAGATGCAGATTCTAGCCTAGTTTCCAATAAAAACTTGAGCAAAATGTTTCCATCTAATGGTTTGGGCCTAGTGCCAGGTAACCTTAGCCAAAATGGCCGAAAACCTACCCCACTTATGATGTTACTCACAAAAAAACCCAAAGCTGAAAAATTTTTATTTCATTGTACAGTTGAAGACTTGCTGCATCTTTTGAGCTCTGTAGCACAATTGGTGGAAGAGTTGCATAGGTGCACAGTGATAGCCTTCTTGCACTTTGAGAGACAGGGAACAATATATTTGTACTTTGAAATTGGCCTAAAACCAGCAGTTGTCAGTTGCCTCACCAATGCCATAGCTCCTCCGCTGATTGCACTAGAGAGCTGTTCAAGGGCTCAAGCGGATTGGCCAGTCTTCTAGTCTGCACTAGAAAAAAATTTTTTTGTTGGGGGTTGCGGATTTTTTATGAGTGACATCATAAGTGAAGTAGTTTTTTGGTATTTTGGCTCATGTTACTTGGCCTAGCACCCAACCGCTAAGCCAAAGTATTTCGTTCAACTTATAAAAACTTACAAAATTCAACTTATAAAAGAGCTTTGCAAGCCAATGGATTGGGCTGTATAATGTCCTACCCACTAGTGGCCCATCTAGCACTGCATTGACTACAATCAGTGTTGAATCACACCTAAGCTAGGAAAAGAAAAAATCACCAGTTGGTGTCATGCAAAAATAAATTTAACTTCTACAAAACTGCAGGAAGGTCTGTTGTGGAAAACACACATCTGGAAAAGCAACAATTATGACATGCAAAAACTGTACTGGCTGTGTTCTAATAGAATGTTTTGTTAACAATCTTCGTTTTCTGTGCAGGCTACTTTTTCACCTTACAAAAACATGCAAGTATGATTGACTGGATTGTTTCAGTGCAGCATTTGAAGTAATTTGAAAGAAAATGCTCATATACGGTTTTACAAAGAAAGGTCAAAACTGACCACACTCGTCCTTGTAGGTAGAGAAATTTTTCAGGGCTTCTAGTGTTAATTAGGGTGTAAGGCAGTTGTTTTGTTTTCAGGTGTGTTTCTTGTTCGAGATAGCCAAGATCCATTGCACATCTTGACAGTTACAGTGCGGTCTATGGAAAACACTTATCACCACATCAGAATAGAGCATGCAGATGGTAAGTTGTACTTTCTCAGAGAATGATCTGCTTCATTTTTGCAACTGGTTACGCCTGGCAACGTCTTAATTGTTTTTGGCTGTTTTCTTTGTTTATGTAGTCTTCACTCATTTCAGTTATATTTTATTTATCAGCACAAAACTTTATCTTTGTTGCGTTTAGCCATATCTATATTTTTAGATTAGTCGTCTAGGACTTGGCTGGTTTAATGATGTTATGCATTATACCAGAAAAATTCTGCCAACAAATATTGACAATATTTTCTCATCAAAACCACTATGTTATTGTTTTGCATAGAGTGTTTGGAAGTTCACAGTTGTTACTAACTCCATGTCTGGTTTGTTAATACTGATTATCTATGCTGTTCATTATGATGTTCAGCTATTTCCTTGTGAGGTGGTTCAATATGCATGGTAATATTTTAACTGTGGTTTGAGTAGTGCAAAAATACCGGCAATGAAAAATGATAAAATATTGACATCACCCCCAAAAAGTCTTTATTGATTAAGTTCTACTTCTAACAATGTCCAGGTGTTACATATTTTTGAAATGTCAATGTCTGTTTTGTGAAGTTACTCGTAATAACTTCACAAAACAGACATTGACATGGTTGGCCAACATCTGGTTTACATTACAGTTTTAGTGAAATGTCTGCACAAATGGCACTGTTGTGTGGTACTGTAATTTTGTTTTTGCAATTTTTGTCTTACATGATTGCATTTCATAGCTACAGAGTGCATAACTAAGTCAATTGCCAACATTTTCATTGTGCAACTACTTGTATCTCCTAAAACAACATGTTGGCAACAATTCTCCACAAAAAAGTCGAGTTCTTATTGGAAACTAGGCTAGAATCCAAGTCTTTAGAGCTCACTATTGGCTTTTTAGCATTTCTGATAAAAAAAAGTTGTGGCTTGGAAACAACAAAAAAATCAATCATTAATTAATTAGGGATTAATCAATTGTTTTGGTTTTAATCCTAGAAAAACTAGCGTTTAAACTAATTGAAAATAATTGATCAATTAGTTTCCAATAAAAACATGAGCCGAAAAATTCCATTTAGGGGTTAACACTTTGAGAGCCGGCCTACGTGATATTCGTACTTGGATTTTGGCCTAAAAAACAAGAGTTTTTGGTTGCCTTACCAACGCCCTAGCTCCTCCGCTGATTGCACTAGAAAGCTGTTCAAGAGCTCAAATGGATCGGCCAGTCTAGTAGATTGCACTCGAAAAAAATTTTTTGGTTGGGGGGTGCGGATTTTTTGTGACTGACGTCATAAGTAAAGTAGTTTTAGGGTCATTTTGGCTCATGTTACCTGGCCTAGGGCCCAACCACTAGGCCAAAGTGTTTCGCTGAAGTTTTCATTCGAAACTAGGCTCGAGTCTGAGTCTTTTGAGCTTTTGATCGACTTTCTAGCGTTTCTGGTTCAAAACTTATGATTTAAAATAAACAAATTAATTAATTAGCTAATTAGTCAAAATATTTTTACTAACTTACATCATAACTTTTGAACCCGAAGCCCCAGCAGGTCATCCAAAGTACCAAAAGACTCAGATTGTAGCCTAGTTTCCAGTAAAAACTTCAGCGAAATACTACCACCCAACGGTAGGCGCCCAGGGCCAGGTAAAGTGGGCCAAGGTGGTCAAAAAGTCCTCCACTTATGACGTCACTCAAAAAAACCGCACCCCCCAAGCAAAAAATTTTTTTTCAACTGCAATCTACTAGACTGGCCGATCCGTTTGAGCCGCTGAACAGCTCTCTAGCGCAATGGGCGGAGGATCTAGGACATTGGTAAGGCTACCGAAAACTGCTGTTTTTTTTGTGAAAATTGCTGAAACCAGGCGGCTCTCAAAGTGTTAAAAACGTAGACTAGGGTTGCCAGATGGCTGGTATTTCACCGGCCTGGCTGGTATTTTACTGCTAATTTAGCAGAGGCTGGTAAAAAGCCGGTATTTTTAAAATCAGTGCCCGAAGCCAGTATTTTGAAAAGAAATAACTTGCCGTAACTTTAAAAAGAACAAACGCCGAATTTCTCTAATTATAATGACTCTAGTAATGAATCTTGTCAGTACAGTTCCTTCAGCGAAGTTTATTTACTGCTGCTGATGCAATCCTTGGTGTGATTGTCACGTCACATACACACCTAAATGTAATTAGCCAGCCAAAATATGGGCAAAAATTGTGGCGTAGCAATCAGGTTGTAAAAAACCCACCCGGGTTTTTTTAACCCTTCAACGACTGCTCGAGTCAATAAATTGTCTCGCAATTTTTTGGCCATGAATCGCCAGCCGCTAGAGCTAAAGAGCTGTTCAAACCCTTTACGGATTCAGCAAGTCTTCTAGTCGAAATCGAAAAATAAATATTTTGTTTTCGGTTTGGTGTTCTCTGGGGGGACTGCCACAAGTGGGGGTGTTTTTGCTTTTTTGTGGCCACTTTGGCCAGCCCTGGGCCTCAACCAATTGGGCCATTCTTTTGGCTCAAGATTTTTTTGGAAGCTAGGCTAAAATCCGCATCTTTAGAGCCCTTGAATGACTTTCTAGCATATAGATAGCCGAAATTATAGATAAAACGCCAAAAATTGGTAAAAATTTCAGCACCCACAAACCCCAGTCTGTGGTGAAAAACATGCCCTTTCTATATGGACAACAGTCGCCAGCGGATCGAGCTAGAGAGCTGTTCAAATCCGCTCTGAATCAGGAAAGACTTGTAGTTTAGACTGAAAAAAAAAATTTTCACTGTGCAATTTCGGCATTTCTGGCCATGTTTACAAAACCACAGGATGTTTTGACAGGTCTGTCAAAACAATCCATGACGTCAACGTCCCGTGGGAGTTTGAAAATCGAGCTGAATCACTGGCGCGAAACCGCATGAAATTTAAATGCATTCTAGGCTATAGTACGAGCTTTTAGAGGGTTTAATGGACATTCTAGTGTTTCTTGTTAACAAGTTACGGCAGAAATGGTAGAATATTAAATAGGGAGATCCCCCTAATCCCCTGGGATATTCCTGACATGTTTGGAATATTTTTGGCATGACTTTTGAACCAGAAACGCTAGAAACTTGATCAAGGCCTCTAAAGATGCGTATTTTAGCCTAGAATCCAAAAATACTGCAAGCCAAAATATTGGCGCGTGGGATCGGATGATGACGTCATATAATTAACCAAAAATCATATCCCCTTCATGATCTAATTGGCCCGAAACCCCCCATCAAAATTTAAAAAAAAAATTTTTATTCCAAACTACACGACGCCACGAGTCATTACAGGGTTTGAACAGCTCTCTAGCTCAATCTGCTGCTGACTTATGGCTGGCCAAACTTTGCCCTGTAAGGGCAATTTATGTCTTTTCTGAAAAGTTTTGAATTAAGCCAAAAACTGGGTTTTTGACCCATAATTTTGGCTACAGATGAGCTAGCAAGTCAATCAAGGGCTCTATAGACGTGGATTTTGACCTAGTTTTCAACAAAACTTTGAGCCAAAAGAGTGGATCAATAGGTTGGGGTCCAGGGCCGGCCAAAGATGGCCAAAATTTCCAAAACATGTCTTTATGACGTCACCTGCAGAAAACCTCCCACCAAAAGCGAAAATTGTTTTTTTTATTTTAAGTACAAGACTTGCTAAATCCGTAGAGGGTTTGAACAGCTCTCTAGCTCTAGTAGCTGACAATTTATGGCCAAAAAAGGGCCGGCCAATCGCAGTCGTTAAAGGGTTAAAAAAGCCAACTTAAAAAAATGCAATAAAACCCAAAAAAACACTTTTTATTTTTTCTTTGCAAAAATCTACTAAGAAGTAAAAAATAAAATAGGCAGGACACTTGTACAGTTAACTTAAACTTTTTTTAAACAAACAAAACGAACAGCAATGAAATTTGAAGGATTTGAAAAGAAAAATTAAACAGTTTGTGATGGTTATCTTTCTTAGCTCTGCACAATCAGTATATTTTAACAAATATTTCTGCCTTATGTGCATCTATCAACTTTTTCTGATTTTGGACCATACCAAATCGTATGTTGAAAAAAACACTCTAAAAATCAGGGTCACCAATGTGGTGCCCAGGTAGCCTGCAAGTACCAAGCAGGTTGTCCACGGGCATAGGCATAGCCAAATGGCATGGCCCCAAATTTCTAAACATTTCTTGTCGTTTTGTGCTTTGAGAGGTGTTGTCCCAAACAAACGACCGTTGCTTGCTGAATGTCAGAATATTTGGTCTAGAAAAAATTTTCAGGCTAGCTACGCTACTGCCCGCAGGCCTGCTCTAAAAATAACATTAGCATGATCAGTGTTTTCACATTGCGGAATATCTTGATTGTTAATACTAAAATAATTAAAGGTAAATTGAGCAACATTTTTATTTCAGAAGCGTGCATCAAACTGGTAGCTCTTTGCATTAATCGGCACGTAAGAGCTAGCTCTCTGCTTCAAGAAGGTTGGTGATCCCTGCTATAGATGCTGAACTAACAGGGCATGCAGATAAACTTGACATGAAACTGCAGAGTTTGTGTGGAAATGGTTTTTCTTTGTTTGCTGTGCGCATTCTTGCCAACCACTTAGGAGTGAACTGACCAAAAAATTTGCAAAAACAAAGATGGGGTACATTCCTTTACCCTCAAATTTGAATGGCATAATAGGTATAACAAGTTATTATTGTGTAATTCTGAAAATAGTGATGTTGCATGATACAATAAAAACAATTAGGAATAAGGTTTTTCCATTTTCCTTAAAAAAATAACAAAATCTTGTTTCTTTTCAAAAAAAACAAAAAAAACGAGTTTTTAAAAAAAAACTGGTGGGTTGGGTTTTTTTGAAAAAAAACGGGTTTTTCTCAACCCTGGTAACAATACTCATTGTCTTCCTGTTTTCCCTGTGCCGCTTACAAATTACGACACACAGTGGTGCCACTCCTAGTGTTTTTTCATTTCATGTAGTGTTCTAGTGTTTTTTAATGACTATCTAGTGTTTTTTATGAGTGATCTGAATGTAATTAATTGCACAGTTTTGTGTAATTGCCATTGTAATTGAGACCCTTCGATTTAAAGCAATAGTAATTTGCTAAAAATTCTTGATGATTAAATCTGTAATTGTGCAAGACAATAGAATATGTTTTTAGTTAAACCACTGCGAAGTCACTTGGTCATCTGTTGAAAGTTTCAGTGACCTGTACAAACAAACACAATCGTTGCCGTTATCTCCTGTTTCCTTTGTCTCTGGTATCAAATGAGTTGCACACTATCTGTGGTTGGCATTGTAATGCATTTTCTGGGCATTTTCACTGTGTGTAAGTTTGCTTTTGTAATCTAGTGTTTTTTTCATGAATCTAGTGTTTTTACATCATGAAATCTAGTGTTTTTCCATAACAACAGAGTGGCAACGCTTATGACACAGCTTAGATCTGGCACTGTTCACAGAATGGCTGGTATTTTTACAAAACGCATCTGGCAACCCTAACATAGACTGGTATTAAATGTTTTAAGCAGTTACAAAGCTTCAAAGTTGGTGAAATCCACAGCTTTTGTTATGATGTATAAGATGGGTCATTCTTATTGATGTGTCATGTACAGCATGTCAGAAATAAAACTGCAAGCCCATTGCATTCTTGAAGGGCTGAGTGGACATAATCAATCATAGGTAGCACAGGTGCTAGTGGTTTGCTGAAACATGTTTTAATGCTTCAAAGATTTGTCTTCATTCTTTCAATATTAATTATTTAAATATGACAAATTTGCAGTTTGGACAGAACACTTTGCTTGATGACTTAGATAGTATGTACTGTACTTCTGCATGAATGTGTGCAATGAGGACTTGATGGAATTCCAGGTTGTAGATTACCTTGTGTTGCTGATTCATGGTACACAATATCATAAAAGCCTCAGCCATTTTGTTATATATGAAACCTTGCACCCAAAAGATTTTCCTTTTCAGGTGTGATGGCATACTACATCTTTTGTAATATTTGTAATTCTATTTGAAATATTACTACATCTTTTGTAATATTTCAAATAGAATTATTGAATAAGGACTGAAGATGTGTAATACACGAAACTAGTTTCCTTACGCAATAAATTGCGATAGATTCGCTTGGTGTGGGTCACTGTTGTGGCTTTACAAATATTGCTGAATGATACGTACAAGCTGAATCATTGCAAGGAGATGGGAGCAAAACTAGGCAGGAGATTCCTCAAACAGCCGGCTGAAAAGCTCAAGGCGGTTTTTGTTACATCTTTTGTAGTCGTACATGTTTCTCATGCAATCTTATTCTTCTGTGTGAAGTTATTTTATTCAGCACTTTTGTCCTGGTTACTCAGGAAGTGAAAAATACAGTCCAGCTGAGTCCTATAACTGTGTAATTTTCTGGGACATAGATTTAATAAAATGGATTTCTGTTATAAATATTCTTCTATTTGTTTAGGAAAATTTCAGCTGTATGAGCCAAGTGGCACTGTAAGCAGGGGGGCAGAAGACTGTGTCCGACATCCACATATCGTAAGTTTTATCAATCTTGCAATGAAGCATTCAAGATCAGGAACATTCAGTTATTTCATAAAAGCAAAAAATATGGGCGAGCCACCCATTCAAATCAAGTAAGATTTTTATCCTATATAATGCAGGCAAATAATTTTTGATGTTTCATTTTACAGCATGTTGCACTTCAAGTAAGGACTCCTGGAAAATACTTTGTAAAAAAAAACAAACGATTTATTTGGCAGACAAAACTGTTCCAGCAAAGTTTTAACAGAAGCTGGGTTTGTTTTGGAGCAAACAGGGAGACCTTAAATTTGAAGACACTGGCTTGGTTTGAGTTGTAACTAACTTTTTTGTTAATTAGTTTTTGTTTTCAATCTTAATCTGCTTAGTGAAGCATTAAAACACCAACTTTTGCTGTAAATATTGAATGTTTGAAGTTGGTTTAGAAACACAAAATGAGGCAAGTTATGTTTAAGCATGTTTGTGTGCGTGTAGATCAGCTATGTCCAACCGAAATTCCTTAACAGTCAAAAATCACGCTGCACATGGAATGTCTTTGATCCTGATCCTAGCAATCTAAAATTTAGTTTAGGCTACAGCTACTGTACTGAAAGCGTTCGAATCCTATACGCAATGGTAACGACTGTTTGGCACCTGTAACCATGCCCGTAAATGTGATGTCATAAACAAGTTTAGTGACAATGGAACAACAAGGCTAGAAATCAGAAGTAAGTTTTGCACCAAGGTGTTAGTGGAAACGTGGGATCTCCCGCCACACAGTACAGACGTGATGAAGTGGCATTGACGACTACTGCATCATAAATGTCAAATTTAAAGTTATCAAATGTACTTATACTACAGGAAAAATCTCAACTGGACCACACAAAATTTTTGACTAGGCCACATGTGGCCCGTGGCTTGGACATAGCTGGTTTTAGATAGTAGTCCATCCGTTTGGTAATGTTTCCATGGTAGCTGGTAAACTGAATCAGTCTCATGATAATTCGCATTTGATGCTTTTTAAGTTATGGTGCAGTTTGACAAACTGTTTTACAGGTAGTTTAAAATCGTTTTGTTATGTTGCATGGTGCTTAACTGTCACGCCAGCAAATTGTCCTGTTGACAATATGTCAAGTTGCATGACTTTGTTCAGAATTTTAAGATGTTTTCTCTTGGTGCACCGTTCAAGACAAGCCAGCCGTTGTAAAAAATCCTTGCACAGATTGTGCAGGAATTTAACCGATTTGTAAGCACAACAATACCCACTTACTCTTTGCATATATACAAAACTTGTGAAACGTGTTATATTGAAATGTATCAACTTGAAAGTGACTTACGAGTATTGCTTATGTACATGTACCGCTTGCGATAGGCTCTGAACCATTTGCCAAAAAAAATCTGATATAGGTTGTATCCTTTGTAGTGTCGTCGCGGAGAACGCGTAGGATCGCCATTCTCCCAAATTTTTTAAACAGGAAACGGCGTTCCCTCGTATTGCTCCAACATATCGAGAGATATGTTGTTCTCTTCGCGGCACTTCTCGCTAAAAACTAAACTATCAGATGATTTGACTGCAGCATAACGTGTTTTTTTGGTAGCAGTGCGCCCCTCACATCAGCTTTGGGCTCTACACCACTGGGTTAGACTAAAGGCAGAGTGGGTGAAATTGCGAAACCACGGGTTGTAGTCATTTGATTTCGGGTCTGCTGACGTTCTTAGAAGGATGTTAAACGGTATCCTTGACTCATGAGAAAACATCACCAACTCCACCACTAAGCATACACCAATTTCATCGCTAATCACACTAGATTTGTGTAGATTTAGGTTTGCATCATGGAAGGTTTTCTTCAAAAGTAAAGTACATACCCTTTAGATTCAGGCTGCTGGGTTCTGCGCGAGACCGCGATTTATGTTTTTGTTAATGCTGTTCAGTTTGATCCAAGTCGCGTTTAATGTAAACGAAAATTGTGATTCTTTATCGCAGGTTACTAACACCAATATCAAGGTTTTCCTGCGTCAAATCATTGAAGTATTGCGCAAGATTTGTCATACGAGAGCTGGTGCCAATTGAATCGATACAGACGCTCCCGATCCCACTCAAACTAAAGGAATACCTTCTGCAATCACAGTACTTCGATCCAAGCGAGGATTATAGATGCGCTCAGAATTCGTGAACTTCTTCGCATCGGGTCACGTTCAAGCGCCTGTAGACACCACGTAACAACATTTTTCTTACTGCATCAAGTGAAGAACGCCTGTGATTGACTGTTTTGCGCCGTTATCTCGACAAGATTCGCAACTAACACATGATACCTGACGGTGCAAGACTGGTAATTCCTAGGTGATTACGAGATAGTCCTTGCTGCAATAGCGAAACCACTGTAGGTCACGTATGCCAGTGCAGTTCTCATCCTAAGGGATTTCCAGCTTTGTACGAATTTCGTTTTTTCACCATTTAGTTGTTGTTTACGATGTTTACCACAAGAGCACAACCTCTACGTTGTTGAAGGGTTAACTTCTTCATCCAGCAAAGTTTTCAATCGCGTTTGAAACTGTTTTTATTCCGTGAAATTCCTCTTGATTTGCTTTGAAATTTGATTAAGGTCTCTTTTGTGCGGCCTTAATTTGATATAACCTCAAGCTGAAAAGCTCCTGTACTTTGTCAACTATACAAATCATTTGTGAATCGGAATTTGTTAACTATTTAACTGTCTGTTCAAAAATGACTAGGACGCCAAGTTTTAGGCCATTACCAAACAGTCCAGTTGCTGTTTGCAAAAAGGTTATATTGTATTTGAAATTTCGCAACCCGTTGTTCGCGTACTGCCATTATTTTCTGTTTGCTTGTATTGGGATACACGTTTTATGTATCAATATTTTGATGGGCTCAGATGCATCGCTTCGATGACATCATTTCACGTGAACTTCCGGGAGCCTGCGATAAATAATATCCAACTCGCAAAAATGACAAGAGATCAGGATCACAGGGTATTTAAACACATCATTGCATCAGATTTTTGCAAAATAACCGTTTTGTTGAATTTATTAAGTTTTAGCCAAGTGCCGCTTTTCGTTTGATGTGACAGGTTTTCTAAAAGTTACCACCGGATTGAAAGTAATTTCCGTTTGCATGGAACTTTATCTAAAAACGCCATCTTGAAGTTTGTCATCGACAATTCTAGATGTCACAAGTTGTGCTCCACTCTACACGCTTCCGTCTTTAGAACCAAAGTAGGGCAGAACGAAAAACTGCGTGGTTGTTGGTAAAAATGATTGATTAAACACACTTAAATTTTCAAAAATCAAACCAACGCCGGTAGTTGCATTTTATGCAAAGGAAAGGTCGTTCATAACAAAGAAATGCTTGATTGCAGCATGCATATGACAATCTCGTGTTTTATTGGAATTTCTCATCGCATTTAATCGAATTGTCGCAGCTTTAATCAGCAGATAGTTTGGTGATTCAACAAATTGCCTGGCCTAGTCGTTCCCAATCATTCTGTTTCTCTTCTCTAACTCCAGATTAAGACTTGCCTAAAACTTTCCTTTTATGCGAAAGTTAGGAAAACAAACATGCGGCCTGATTTGCTCCTGTGTTACTTCGGCCTGAGGCGGCTGCAATTGAAACTGCAATGATTTTCAGCTCCTATCCTTAGGTTTTCTGTTGGTTAACGATGCGGTCGCCCCGATTGAATTTAACGAAGTTTTGAATAATCCTCGTCGCGTTGTGCTGACCTTGTTACTGAGCATTCGGTCGCAAGTGAGCTTGTTAAAATGTCATGGCCCGTGTGGAGTTTTTTTTTGCCAAATATTTCAGCGACCGTGACGGAAAAGTGCTAGAAACAGGTTTACGAAAAATTTGCGAAAGCTTGGACTTCCATGTGTCACTGAATGTCCCATAAATACATACTTGTGGTTTATCCCACCTCATGGTCCTGTTTGTCTGGACCCGTGCCACTCAACCTTTCTGGCGTGACTTTTGTCACCATGCCGTGTGTTGGTGCACTTTTGACCACGTACATTGGAAGTTTAAACTATTGCGAATATAACTGACTTATGATGACGTTAGTGTATAAACAATTTTGTGGTGTTCCCAACTAGTAACGATCCTTCAGTTAACACGCAGTTTTGTGTGTGGCCGATTTCGCCGATGTGTCTGTGCTTTGGCAGTGTGAAATGTTTTCGAAGTTGATAACATCTTTTTTCAATCCCTAACGTCACTGCCATGCGCAGGAAGCGAAGGCCTGACACCACTGCACGTCCCTGCGTTTGAGTAAACCCCGTCCAGTCTCTAGGTCAGTGGTTCCCAACATTTTTACGTTTGCGACACCAAGTGGTGAACCCACAGCGGTTTTGCTAAGGGGTTTAATTGTGTAGTGAAAAAATAAGCATAAACAGCTCACGGTACCCTTACGAATAACACCCCAAGGGGCAACGGAACGTCAGTTGGGAATCAGTTCAAATGCGGAGCATTTCAGTGAATGATTACCCAAGAACCTTGATAGCCGCTTTTTTCAAAGTTCTGTGTGTCAATAAAAAATTAAGTTTTTTCCCCAAAACTCGTTGTTTGTTACCGGAAACACTGTGAATCACTTTCGGGCAACAGCGTTTCCGACACATTCGAAAACAACTCTTCACCAGCCATTGGGTTGCAGAACTGCACTGTAACTGAACTACCGGTGGTGCTAATACAGTTTAATGCCTCATAGGTGCACAGCGACGTTTTCAAAGAATTCTACCGACGGCACCACATGCGCCAATTGATCTTTATCTGCTCCATCCATGCATATACTCTCATATAAGCTTCTATGCGTTGTGTTTTGTTTGTAAAACTTTTTTCTCTTTGTTTTAGTTAACGATCTATTCAGAATTCATTTTTGCTCCCTATGTTCTTCATATCACAAAGTTTAGATGCTTGGAGAATTGTACATTCAAGCAGCCTTACTGTCGTATTCCGAAAATTTCCGGAATATATCGTCACCAACTGCCAACGTTTTTCTGTGTCCCAAAGATATCAACAGCTCCTGTAGAGTTTATTTTAACCGAGGCTCAAAAGCATTGTAAACCTTAGTTGAGACTCGTTTCGCCGAAAGAAAATATGAAATCGAATTCTCGTGCAAGCATGGATTTTACGTTCACCTTAAATGCAGTTTGACCTTTCGTTTGCTGTTCCGAAATGGACCCATGGTACGTTGTAATTCGCCGCTGATGCACATCCTGGGAAAAGTAGTAATGCTTGAACTTTACACTTGAAACCTTATTCTTCGATTGTTTATGGCAAGAAACCTGGGATCGTTACGAAAACGTGCTGGGATTATAATTGTCCCATCCACATAAAGATCTCATGACATCATAATCATTTCGTTTGTTACGCAATGTTATTTCATTTGCACTTGTCAGTTTGAGATGACAATTCCTTCCTGCAACCAACTCTTCGTTTTGCGCTTACTGTCTTTCTTGCGTAAATGAACTGAAGTTTGAGCTGGCCTGTGATTGTTTTGGCGCTGTCGTGTTAAATGATGCGGTTTAAACAAGAAGTTGGATGTATTCATAAGAAGTTTGATCATTAAGTAATATTATTGAAAAAAACAATCTCGAATGTTGATGCCGGAAACTTCGTTTATGAAATCTGATCAACTTGATACGTGAGATTGATGATTGCAAACAAAGGTCTTCATTGCGGTGATTGGACCAATGCAGCGTTAGCGAAAAAAATGATTTTTTCGCTTTTTGAAAAACAACCTTGAACTGACTGCAGTGATTACCGGTGGTTGATAAAACATAATAATACTCACGTTATGTGACTACTCTGTATCTTGTCAAGTCTATTGCTTCATGTAGCTCTCCGTAGCCGTACCGTGGGTTTTTGCTCATTTTATTTTGTTTACCATTTTTGTTGTTTTGTTCGTGGTGTGCAATCAGAGTAAACGTCTTTGTGATGAACGACTGATGCTCAGATGCGAGCGTTCACAGCTTCAAGCCAATGACCAGCAGTTGCTCAGCGGTGGATGCTTGCGTAAGTCAAGCTTCAAACCGCTGTAAAGGTCTTATGCCTAAAAAACTAGTTTCAATGCTTAAAAATACTTAAAAACCGGGCTTAAACCGACTCGTTTTAATAGCGCAGCAACTGGTGACGAACTTCGACGGCGAATGGACGGGACGCAAAAGGTGTTGACCGAAAACAAGAAGTTGCTACATCTTGATCAGTTAGGTAGTATAAAATAGGAAAGGTGAATGCAGTAAACCTCAGTTAATCCGGATCTTCGCCAAAATCGGATAAAACTGGTGGTACGAATGATTTCTAACGTTATTCTTAATAAAAAATCTTCGGTTTATCCGGAATTTTTAATCCGGATATTCGCCAATTCCGGATAAAATCTGCTTTTTTCCCATCTCGTAATCCGGACTTTTCTGCACTTCCACATTGTGTTCTTTAGTGCACTGACTGGTCTATAGGAAAGATTTGGCAGCTTTCAGACGCAACACAAACGTGCTCAGGATAAACATCGAACGTTTAGAATTATGACAACAACGGCCGCAACTAAGCGCAACATTCAACTTATCGTAGAAACGATTATTACGTCACACATGGGCATAGCATATCACGCTACCGCACCATGGTTTCAGTCCATTGATCAGTGTTGAGTGTGCGTGTGTAGAGCATTATCCCTGAGTGTATTGTACTCGGTATAATGTTTGGAAGGCATTGACATTACCTTCCAAATAGAAGAATTGTTTGTGAACCAGTCGTAGAAATCTCTGCAACTGTCAAAAATCCCAGATTTCTTCGTAGCCAACAGAGGTGTTCGGACTCAAAGTTTTTTTGAGTCCGACTCCAGTCCTGATCCAAGAGGTAGGTATTCTGATCCGAATCCTGAAAAAATCCTGTTAACATATTTGACTAATCAATGTGCAACTATTCAAAATTTTTGTATCTGAAAGGGCCGTAGTGGCTACAGGTTCGTCAGTGGACCTTCGTATTTGAAAAGTTATTCATCCGTCACCTGTAACGTGACAGCAACACACGATGGGTGTGTAGTAGAGTGCACTAGGTTTGGTATTAATGCACTAAACCAAAACTGTAAATCTGAACACAAAAGTTTGGAAACATTTGAAAAAAATAAAAAGTGGTCCCTTGACAAGTGCAAGCATTAGACTGCTACCAAAATGAAAGGCGACAAGGTGAGAGTCGAACCGAAAACCATTCACACAGCAGACGTAGACGCATTCGTTATACTAGCACAACGATGCTGTAAAAGTGACAAAGTCAGCATTTTATTCTAACCAGATCACTCTCACCGTACCTATAGCCACTTTCTTTCTGAAAAGCAAAGTTTTGCCAAACACAGACTGGGAAAAATAAAATCACACATAACCAAAAATGGCACTAAAACTCAGATCCAGAAAATGCACTCAACCAAGATCATGCAATGAAACATGAAGCTGAAAGCAATATTACCAATTAAACTTCTAATCACAAAACAACTTCATCTTGCTAGACTTGCTACATCCACTAACAGTAACTGATGATTAAGACCTAACCGAAAAGTGAATAGGCACTAACTGATATTGGTGCACACTAAAATAGATATTACAGCAAAATAGGCACAGCAACACCACATCTCTAACCTCGACAACTCACAGTTTACAAAGGTAATCTGACATCACGTTGTATTGAGCCTGATAGTGCACTGATGGGATGCTATGGTGGTTGACTGCAGAGATCAGTGTTGCCACTCTGTTGTCACGGAAAATACTAGATTTTGTGATAAAAAAAAACACTACATTACCAGTGCCGGATTAACAATAGTAGCAATTGCTACGGGCCCCGCGCTTTCGGGGCCCTCGCGCACCTTTGTGCTAAATTTGTTCTTTAACATATGCAAGGGTGGATGTTGGAATTAAGGTGCCCGAGGAAAGTTCTCAAAAAAGGGGGTCCTATATTTTACACATGCTATACAGAAAGTTTATTCGCTAAAACTAAGGTAAATTTTTCATTTTATCTGGGAATATGCTTCTGCCTGGAAGTACATTTTACAGTGTAAACTGTTTGAAGTCATTTGATTTCAAATTGTTGTTTGTCTACACCAGTGTTTTTCAACCTTTTTGCTGCAGGCTGCAGCTGAACCTTCCGCAAATATTTGCGTTGCCCATGGAACCCTATGCAATGATCTAAGTGTCTATCCTCCTCTCTGTAATGAACGAATTTCGTCTCAGGCAATTTCGGTCTGTTTCGTTTCAGGCAATTTTGGCCTGCTCCCGGTGGAAAAACACTGGTCTACACATTCAAATTGTTGAGGGGCCCCTTTTCGCATATTTGCACAAATTTTTGCTTTATTTTGACAAACATATGGTTTATTTCAGAGCTTGTTAAATATGACTTTAGAGCGACTGATAAACTATAAGTGCGAAAATTTCAAAAGGAGGGCCATTACGCAGGGCCAGCGCTAGGTGCTGTGGGGGCACCCCCGAACCTGGACGTTGGGGCCCCCAATATACAATACATTGCATTTTACACATAGTATTTACGTAAACAAAAACATCGATTTATTTTAACAAATGCTTTTAAAAGCATTTTCTACAGCATCAGCACAACGTATAATGCTGACAGAATTAAGCATTTGCTATGTTTCAAGGTAGAAAAATGACTTTTCCAAGTTTTAAAAAATGCAAATGTGTTTGTCAACTCAAACATATCTCATATTTTAGCAGATCCATTTTCAATAGCTATCGTTGCCAGATTTGTTAGTTTTTCATCAGCCATATTTGATCTGGGTGCCTCCCGGCTTTTCCTTGTAATTTTCCTCCTGATTTTTTATTTTGTTGAATTTTCTTGCCAGACGCATGTTGGGCTTGTTTTTTGGTTAAATTACCTATTTTGGGCTTGTTTTTCAAATTTACTTGCTTGTTTTTGCACAATAACCTGGCATCACTGCTATCTACTGATGGAGGCTTGTGGACACTCGTCACGATTGCCTTTTTAACTAACTTTGAGTACAGATAGTTGGAACAGGGTTGCCACTTGCCAGATTGGCCAATGCATGGCCAAATTCGGAACAGTGCCCATTTTTGAAGTTCTGTGGCCATTTTTTGAGAGTTGTATCGCAAGACTTCTGCACTCAGCCAGATGATGTGTGATTGATTTGATAATACTACTGTACTGTGTACGTTACGTAATACTGTAGTAGATAGGCTACAGTTAAGTAGAACTCAGTCAGTAGTTCTACTACACTTAAAAGCACTAGTGTTTCTGTATGCTTTCGAGGAATCAGTCGACTACCATCTGCTTTCGTCTTTTTGCGATGATTCAAACTTGCACATATCTGTATTCAAGTATGTACTTTCCACGATCGGTGTAAGCAAGGAATCGATCAGCAAATTTTTAATAGGAAATCGATTTCACGTAAAATTACGCATCAAATTCTGTTTGAATAAGGACTGAGGATGCGTAATTTTATGTGAAATCGATTTCCTATTAAAAATTTGCTGATCGATTCCTTGCTTACACCCATCGTGGAAAGTACATACTTGAATAGTTCTACTACATTCCGCTTCCGGTAAACTATGCATATATGCCTTGTGCAGGGACTGAATTTAAGGGGGGATATGTCCCCCCCAACTTTTGTACAGGGGGACATAATATCTTTTGTCCCCCCGACATTTTGTGATAAAAAGTAGGTAGTGTCTATTTTACCGCCAAGATGCTGGCGGCAACAGATCGGCTGGAGCTATTGTGCCGCCAGTCGAACATTCGGTCTCGTGGCATGAAGCAATGCAAACAAAAAGGTCACTTTGTTAGGCACACGCTCTCCTGCTTGTGGTGTTATGGTGAGGTGTCACGGCTGCTATGCCAATGGTTGGCAATTTAACTCTCGCCTTGCTGACTTTCTTTTGTTTTTTTCTTTGCTTTTTTCTAGGCTCCGCTTAGGTGTTACCTTTTTGCAGGTTATTGTTCTCAGGTTAAGATTAGGGTTTAGGTTAGAATTAGGGTTTGGTAGGTTAGAATTAGGGTTAGGTTAGCGTGTTGGGTTACGTTAGTGTTAGCTTAGCATTAGGTTAGCTTAGCATTAGGTTAGGGATAGGTTAGCTTAGTGTTTGGTTAGCTTAGGGATAGGTTATGTTAGGATTAGGGTTAGCTTAGGGCTACGGTTAGAGTTAAGGTTAGGGCTAGGTAGTAGGTTTATCTTCTAGTTATATTTACTTCCTTTCTACCAAGCCTTTTGCTGCTGCCATCCTGGCGGCAAAATAGACACTGCTTAAAAAGTAATGTAGTTGTGCAAATTTCATGGTTACATTACTGTTGGAAACATTTCCCCAGCATTAAACCAGGGAATATATTATAAAAATGACCATTATCACTGGATTATCTGCAGACACAGACAGTGTGCAGATTACCTATGTAAACTGAATTGTGATGATTGTTGAAAATTGTGTTGGTTTTTTGAATTACCGAATCGGTGTGCACCAGTGTTCCCTTTAAGCCAAAAAAAGCTGGTACTTTCGGCACTTTTTTGGACGCCAGCCGACAATAATTTTGAAAATCGGCACTTGCAAATTTGGACGCAATTTCTTCCACAGGAGAAAATTTCACAAAACAAAATTTCGTTATTTTTTTAAAAATGTGCGCTACAATTTTTCACGATTTAAGCCGTTCTCAGGTCACAACATGGATATACAGCAGTGAGCGGTGAAAAAAGGTTCAGACGCAGTTTAGATATTCTCTGCTTGCAAGTTTATAAAAAAGTTCTGGGCGCAATTTCACGATTTATGCTTTCAAAAACGAAGCTATTTGCTGTTAAGTTCAGACGCATTTTGAAAGTTTTCACCTGATGAGGTTTATGAAGAAAGTTTTGGGCACATTTTCATGATTTATGTGTCCAAAAATGAAGCTGTTGCCTGCGAAGTTCAGACGCATTTCGGAGGTTTTCACCTTGCGAGGTATATAAAAAAATTTCTGGGCGCATTATCACGATTTTTGCGTCCACAAACGAAGCTGTTCTTCCATGAAGTTCAGACGGATTTTGGAAGTTTTCTCCGTGCAAGCTTTTTGAAAAAGTTATGGGCGCATGTTCTCGATTGTTGCGTCCAAAAATGAAGCTGTTTGCTGTTGATTCAGACGCATTTTTGAAATTGTGGCTTTGCAAGGTTTATGAAGAAAGTTTTGGGCGCATTATTACGATTTACGCATCCAAAATCAAAGCGGTTTGGTGTTGATCTCAGATGCAATGTGGAAGTTTTCTGCCTGCAAGGTTTACAGAAAAAGTTTTGGGCACATTTTTACGATTTATGTGTCCAAAAATGAAGTTGTTTCCTGCGATGTTCAGACGCATTTCGGAAGTTTTCACCTTGCGATGTATAGCCTATAACGAAAGTTCTGGGCGCATTATCACGACTTTTGCGTCCACAAACGAAGCTGTTTGCCAAGAAGTTCAGACAGATTTTGGAAATTTTCTCCGAGCAAACTCTATAAAAAAGTTCACGGCGCATTATCACGATTTTTGTGTCCAAAAATGAAGCTGTTTGTTGTTGAGTTCAGACGCATTTTGGACGTTTTCGCCTTATGAGGTTTATGAAGAAAGTTCTTGGCACATTATCGCGATTTTTGCGTCCAAAAACAAAGCTGTTTGCCGTGAAGTTCAGACGCATTTTGGAAGTTCGCATTAGAAGTTTACAGAAAGATCTCTGGGCGTATTTTCACGATTTTTGTTTCCAAACACGAATCAGTGTGCCATGAAGTTCAGACGGATTTTAGACGTTTTCCCCGTGCAAGCTTCATAAAAAGGATATGGGCATATTTCCTCGATTTTTGCGTCCAAAAATGAAGCTGTTTGCT
>Ga0210059_1004009_pt1 | contig 23712 bp, 7 predicted proteins | sample Ectturendosymbi2_FD_188042 | JGI IMG/M metagenome (GOLD analysis project Ga0210059, IMG submission 188042) | Ecteinascidia turbinata endosymbiont from Florida, USA - Sample 2 (SPAdes) (version 2) | ecosystem: Host-associated > Tunicates > Ascidians > Unclassified | place: Key West, Florida...
AACGTCAAGTTCAAAACACATGACAATCGAAAATTTAAATGCTTTTTATCTTCACACATTTTTTGTACAAGTCTGTTGGGCTTTTTTCAAATACTGAATTTCGACTTTGCATGCTTTATGTGAAGACGCGCAGGCTATCCCATAGCAGTGCTCATGTAACCATTTTTCTTACTGATAACGTCAATGCATGTTGTAATTCAAGAGCAGGGACCAATAAATGCAAAAAGAAGCAATATTTTTCAATTGCGCACATTTCATTGACTATTTTGCAAATGTTTCTAGTTTTCATGATGCTCGTGAACGTTGTGTAAGGTGTGTGCTAACATAGCAAGTCTGTTGATATTTCCTACTGATCTTTGTCTGCTAAAACCTTGGGTTTGTTGTGCAAACTACCCGAAATCACACAAGCAAAATGTTTTACATTCACACAATTTTTTGCGAATCTAGGTGGCTCTTTTCAAATAATGTATTTCGACTTTGCACGTTTCATGTGAACGAGAAGTCGAGAGTGCAATGCGTAGGCTAGCCACGCGTAGGCTGGTTGCCTAAAGTGCGTTGGATTTCATTTTCACACGCAAGAATTGCAAAAATAAGTAATCTTTTCAGATGCAAACTTTGTCTTGGAATTTGTTTCATATGTTTACGATTGTGGGTGCATCTTTTGAAATGTTTCGACTTTGCATGTTTCATGTGAAAAACAGGTGCAATGCGTAGGCTAAACTATGGCAGAGCACGAACATACTTCACAATAATTCTTACTGACTATTGTGCCAGTTATATAACATATTAGGCCGTGGTTCCTAAATTTGCGACAATATCGCATGGAGCACCACCAGTATTGAGCAACATTTACTTTGCTTCTAAGTTAAACCCCTTGTTTTATTTCGCCATAGGCAGCCTACTTCACGTCATGGAAAAGTGTAAAATATTATTGAAAAAAACATCTTTCCATGTCAACGTTTTTTGTTTCTGTTGCATGTAACACTTCAAGCTTCGACCAGAATATGGTTTTGATTTTCACCCGACTGCGAACAAAAGGTACTGGCCAAATTTCTTCACTTTTTACCTTTGGGTGTTTTTGCTTTGGGTATCCCTTGCGTTTTTCGGCGGCAAATACGTATTGCTTTTGAAATAATAAATTGTATTCAACATCCAACAAGTTAGGATTTTAGGTGCAGCTGAGCTTCAGAATAATTGCTGGCTTATTCAAAAACGCGACGCCGACCGTGCTCCTAAAATGTTTCAATAAGCCTCAGTGATAGTGATGAAAATTTTTTGCAGTTTGAGCTAAGGTACTGACGGTGTTAGCATTATTTAGAGACCCGAGCAAGCCTTTACCAGCACGGAACTATATTTTTTCTTTGTGAGTGAAATGTTGTGCAGTATGAGTTTGAAGTAGGTAAATGATTATTAGTATAGCAACGGCAAACACCTTTATTTTGGTATTTGGCAACGTTTTTCTGCAGCATTTTTCAAGGAGTCAGCTTTAATTACCAACAGAGAAATGTGAAGTCTCGAGTCTCGGTCTCGAACTTCCAGGTCTCGGTCTCGGCTTTTATAGAAAAGTCTCGGTCTCGAAGTTTGAGACAGGTCTCGGAGGTTAAGGTCTCGACTATATCACTGCCCCTCTCAGAAAACTCTTCGCCCCTCCTGGTGTCCCAAGCTGGTTACGGGCCTGGTGGTTCTCAACCATTTCGCTAAAAGAGGTCAAATACAGACCTATGATTTTGTTAGAGAGCCGCATAAAAAAACTTACCACAAGTCAGTTGACGCGTTTTGTTTTGTTGCACTAATGAAGTCTGTTACACATTAATAGTGGTGTTACGGAAAGACACTACTTTTCGAGACACTACTTTTTGATCATTACTTTTTTATTCCTATCTAAAGGAATCCTTTCCTAGCAAGAATCAGACACTAAGCTCTTACAGAATATATATTTCGCCTACGAAGTAGGCATCATCAGCACTTGTTCAAATAGAATCTGTTACAGAAAGATTGCTGAAAGCCGCACAAGGGATCCTTGGGAGCTTCATGCGGCTCTAAGAACCATTGTTCAACAAGTAACACCACGCCTGCCATCTACTATGTCACAGCCTTAGCGATTATTAAACCAAAGAAACAATGAATGCTTGCAGATCCATTGTTGCAGTCTGGTGTCGTAACTTGTAACAATCGCGTTCAGTGTGCTATAAAGACCACACGTATGTCTATTTGGCAAAACCGTTAGTATCTAGGAAGGGACACCGAGACGGAGCTACCTCTCAAAAAGCCATAGCTCCAGTTCCGTGCCTAAATTTTTAACTGAGCTGTTTTCCAGATCCTTCTCATTTTTAATTTGAGCTCCGGCTGCGGCACCAGGCAAAATGCCCAACTCTGACTCCGCACTCTCCGCTGTTCGTTCAAAGCCAAATCTATCCTTGTGCTTTCAAATGTTTTTAAAGCAATTTGGTTTGAATGTGATTTGTTGACCTCTCATGTCTGCTGAGGCTTCCAGGCAGATTTGTCATGTCACAAAATCCTGTTGTAGCCCACACATTTTCATAGCAATTTTCCACAACGCGGCTTGTCGGTGAAGCCAGTTATGCCGTATCAGCACGACAGTATTATCTAACTATGTCGTAACAATGGAACGTTTTCATTGTGGCAGGATATTGGTTGCCTCCCTTCATCGCCTTAACACTGCTACTGTATGTCTGATGACCAGAGTTGTTTCGAGCTTTTGTCAGTGGAAAATTGAACCTCAATTAACCATTTTTTCTTTTTCATTCTGATTTTGTAACCGCTTTCATGCAGACGGCCTGAATGTCTCTCACGCCCAGATGCACAATATTGTCGTGTTGTCACTGCACTGATAAGAGTCTAGAGTAGACATTTGCATTTCTGCTCGTTTCAAGGTAAATTGTGAAGTTATGCCTCTGCGCAGTTCGCAAATGTTTAGTTAATATTGAGACGTTATAGGAAAGAGTTTCGCGCGGCCGCCAAAAGCGCGGGGCCCTAAGCCATGGCCTATGCGTAAATCCGTCACTGCCCCTTGCTACGTCTATGTCAAGGTGTGTATTCCTCTAGCAACACATAAAAGTTGAGCAATAGCAAACTGGCATCGTCCTCCACTTCTCTAGTTACAGTTGCTGTTGGGGGCCTCTTTGAACGTAAGGCACTTACACGTTGCAGTTGCTATTGGGGACCCTTTAAAAGCAGAATACTTGCACATTATAGTTGCAATTGGGGGCTCTTTAAAAGCAGAGTACTTATGATCTGCTTCAGAGTGTACTATGTGAGCGGATCATAAGTTTTTCACCATAAGTGAGGAAAATTTACACGTGAAACACCTCGAGAGGGGGCTCAAAGCAAACGCCTCGCTCGTCTCCCTTAAACACACCACTGATCATAGGTGGCGGAACCGGGGGCCGCATGGGCCTAGGCCCCTCCACTTTTTTCTGAGGGGTCCTGCCCCTCCCCACTTTTAAATTTCAAATTTTGGCGAAATGAGTTTAAGAAAGACATTTAGTATTGGGACAATTGTTGAAATAAATCGTTAAATGAAAAACAAATGCAGATATTTGGCAGTATTTTGGCAATATTGTTTGTAATACATTTTTTGTATTTTGTCAGGATTTTGCAAATGTTTGGCAGAATACACGGGGCACAACCTGGTAACCCTGCTCGAGATTGCTTACCGCATTGGATGTTGTTGAACAGTGTTGCCAGATGGTGTAATTTTTCATGCTTGTGTTTAGGAAAAATTTCGTGCCACGCCATCGAAAACTTGCTGCCATTTCGTGTAATTTCAAGCGTTTTAACACCACTCTAAATAGTGAAATTTAGCTGAATAATCTTATACGCAAAATCAAATATTTGACAGATCAATTTCCACTGTGTTTTTGTTTTTGCATTGGCAACACTAAATAGCAATGATGTAGTCGAGACTATAACCTCGAGACCGACACCTCTTTAAAACTTCGAGACCGAGACTTCAAAATATGTGGATTTTTCCGAAATGTTTCAAAAAACGTCACTACCACTTGCTAAATTGAACTTTTTTGAATTTCTGGCATTTTTCAGACCTGTTTTCACTGTTTATTACCAGCAAATGCAACAAAGAAAAACTTGTTGAATTACAGAAGTTTTACCAAGCCATATCCTTGCAATATTCAGTCTCAAGACAATAGGCTTGTTACCGAGACCTGTAGCCTTCGAGACCAAGACCGAGAGTCGCAAAAACGGGTCTCGAGAACATTGTCATGACCGAGACCAAGTCTCGAAACTCCATCACAGCTAAATAGCTATATTTCATTTTTGCATTGGCAATATAATTGGCATCCTTGGAGACAACTTGCTATGCATATGCAGGGTCGTAGCGAGGTTAAATGGTGCCCGGGGCAAGAAGCAGGTTTCGCACCCGCATGATCGAATCTGAGCTCTTTTGCAAGCTAATTTCGTACCTGTGACACTGTTGGGATTTCCGGCGCCCTCATAGTGATTTGACGCGCGGGGAATTGTGCCCCCCTTGTTACGCCCCTTCACATATGCTTTGTCTTGTCTGTACATTTCATTATCTGATGCAGTTGTGAAATGAGTATTCATTCATATTACTTCAGTGTTCTAGATGTGGAAAAGTTGTGATTTTAAATGTGTTTAGGACAGTTATCAACACTTTCTCCTTTTTGCCTGTTTTTAAGCTGCATTCTTGGTATTTTCAACAGCCCAGTGCCGAATCCGGCACACGGGCTCCTCGGGAATAGTCCGAGTCTTCGTTTACGATTTGTACTGGAGAACGTAAGCTTGCTTGCTTTGTGTATTTGTGCCACCACCCACGGTCCCACTTCAATGAGTTGTTAACTTGGGTTCTTTTAATTGGGCCTTGTCACTGTTAATATAATTTTGTTACACCATCATCATTTTGAAACCCCCTCTCACCCATGAACGCTCCCTTAGCTTTGTGCATGTTGCATTTGTGTGCTTACTTGTGAATGAATTTTGTGTAAGACTAAGAACAACTAGTTACATCGATGTGCTCAAGTCAGTGTAGCGTAGCCTATATAGATAGGGTGTAGTGTAGATAGGGGTCGTTGAGGGCTTATATAACATTGCATAAAGATGCTGACAAAAGTTAATGTCGTCATATTTTAATGCTTGTGACGTCACAGTTGCCAATTCAACCACAAAAATTTTCTACAGATTTTTGACGATCACTTGTGCCCCACCACTTTGATAAAGGTCCCGCCACCCATGCCACTGACTACAACGGAATGACTTGTGCTGCGCAATGATATACATTGGAAGCCCAGCGATGATAACACAGTTACCGTTTCAAGCGAACCAGGTAAAGTTTGTCTTTTCTTGGCCGGCATAAACAGTCCATGGGTTTGCAAATGCAATAAAAGAAGCAAAGTCGCTGTTGCTCTTTAGTGTTTTGTACGCTGCATTATGGTTCACCACTAGTTGATTACTTTGATATCATGAGCCATTAGTTCCGACAAGAAACCTGTTCACTAACCTTCGTTTTGCTGAACTGTGATACATGCCTGCTGCGGACTCGCAGACTGCGCCAGTAAGACAACTAAAATTTGTTTTTCTTCTAGGAAACATTTGGAATCTTGCGTTAGGAATTATCCATACTGCATTTATATTTTCACTACTGCCCTTCCGATGACCTGGGAGTGCGAGGCTGGGCAGTTCCCAAGCCCACAAAAAATGACTGAAGAGTAGTATAATTACGAAAGAATAGCATTGTTAACGGCTTAACGCTATTCCGTAATAGAGACCCACAAGGCTTTTACGTGGCTCGTAAATTCTGCAATTTAACGAGGTGTAAAGCATCATTATGATTTACGTTTGGGGGTTGCTTATGCCACCAACTGATCCCCTTAGATCCGCTTCTGTCTGCTTATGACAAGTGTTTGCGCAGCTTTCTTTCTTGTGTCCGCAAGCAATTTTTGTACAGAATACCAGGATGAATAAATGTGTATACACGTAGATCACAACGCGCGGATCCGCGATAATGCTGAGATTGCTCTTACGCGCACTTTTAGGCAAGAAAATGAAACAATCACATTGTGTTTCACGCGCAGTTTTTAGTTTTGTTCGCCGTTTAAATAATCAAAGTCTTCAACACTTTTCAGTGCGAATAAAATGACAGATTAACATCTTAACTGACATTGTTCCGGCTTGAAAGCGGACAACCACACACACGATAGTAACGATGTCAGCGACAAGATTAGGAGAACCTTTGTGATCTGTACAAGATTTAAAAAATACGTTTTCGGATTAAGCTTTGGTAAACAGCAAATCAAACAGCTATACACTTAACGTTATTGTGCACTTAACACACTTAACGAAGCCACGCGCTAGTGGGATTTAAGGAACCCCTGTTACTGGGCGCTCGATGTAGACATGTACGCAAGCTGTTGATAAACGGTACAACAACCAGGCTGTACAGTAGATAAAATAGTTGAAGCGCTCTCTTGACACTGCTGGACAACGTTTATCTCTTGATACTCCTGGACAATGCAAACATACATATTTAGTTTTCAGGGAGTATTTGCACATATTGCTTTAATTGCACTTTAGCCTCTAAGCATTACTACAAGACAGTCATCCTCCACATCTGCAGAGAAACGAGAAAAGTGATTGCACATATACAATGTATCCACGCGTATACCAAGGCAACGTTACAGTATTCCAATATATGCATCGTGTTGGCGTAGCTTGTTGCCAATAGCAAGTTTTTGCATGTCCATTTCAAACATATCACACACGCGTAGACGGAATAATTGCGAACAAAGACGTTGGTATGTTTCACTTTTAGTCGCACCATTCCTTCCATTAATTGCAACACAACAGCTCGTTTTGACTGAACAGCTGTCAACAATATAAATAGGTTTGCTGCTGAGAGCACGCGCAACATTCAACTAGCCAAACTACCGAGCAATACACTTCTATCATTTTGAAAGTGCAAATGTTTCTGAGCACAGCCGCAAAACTAAGATGAGTCTGCGTAGTGATGATCAACACTAAAAAGAAAAATTTTCCTGAGTGCTGTTCGGGAAGTCCACTTTGGAATTTCTTGTTAACATCACTATAAACCAGACATTAGCAAACCACGGCCCGTTACGCTCGTTATCCGGCCCGCTGAACTTGAACCACAGTTTATGTTAATGAAGTCAATTCGTTTTCTACAATACATGGATATCAGTTTACACCAGTGGTTCTTAACTGAGGGGACGCGTCCCCTTACACGCCCTACAACATGGAAAGTTTGATCAATAAATTTGCAAATACATTTGTTTTTACAGCTTATTTAAAATCAGGGGGGGGGCTTGAAACAAAGGGCAATTACTTGAAGGAGGCGTGGTAGAAAAAAGGTTAAGAACCACTGGTTTACACAAACAATCCATGCATTAGCTCCCCCATCTTGCCCGCGCTTACATTTTGGAATCCAGTGCAGTCCGCTGGTGAGAAAGTCTGTCCAACCCTGCTATCAACAGTTACGGAGCAACACGACCCAATCTTTTAGATTAGGGTTTGATTGCAGAAGCGATGTAAAATTCGTTGTTGGTGGAAACATATTGAAAAACGTCATAAAAATTCGGACCTTCGCTATGTTAGGAAAAACACCCTGCGCTCTTTCTCTCTAGAATTCCTATACACCAGGGGTGACCAACCAGCAGTCAGAGACCAAGAGCTGCATTTCTTACCGCGTTACCGCAGAGCCACATCATACACATGAACATCACCCCATTTCTTCCTCACTCAAACAAATACATTTGCTCAGCTAGCTTTATTGTAAATATCACAAAGCAACATGACAATGACAGAACTTCACAAGCCATTTATTCTGATGCATGTTATCTAGTGGGACTTCTGGTAATTACATAAGAGCCGCATGCGGCATGCGAGCCGCAGGTTAGCCACCCCTGGTATATACAATCAAATTCAAATTACAGGGTCTTGGAACTGAATTCTAAAAAAATGGCACAGCAAAGCTTCAACCACAATATTTCACGTTTCCTCGCTAGTTAGTTCCATGACGTTACAAATTCTAAGCTTACCCTCCTACCCTTGATGACAGCATTCATTTACGATCACAAAAACAGGAATTGCGCAAATATTCAGGAAACGGGTGAACATAATAGCAGCAACACACCTCTAATCAACGCTACAGTATTCCAATATATGCATCATTGCGCGAGGAGTCTTAGAAATGAAAACAAAGAAGAAGACACGGGTTACTCATCATGTTGTTAACTTTCGTTCTATCTTCTTCATAATCAAACAAAAGCCAGACCGAAGGAAGAGGTGAACACAAAGCCGATCACTCAAATGTGAAAAAACAAACACAAAAGTTTCCGGATAAAAGTTCCTATTTCTCTGTGGTACGTCTAATCTCAAGTTTAATAACAAAGAGTTGACCTCGGTAAGGGATTAAGGCCTTGGTCTCAACCAACTTTTTCGCTGATGTAGAAAACCTCTGTTTGTACCAAAAAGGAATGTTGCTTTCAAAAGCTGCAACTTACAAGCGACCCAAAAGTAGCAATTCCACGAAAATGTATAATATAGCGGTGGTCTCAACCCCACATAAATTGATACCGGGACGCGAAATTGCAGAATGTATACCGATGGTGACACCACTCGCTTTCTGGGCATACGATTGGTCAGTTCTTCCCTTGGAAGCACTGTTGCGAGAGTACTCCCGCGCAGCGGTAAAATTGTCCAGCGTTGACCGGCCCGCGGTTACAATAGGGTCTGGGACAACTGTAATATAGCACGAAGGTTATTGCATCTCAGCTCTAATGCCATACTTCAGGACTTCAAAATTGTTTCAGGTTTCAGGTAACGTCGAGGCCAAGGCTGAAGCCAAGCAAATATTAACGAAGCCGTACTGACTTTTTCAAGGTGAAGCCAAATGAAGTGGAACATGAATTTTCATGATTAATTTAGAGATCACAGCTACAAAATACAGAACGACTTTTGACCGGTGAAGCTTAATGTTTGTCTGGTATTTTGGATACTTGGATAAAAACAAGGTCAAAAACTTGCTCAGACCGCGTAGGAACTGTGAAGCAAAGACTAGATTACGACCAAGCGCTGAAGTCTAGAAAATTTCACGAACATAGTTTTTGACTCCATTAGGAAAATAAAAATCGACAGTAATCAAGGACACGCACAGAAAATTTTTGCATTAGTGATTTATGCTTAAATGCAGCAATTCCACCTTTTTAAAAAAAAATCTGCTCGATTCACAAAACTAGCCACCATCTTTGCTTCCAGGAACACAGGTACTGCGCTCAGAATAGCAAGACTGACCCAGGGACTAAACTCAAAGTTGACCTATGGACATACAATGCCTTTCATTTGGTATCTTCACGCATGAGGAAAGATAGCTTTGGGTTCGGTCAGAGTTGAACTCCATTACGGTATTTGACTCATTGTATCAGCCAACTTTTTTTTCGCATCAAACCAATATTTTTCGGTAGCTTTATTGTGAAACGGATATCGAAGAAATGTGCTCATTTATATACATTTATCTGTTCATCTCCACTTTGACATCTATGTTTCGAATAGGCTTTGTAGTCTTTGATCTGACTGAAAATTACTAATTAAGCCAAAACAAAGTAAAACAATTATGACGATGGCTATAAAAACCTTCTACTAATGTTTATAATGGATGAAGACACAAAAAGGTTTATAATGGATGAAGACACAAAAAAGTTTTAGGATGAAATGTTAATGTGAAGGCCATGCCAGCGTTGCAATCCCCTTTTTGGCAAATGTCCAAACTGAGTTTTGAATATTAATAATGGCGGGAATAGCTCAGTAGCAGAGTGTCCGCCTCTCAATTGGAAGGTTGGGTGTTCGAGGCCACTGAGTGAATCGCCATAGCGTTCCTTGGGCAAGAGCTTCACCTGAACCGCACTGGCAAGGAACAAATTTCAAGCTTCGGCCTGCCGCCAATTGCCGTCACCAAAATCAAAAAAAGAAAATATTAATAATGCAGCACACACGCTCTACTTAGCAAAATTAATAATCCATGATCCGGAAAAAACAAAAGCTTAAGATTTGAATCATGATACAGTGCCAATCTTTCAATTTTTAATTATTGAGAAAACGTACGTTTGTTAGAAATCATGACCCAGTGCGCTTACCCTTAGTTAAAAACCTCTGGTTTAAGCATGACCACAGTCACCGTTAATAGAACCGCCACCACAGTCATCCACCGAAAGGAAACTAAAGAAAAAATTATATTTAGAAAATCAATTGTAACAGATTAACCCCTAAGAAGCCACGATCTCCAAAACTGACGTTACAGGGACAATCAGCTGTATGGTTTTTCGTGCATAGTCAATTGTCCCCTCCAATAAATACTCGAAAAAGTCAATTCAAACGAACACTTAAACATTCAGACATCTGCTCATAAGGAATGGACGTGCTTCAGTTTTTGCAAGCAATTGCTGCGACCATAATAAATCACTAAATCCAGTTTCGTAAAATGCTAAATCATTTTTGACACTTTTGCTGCTTCAGGTTGAGTTTGGCCATGTCGCAATCTTTGCCGTGAGCGCGCGACTATCTTTGCTTTCACGAAATCTCAAAGAAACAATGCAAAATTTCGATTACAACGAAGCGTTGCGGAATAATCAGCAGGTGATGCGCATATTAAAAACTGTTCGTTCACTGAGATAAAACAGTACATAAAATAATTTTGAAAACAACAAAGAGAAACCCAAGTAAAAGAATAAAGTCCAGTTAGTTCCAACTAGAACTACCAAAATACATGTAGCATATACCACAGTTTGCACAGGTCTAATGACGGTGAGTTCATGCATCTATTGAGCGACCACTAATACAAACAAACAAACAACTCTCGAGCATTTGCGACTTCGAATACATACACTATGATCTGCGTTTCTAATGCTACCGCTGCACAATGAACCACTCTCGCGTAATGATCGTTCGTATCTTGAACGTGTCAGAACTCCCAATGACAGCCCCTCTTCTTCTACCATCACACACATTGGTTTGCAGACCACAACAACGGGCATGGCAACACAAAATTGTACTCGGAAATTTGCATTCGAAGTCCTGCACCCTGCAGCAACCCTTGCGAAAACAGCCCAAGGTTGTCTATCGTTGTCGTTTCCGCAGAAACAACGCATTTATGTGTTTCTGATCACAGCGTCAAAGTAATCCAACGCTCTGAAGGTAAAATCCAACAACCACTAACGCAAACACGCACATGGCGATTACCACCCAGAAAGGAAACATAGCTGAAAAAACAAAGAAAAAATTTTTAACCATACAGACGAACAATCAGTGGAACGATACAAAGAAAACCAACACAATAGCAAATTTAACCAAAGAGATAAATCATTATTAGTAGCAACCCAATGAACGATAACTTGCTTACCTCTGGAGCCGAGTTTCGTCAACTGACAAGACGAATCGGCGGACACGGACACCACTGCCGCGTCGGAATCACCAACGATGGCACTAATTTCTTTGCTATCGTCAACAAAGGAAAGAGATGTGACAAAAATGCTATGCACATTTTTCACACGGGTTGCACACTGTTAAAAATATATGGGATATTTAAAACAAACAAACGTAAAGAGCAGGATTGTGAAGAATTCTGCGTAGAACTACTGGCGTATTAGTGTACATGTATGGCGCAACGCCCTAGATAAGACTGGCAGTCAGTCGTTATAGCGATAAAAGCGAAGTTCTCAACCTTTAAACTGTTTAAAGCCCTTGCAGTCTGTACACAGTAACTGGATTGTCCAGACAAAAACATCAAAATTTTTTTAGGCCAAGGCGTGAAAAATAACAAAAACGATATTCAATCGGTACACGCGTTCACATACTTCTAACACTTTCGTACGGTCACCTTAACTGCATATTTCTTACATGAGCTTTGATGCGGAAAGCAGTTATCACAAGATCGGTTTCTAGAAGACGCTACAATTGCTTTCACTGCTTTACTTACGACTATTTAACCTTAAACACCTGAAAATGAAACATTTATACCTGCAAATTGAAGGCAATGTATATAGCAACCGATCCCTCCATGAAACCAACTCCAACGAATACACCATTCGAGCTTAAAAAGCAATAGTGAAGAAGTGCTCAGTAAACAGCATTTGAAACAAACGAAAGATTTAGCCTAACATGTTAACGGAAGTACTGCAGACAAAAAACGACGTTGATACCTCCTAGTTGTAGCGAGTGTTAAGGGATTTCTGAAAGCAAACTCGTATGTGGCTGTTGTCGCACGTTTCCTCCTTTTTCGGAGTGAACCACAGTTTTTGGATGTTTTACATCCACCAAGGTATGACGTTGCCTGCAACGACTGATTGAACGCGCAATGTATGTGTTGGGAAACGCGAGGATAACTACTAAGGATGCGTGCAATTGACTATAGCATGGAAGCATTGCTGACGTTTGCCTGAATGGTGGAAAGACGACCTGACGCGAGCAGTGCTTCTGATCTGGTTTGTCCGCTCAGTTCATACAAAAAAGTCAATCACACATATATGACCAGCGGCTGAAGCAGCATCTGTAGCAGTCATAACTATTAAACACGTACGCACAAGATATGAAACGGTCCATGATCGGTACCGCACTTAAAAATATCCGTTTAATCGTTCACGTTTATTCATAAGAAACCTCTCACTACACCCATTGCTACTTTTTACCAATAGTTTGCACTTTGATGAGCTTCATTTTTGAAAAGGTAACCGTCTTTTTGCGTAATATCAACCCTTTGGCCAATCTCGATTTTTGAAATAACTGCGGTAATGGTAGTTTTGTCAATAATTTTGAAGACACTATGCTTGACAAGAGATTTGTATCAGAGATAAATGTAACTGTTCTCGTCGTTGATGAGCGAAACCGCGTTGACAGATCGACAGTGATGGAAGAATGTTTTGATTTTTAACGCAGCGGTCTGACGAAGTGGTGGCTCAATGTTAACGAGTGAGATTGCTGGTGATGAAATAGTTGATGCTGATTATTTCAAAAGTATTGCGGCACCACAAACACACTGAAATACAACTTAAGGTCGTAATTCAATTTAAGCCAATCGTTATGTTTCTACATTAGACTTCAGCACTTTATCAACAATTAAAGACGCTCTTGTTACGCACAGCACATCCCTCAAGTTTGAAGCATGTCCTTGAACCAGTGGTTCCCAACCTTTTTCTGATCGAGCACTGTTTGTAGGACCCGTACTGTCACCATGCACCACTTTGCTCCAGGAAAACTTATTCTACCAAATATCATTCGATCAAAAGTTCGGAAAACCAGACTGGACACAAATGCCCATTGAACAAAATGGCTGTCAGAAATTATAATTGCCATTTTCAAAAACCAACAAGGGAAGTACACAAAACCCGATAAGTAATTGTGAAGAAAAAGAGAAGGTAGGCCTATTCGCGTACCTCTTTGAACGCCTCGCGTACCACAGTTTGGGAACCACTGCCTTCTTTGATGAGTTCTTCAGCATCAGTGGCGTAGCCAGCCCAAAATTTTGGGAGGGGCCAAAATGTTTGATTTTAGGCGAATAACACTATATTGTTTGGGATACGGCCTCTCAAAGTATAAAATGACAACATGTTCTCAAAATTTGGGGGGCAGCATGATCCCCTAGGCCCCCCTGGCTACGCCTATGTTCAGCATTTACTTAAATCCAAAGAACGAAACGTACTAAGGTAATTTCTAAAATGAGAAATGTAGGTAGATCTATGTCTCTACACGCTAAGCACATTTCTCGTAGCAACTTCGCCCAGCAACTCGATACTCAGACATTCACAAAGAGTTCCAGTACGAATTTAATGATAAATTTTCGTTCCGGTTAGGCGCCTGTTATGATTCCACAAAAAGTTTATAGCCTTCTTTAAAACGAACAAAGTTCTTAGTTATTCCCTATCAACTGATTTTTAACTTAAAACAAAACTAGTGTTCCAATCGCATGATATGTAGGTCACGAACAGTTGAGCCTTTTGGAATGACTTGCCACTTGATTTGTGTGATACTGATTTCTTTCAGCCTAAACGGGTTTTTAAATCAACGATGCACCTAAAGTGAACTGAGGGCTACTATCGCGGCGGATAAAGACAAGATGGGTTGTCTTACCTCACCGCCATTGCCGATATAGGTTCATTTCCCGTTCGCTGCACCACAGCTGGCCGCAAATTTCCAAATTCTACGCCTTCTTTGTTGCGCTGCTTCGACCACTTCGTCAAACAGCAGACTTGGGATTTTCGCTTGATGTCTTGTTTCAACGGCGCGTGGGACGTGAACAAGACGAATCTCGACGTATTTTCCGGAACGACTGCATATCTACACACAAACGATCGAAAAAGACGTAACTTAAAATCTACACAGCTTGTAACAGAGTAAAGTAATACACAGCTACACCAATACACATAAAAACATGGGTTTCGAGAGTTTTAACGCAAAACCGCACAAAGACAACAAAAAGTGTCGCATATTTTTTCTAATCGGGCAATTAATTATTACAAAGTAGTCAAAACGACCCTCTGCAGCAGGAATGCGCAGAACAGGTCAGTCACGGCTATTTGTAAATTTTTAGTAAAAAAGCGAGTAACGTTCAGAATTTCTACCACTGTTTGATACGCTGTTGAAACGTCAGTCGTGTATCATCAATCATATCTGATCACAACAAACTGGTTCAAGGACGTATTTCAATAACGTCGAACTATTGATAACCAACTTATGAAAACGCACTGAAGACTTTCTTGTTTTGTTTTGAAATTTACAATTAAAATTGTCATCGAAATTAATCAAAATACGTCTCAGAGATGCTTTCTGTTAATCGTCACAATTCCGTACATGTTTTGCTATTTGTGATCTCACAACCAAAGTTCAGTTGGATTTTTTGGGGAGTAAAATGAAGCCTATACATGTACAACCTACTTGCCAGCATTTTGCGTGAGTGATGTTTAATCTCCAATTTACCGAACTTCACGAACTACTGACAGAAGCAGACAAATATCTAAAACGTTGCTTGAATTACTGCCACCATAGGTCAAACGCTTTGGTTAATCTAGATCTTCACTTAAAGTGGTAGGTTTCGGAAGATACAGCCATTAATTCCTTTAAATTGACGAACCAAAACGCGCATCTAACCTTGAAAGTGCTACAGCAGGAGTCTCAAACTTGAATTGCTTTGAGGGCCAAATGAGGACTTACAAAGTAACCTGAAGGCCGTATTTTGACGCTGACGCAACATCAGCGGTACCTGAACCTTGCTAGAAACAACTTTTACATCTTATTTCCTGCGGAAGGTATCGTGAGTTATAGGCAAATCATTTCTAACGTCTCTAGGCTCTTTTAAAAGGAACTTGTTCACTCGCTGGACGAGAACTTTTGAACACCGGTGAATAAACTACTATGTACATTAATTACTTGAAAATACCCAAAAAGCATCGCGGGCCGCACAAAACACCCTTGCGGGCCACATGCGGCCCGCCTGTTTGAGACCCCTGTGCTACAGGGTAATTTAAGTGCGAAGGGCATAGCAAAGACTATTTGTCGGACTTCACACGAAAAATTCTAACTGGGTCTAAATGACAACTTGTACTAAAAATCCAGCTGAAAAATATTAAGCCCAGCCACGTCTTTTTTATAAATGAAATTAATGTTGGCAGAGGAGAACAGCACGTCTTCAAACGTGATGGTCCAGACAATTTACCTGCAATTCCGAAACCTGTACGCGCGTGAAAGCATTTGCATATTCCAAAGTGAGTGCAACTCCAGAAGTTTGTGGCCATTCGATGCATCCCATACAAACGCCGTGCCGTCCCTGGAGACCGATGCTATCTGAATGCAAAACAGATTCTTTGTTGCAATCCAAACAATAAACAGGAACTTGAAACTTGTATTCGTAACTGAAGCTTTTGCATCTTTACAAGCAAAACATTAAACTTAAATGCTTTAAGTGTGATCTACACTTATTTTCTACGTGGATCTTTTGTTTGATGAAAAACTTTCCAATGGTGCATGTCTAAGAATAGACAATATTCACTGTGTATCCGAAAATGTTTGCCGCAATTTATGCCAACCCCTAACGGAGCTGACGTCACGTTAAATTTTCTTCAGCTGGTGACCTGGGGTTATTAATAGCACATTATTACAATATCAGACTGACTAGATTATTGCCATCGGCTTTGTAAAATGCACAAGATACCTGGAACTGCTAGATCAGCAACACAATCAAACGAACAAACAAACATGCAGATACACGCTGAAAGTCAGACATCTATTGCTCAAGCAAGACAGAATGCGGGTATTACTTTGGTTGATATAAACCTACACCGCTGAAGTAACACCCCGCTTAAGCAAAGCGCTCCTCAATCGCTGATGCATGTGCCAGCACGTACGTGTCTGACTTAAGTTACATTGTTTTGACTTAGAAGATTTAAGAATTTCACAGCCCAACATGATTTAGGCACTGTATCCCGCGATTGGCCATCGAAACGCAGGTTGATTTTAATCGCACGTCTCGCGCTTCCTGAGATCAACGCAAAAATTATGTATACAACAAAGATTATAGATCTCGCACATGTTCACTGATTAATAAAAAGTAACTTGGCAATGTACCGATATACAGGGTCATGGCACATTCGGAAAAGGTTCCATCAAGCAGCAGTTAAGCCAGGGGTTCTTAAAGTTTGCCTCAATACCCCGATTAGATGTTGGTCGTATTCAACAGTGTTGGGAAGTAAAGACCAAATCCGGACTCACATCCTCATTCTAGGAACTTTGACTTGCTTCCATCCACATTGGCTTTTCTATGGTTCTAGCAATCTAACAACATTGTACCCACATGGAGAAGGTTGGTCCTGATGATGTGATGCAACCTTTGCATTGACCTTTTTCCTCACTACTCTAGTGAATATTTTATTTACCAGTTCTGTTTTATTTCTCACAATTCTTTTGTTATTAAACTTTGTTGGAAAGGGGTGTCCAGATTGACGAAGATTTGACTTAGGTGTATTGCGGCGTTAAACTTTAAGGACCACTGAGTTAAGCGATAACAAGCGATGAAATTTTTCCAAGTCAATAACTGCAGTTTTTCACATCCCATCAAGCATCAGCACTTTTGTCCGAGTGCTTGCAGCCAACACTAAAACCACCTTTTCGATTGAGAACTTTAAAGACAGCATGAAGGTGAAACGTGGCGAAGTGTTCAGTATAATACGGAGAAGAAACGAGATTGATTTTAAACCAGTTGTATTTCACTATGTTTTCTAGTAGCAATCCAATAACAAGAAACTTGAGGGCCGAAGCTACCAGCTCAAAAGGATCACTTGGATACAAAAAAGTGCTGCTTTCGAGTTCAGGGAAAAGGCTTCAGCATGACAGGACAATATTCTCTTACATATTTACATACATCAAATTCACATTAAGTGTAGCACAGGCGGATAGATATTTGCTATTGAAATCGTTCGTGTGCATAAGTCAAATCAGGGCGAAACCACAGTCTTCCGGATATTTTTCTTACTAAGATGTTTTTATACGTTTTTTGTTCGGTAGCTGAACATTTTGCAAAAATTTGGAACACCTCGCTTTTCACAAACAACATGACGGTTCTGAACGGTAGGCGCAAGCGCTGCCAAGCGTTTTGTTTATTTCCAGCGGTGTAAGAGAATCGAGGTCCAACATATTATTTTTTAGCATCAACAACACTGTGCAATCATCATTAAGTATAAGAGTGTATAAACTCTAAAACAACCTGTGATCATTGACATGATCACACTATCAAAGCATTCTGACTTGACTAACCTATTCCACAGAACCAAGCACAAAAACTTAACACAGACCAACCACGAATAAGCAAAACATTTACCTCTTTTCCATCCGGACGAAAGTCGATGTCAGTAACGTCGTCTTTATGACCACCGGAGTCAAACAGTTTTTCTTTTTTACTTAACTGCAAATGGAAGCTTCTGTTACGAACTTCTAAATAACCATCGATATGTCAATTTTCGACTTACATTCCACGATCTCACGTGACCATCCGACCCACCGGTCGCAATGAACTTGCCATCTTTGCTTAGTCGAACAGAAGTCTGTAATAAGAAAAGCATATGCGAAACGCACGTGACTGCGTACACTAACCTGACAAACACATGGATTTGAGATAGAAAATTAACGCCAAGGCTGTTCTGCATAATCACACCGCGAAGAATAAATGGGCACGCAATGCCGTGCCAATGCAACGCTGCGCAGCAGGCACGACGTGGCAGCTGCGTGGGAAGCAAAAATTATTTTCAAGTGTTTTTTTAACAAAAATGCTAGGACAAAGGTCAAGCAAGAGACCAGTTCCACGTCCTTTGCGGTTGCGGAATGGGCTTTTATTGCACGCATGACACAAGAGGCAGCAAAAAAGTGATGCGTTAACAATACTCCATTTAAAAGCAAGAAAGCGGGACGTTTCGGGCCCTTTTGTAGTTAATTATCCAAGAAGTTATAACAGTAAATCATGTTCGGCGACAGCTTAGTGGTAGAGTATCCGCCTCATAGTTGGAAGGTTGGAATCGCCGTAGCACTTCTTGGGCAAGAGCGTTCACCTCAACCGCCCTGGCAAGAAACAAGTTACAGGCTTCAGCCTGCCGGCAATTGTCGTCGCCAAAAGCACATTAAAAATGATCGGTATCTGATACAGTTTGTCGTCGCCAAAAGCACATTAAAATGATCGGTATCTGATACAGTGATGCGTGATATTATCCACTCGTGTTGCTGCAAAACTGTGTTCCTTGGAAAGTACTTATCAAACCTTGTGAAAGCTCATGAAGATGGTTGATGATGGAATTTTTCATACTATTTGTACTCTACTCGTTTTCTTTCATAAAGCTGTCCAACTCAGAAAACGTAAAAACATGGCAATTCTTCCGCTTTTACCTCAGCCACTAAATTTTCTTTTTGAAGGTTTTGATCTTGTTATTCAACCTGTTTCACCTTACTATGACAAATACAAAAACATCGGAACATACCACATTGAGGACGCGACAAATCAGATATAAGGATACACGTCAAACCAAACTCTGTGAATTCTTTCGAGTACTTCCGCTCGTAATGCTTCTTTAGGCACTGTGTTTTGCTTGTTGGCTTTCTGTTCTCATTTAATTTCCCGAGTGAATCCTCTACTGACTACTTTTTTTGGTGTAGTCTTCTCTAACCACTTTTTAAACACATTTCATGAATAAAAGTAAATGTACTAAAAATTTGTTAAAACTCAAATATTGCACAATAGGAATTCCCTAAGTCATTGTCTCAAAAGCAAAACGGCTGTTTCTGTAAAGGCTGAACGTTTGAGAAATGATGTACTCAAACAGAAATAAATTTTTGGATTGCTCTAAAACAATTTCGTACTGTCACGGCTACGCTGCTTCACTTATTAGCAAGTTGGCTGAGGCTAACTCAAAGGGAACTGCCAAGTGGTGTAATAATCAGATTATGAATGAAAATTCTTATGCACCTCAGCAAAGAATTATGTCACATCAACGATTGTACATGCCAAGAAGCGGCCAAATCTAATCTCTTAATAATCTAAAAAACGTTGACAAAACAAAGGGGCCCACAGCACTTTTGGTTGCAGTGAAAGGGGTGCACAGTGGCAAAAAGTTTGACAACTTCTGATTTAGATCATTGCCATCTGCATATTTTCCTAACATCAGATTTAGGCTTGTTTGCTGTAATTCAAAAACAAGACAAGTTAGTTCAGTAAATGTTTTCTATAGAAAAAAACATGACTTTTAAATGAAAAGGCAAGAAACAAAAACATATACATAAATATGCTTACTTGAAAGCCCTTTTTATCAGGTATACTCTCAATTTCATGAAGCAAGTCAAATGTGTAATTGGTTAATCCTTGAAAAGTTTCTTGAGGGTGACTGTTATTCTTTGTAGATAATTTCTTCTTTCGTGAGACTACAAGAAAATACTTCAAAGTGAAAAAAATACTTGTTTTCATGAAAATACCTCATATTTTTACAGCAAAGGTCCAGTTAATTTCAAGTCTGTTGTCTTGTCAAAAACAAGTAAAGCATTTAAAACTCATTCACTCTGTTTTAACGAAAAATGAATATTGCAGTGATGCGTCAGATGTGACAAAATCTATACTTCTCCATAGTACCTTCAGGCCCAAACCTCACATAAAACACGATTTTAACAAACCAGCTTGATGTTGATCTTTGTTTTTCTCTACTTTTTGTTTGACCTTTCTTATTGCATAGACGTTGCATGAACTACCCATTCCTACTGCCATCAATCCACATTTTTCTGACTCATTTTCTGTAAGCAAAGAATAAAAATGTAGATTCATGCTGCATTTTATAAAATTATCCCAACCTATTCACTTGCAAAGGCTATTCTCTGCAACCACATCATTGCCACTAGCCCAATTAGGAATTTATTTGCACAATATAAAAATCACTTTCTGCAAACACATCGATAAATAAAGAACTGCTGGCCTTTCCCAAAAAACATTATAGAAGATTATTCAGTATTCACTACATGTGAAACAATTTGAAAATTATATTGTAAACAAAGCATGTGTTTTTAGAATTTCTCTTAAATAATCACATTGAAAGCTAGAACTTAAGAAAAATCAGATGAGTGCCTAGTGTTTCGTCAAATAAAAACATTAAAAACTGCTTGTGTTATTTCTGTCTACTGTAGATGCTGCAGCAAATCTGTTTCAACATTATGTGTACAAAATGCATAAGTGTTCAAACCACAGCAAAGCATTTGATGTTGTGGTGTGCTATGGTTTGAAAAAGTATTTCTGAAGTTTTGCATAGAAATCATCTATTTGATATGGAGTGTTCTTTTATACTTTGAAGCAAAATTATTAATAGGTTTAGAGAAAAATAATTTTTTTCTATAAAATCCAGAACAATACAATTAAATGGCGGTGCTAAGAACCATACTTGAAAAATTTTCCTTATCTTTGAGCAAACACATTCATCAAGTTTGACAAATGAAACAACTTTAATAATCAAAAATACAAGAAGGTTTTTAAACTTCTGCCTTTATTTTTGTTAAAAAGTATATGAAAGCTTGAAGTTTGTATAATGACATGCACATTCTGTAAAAGTCAAACACCTGAGGTTACTCAGTTAAACAAGTTCATTCTGAGTGCAATTGCATTTTGTCTTTTGTCCCTTCAATTTCCTATTCACTGTGTCATAAAAAATTAGGTTTGTATACCAGAAACAAGAAACATGCCATATTAAATTGTCTCTTTTCTAAAATAATAATGAACAGTTACCAAACCACATTTGTAATACAAACCTGTTAGAATCGACTGAACAGACATGTTCATCACAGCATATTTTCCAGTATCTAATTGATCGACAGGATGAGCAATGCATTTTTTTTCTTTTCGTAATTCCAAAACTTGCTGAAACAATATATATTAAAGTATTTACAGTATCACACACTACACTATATCACTATATCTGCTTTTCAAAAACATATTTAACTACTGCACATCAAGTTAGTTCAGTAGTGTAGGCTACATTACACTTCCTTGCATAGCTTAACACATTTAAAGTTTTTAATTACTTGTACAATGCATGGAAACAGTTCAGCATTTCCTAAACCAGTTAAAAACATTTGTGTGCGTTCTAACAAAGAAATGAATCTACACATTTAATGCATTTGGAAAACTAAGACCAAGTTTACAATTGAACACAAAATCCGAAGAAGTGAACTAACCACAATATTGGGTACACCTGTTTTTGCAGCACCACCTCCTCCAGAAACTAAGCAAGTTGAGGCATCTAATGCTTGACAGCAATATAATGGGAAATTCAGCTTACATAAAACTGACATGTTTTATGTTGAAAACAAGCTAAAATAGCTACTTCAAATCAAGAAACAATTTACTGGAAGAAACACTGTACAAATCAAGAAACAAACACGTCAACTTGTGGTTTGGCAAATGATTTTAAAAAAGATCTCACCAAGTAGTTTTAATTTATATACCAAAAAAATCTCAACTTACAGGGGATCACACAGTATTATGCTACACCAGGGGTCTCAAACACATGATGGCCCATTTCAAATAGTAAACATTTGAGTTATTTAGTTTATTCACTAGTGTTCAAAAGTGCTCAGTCAGCGAGTAAACATGTCCCTTTTTACCGAACGCAGAAACAGCTAGACATGATTTGCCTATAACTCATAACAGCTTACACAAGATGTAAAAGCTATTTCTAATAAGGTCCAGGTGCCACCATTGTTGCGTTAGCATCAATATGTGGCCCTTGGGTACTTTGTGAATCCTCTTTGAGCCCTTGGAGCAATTTGAGTTTAAAACCCCAGTGCTACACTGACACTCAGGCTGACTTTTTCAAAATTCTCGCTTTTAGGCATTTATCTCGGAGTCAACGTCCAATCAGGGTTAGGTAAGTACTTAGAAATTGTGGGTCTAAATGCATTTGTTTCAGCATATTGATTCTTGTAGACTTACCACATTTAACATTATGCATAAAAATCTATGCAAGCATAACCACTTTCATATGAATCTAGAAAATGACCTGAAGTTAATTTAAATGCAAAAAAGCAAATTTCAAAACACTGTGATGCCCACCAACAAACTTTCCTGAAAATTATTTATGCGAAGCACCTCTTGTAATTTAGCCTGTTAAAATTATCATATCCAGGATGTTTGTGTAATGGATCAAACGTAAACTGCAGATCACTCATGCAGAATGCTGCATAGTTGACTACTCCACTTAGTTTGCAATCGGTTTTCCAAGTTCGTTGTGTGATCAACATGTTCAGCTTCAAGCTGAATAAACAAATAGCCAGCCACTTAACAAAAACTTTGACAGTTGATCAGGGGTTAGTCAACCAGTTAGTGAAACTGTAGGCATTTTTCCTTCTATCAACTGTGATGTGTATGATTGATATCTGGTAAGTTTTGTAAAACACATGCTAACGAAATGTTTGGGTCACAGGATTTATTATTAAGAACTATTTTTGGGAGGTCATGCCAAATATATTTTCTAATCCCTGGTCTATCATACAGTGCACTTCTGTCATTGCCTTGCACTGTTGCAGTTGGTAAACCTGATTAGTTTTTACACAGCCTCCAAATGCTAGTGCTTTTTTGTGGTGCTACCATTAGCAAAATGAAAATCACCCTGCATCATTGCTTTGCAGCTGGTTAGTGGCTAGTTTGAGTATTGTGTACTTCTTCCCCAGCTTTGCTGTATAGCTGGTCAGTAGAGGTTTTGTTCAATTCACCTCCAGTTTTCTCTGCAGCAGGTTAGTCTGACAGTATCACCACCCTTTCGAATAAATTTTTTTAACAAAACCAGGGGCAACCCTAATTGTAGGGAAAAAGGGACGTAGGGAAATAGGGAAGTGTTTCCCCACAACATTTTCTTCCCTACATTTAGTGTCTACACTCAGGGTTTTTTTTAAGGTCTGGCTTGGGTAACCGCTAAGTAGTTTTAAGAGACCGCAAGCATTTCATCTAAATACGAAAGAATAGCTATATTTGCTTAAAACGAATTATTTATTAGGCTACTGGGAGTGCACCATCACAGAACAAATTTATCAGGTTCTATCTCATGCAACAAAACAGATTCGCAATCCCATTCCCATTCGCCAGCTTTCATTTCTTCGTTGTTTGCAGAATTAGCAGATTCCAACGCCTTCAATGCTCGCTCTGTC
>Ga0210059_1004010_pt1 | contig 23705 bp, 17 predicted proteins | sample Ectturendosymbi2_FD_188042 | JGI IMG/M metagenome (GOLD analysis project Ga0210059, IMG submission 188042) | Ecteinascidia turbinata endosymbiont from Florida, USA - Sample 2 (SPAdes) (version 2) | ecosystem: Host-associated > Tunicates > Ascidians > Unclassified | place: Key West, Florida...
AGGCTATTTCAGATATAGTGCTAACCAACACACTGTTAACTCAGTCATACTTCAGACAGTATGCTACAAACCATTTTCAGATTTCGGACGCAGGATTTAGCTGCTAGCCTGAAATCAATCTGGGAAAAAGAGACCAACTAAAATTCCTTTGTTGTTTGAAAATCACTTTTATGCTCTTTTCCGGAAATCTGTCAAATAATATTTTTGGAGGGGTCATCAGTACATATTTTGTGTACGCAGCTGTATTACATTTGCTTTATTTGAGTTTTAGATGGGGGTTGTTGGGCTAGAATGGGTTACTCCAATGGTCACGGTACAAAAAAGGTTGACACCACTGGTTTAGTGCGACAGTAAGCAATGCACAGCAAAGACAAGAACAGTCATTCAGGACCGTATGCAGGGCAAGCCCTGAGAGAAAAGGTTCACATTTGGCTAGGAAGTTGGCATGCAGCTGATTTCATTTATTGCCTCTGTGATGACTCTTTGCATGTTCGTTTATCAGAAAATCTTGCGTGTATACGTGTTGGGAAAAGTGAAGACCATTTTATATATATATATATATATATATATATTTTGGTCATTCACCAACAATGGTTGATGAAAAGTATTTTCGTTTAAAATGGACGCATTTTAGGAAAATCTACAAAAGGCGCCTAAGTTTCTTTTGATCTTGACGGCACTTTTTGGACACCAGCCGACAAACAAAAATCTTAGAGGGAATACTGCTTTCGATTATATACAGATACAACAAAAACTCCGATGCACTTGAGCGTGAAGTCAGAAACACGTAACGTTAGAGTGGTTCGATGTAGAATGACGACGAACAAAAGCGTTGGGCGTTCGCATGTGCCACAGGAAACAGCGACCGGCTGCGATTATGTAGGTTTGCAGGCTATCGTGTCGACGGTCGGACTGTTCGCAAACAAGTACATCGCATAGAATTACCAATGGAACATCACTAGGAATTACGCAGCAAGTATGCACAAAACATTAAAGCACTAATGTGTCCACTATATAAGATCTCCGAATTGTGGAATCGTTTCCACCATCAGGCCCGAGCCTTCGTGTTTGGACAACCTAACGTTTTCACCAGCCAGTTGAGCCCCAGGTTGCTGAAATGCAACCGTTGAATGAAGCCTAAACGTTTTGGTAACCTCACATCGGTTTGCTTTTCGTGCTGCGTTTTTTTCTTTGCCCATAACATCCCAATTATTATCATCATCATATAAACGCAACCATTGTATTCCCATGTATCATCGCTTATGGTTGTGTTAGTTACTTTAGTGGAATTTTGCGTTTTGTACGTTCTTGATATATCGGCGGTTTCGCGATTTTTCCTTGCGGGAAATTTTTTTCAACCAAGCCTTCTACAGTGGCTTTGTTTTTTTCCGCCACATTGCAGAATTTTTGCTGCTGCATAACAGAGACCAGTTTTTTTCGCAGCTGTGTGTCATTTTCAAGTATTTCTTTTGTGTGTTCAATATCCCCGCCCTAATGACTGAGCAGAACCCTCGCCAGAAAGTTTTCAATAGGGAGGGGGCTTTGCAGTTCTGCGGGGGGTTTTGCGTTCGTGCGGGGGGATTGACATTATAATATTAATCAAAATTCTACTTCTTTATAGTGTTTCACGTTTCAATTTGGGGGGTCTTGGAACTTTGTTTGGGGGGCTAAGCCCACCAAAGCCCTCCCGTGGCGACGGGACTGTGACTGAGTGCAACCACTTCTACAAGCGTAAATACAAACGAATTCAAAAAAATCATTACTCCCCAAGCGCCATCATTTAACCTCTTACTGTTGCTTTATGCTTTGCGTGTCAGCTCTCGCGAACCTATCCACACCTCTTTCTCGAAGGGGGCTTTCTTATACAGTGGACACATTACTGCTTTAATGTTTTGTGGATTGTTACTGCGCAGTTCCCAGTAATATTCCATTCGTGATTCCATGCGATGTACTTGTTTGCGAACAGTCCGACTGTCGACACGATGGCCTGCAAATCTACATAATCGCAGTCGGTCGCTGTTTCCTGTGGCGCATGCGAACGCTCAACGCTTTTGTTCGTCGTCATTCTACATCGAACCGTTTTAATGTTACGTGTTTCTAAATTAAACGTTACGTGTTTCTGACTTCACGCTCAAGTGTATCAGAGTTTTTGTTGTATATCTGAATATAATCGAAAGAAGTAATGAACTTAGAGTACTGCAGGAGAGTTATTAGCGGACAAAGTGGTGAGACCCTTTTATTTCTCCTTGCTTTGACCTGGCAACTTCAAGACGTCAGGCAGGGGCGGATCCCCCTAAAACCTTCGAAGGTAACTATTCACCTGTCTTTTTGCAATTCGGAAAGCAGCGTTCGCGATATAAGGCCATTTTGCCGTCCACTGCTTTGTCACAGCAATGTTGTGAAGTATACTTCATTCCTCTTACAGTAGTTCGCGAAGCCGTTATGAGCCATGACTACCAAAAACTGAAATCGCCCCCCTAACCATACTGGCTGAATCCGACCCTAACGTCAGGTTGCTTAGTTGGGAGACTGACCTGTGCTTCTGCAACGACTAGGTTGACCCCTCAACTAGTAGGGATCTCTGTGGAATCGTGATCATCCGACTAATCGGCACCGAACCCAGCTAAGAATCCTACATCGCTTCTTACACCAGTCCCTACATAGTAACAAAGTATTTGAAATTGAGGAGATTGAGTGAGGCACAATGAGCTATTTGCACAAAATACTTTCTCAAAATACTAGTACAGTGTGATTAACCTTCCCCAAACAACTATCCTTAATATCATTGGTGGACAATTTCCCATCTGCATGGGCTGTCTGCATCCAGAACATCGAACTTAAAGCAGCTGTTAGACAAGTGGCTTCGAAAATAAAAAAAACAATATCTCTGCTTTCACTGATCTTCCAATATGTATTGCTGTACAGCAAATACATTTACACCAGTGATCAGCATACATTTAAAAAAAAAACTAATATTTCAAAGAATGCATTAAAAACAGCTATTAATGAGATACTATTCAATAAAAAAGAAGTCAAAGCACTGCTTGCTTTGGGACATGATACTTAAATTTTGTTTAACTTCAGCATCCTGCTTGTGGCAAAGCGAAGTGGGCAGAATCGACACGCTTGAGACTAAACTGAGTCCTTGTATAAGACAGCATTCAAGATCAGATGAAAACCTTATACATGGGTTACATCATGTTTGCTTCCATTCCATTTTGTCAGTATTTTGTTGTTATGACTTTCCAAAATGTAGGTTGCGTCAAATGAAACATGCATCAACAGAAGAAACAATTAACAGTAAGTAAACTTGTAACATACATTTCCAACAAAGATAGATCTTGAATCAGCTTCCACTCTTTCTTCCAATGTAGGAAAAGTAGGCAAGCCTCCTAAAACAGACAGAAAAAAGTTTGTCTTGCATACATTCAAAAATAAGATATATGTGAGGACTGCAACACTGTAAGATAGGTGAGGATTGCACTGTTTCACACATATGTAAATTTCTCCCATAGCACAGTGCGCCGCTTTTAAAATAAAACTTACCAAGTTTATGCCACAGCACACATAACACCACAGCCCTCCTCACATATTTTACGAACTTTGAACAATACGGTAAGGGGTTTGTCAGCAAGCATTTCTTATAACTTTACAAGAAATGAAAACATGCAAACCTATTGAAGCAGTGAACATTACTAACAACATTTACATCACGCTGCCCAGCACAATCCTACCAATGATGCTCTGCTTGACACACACAAAATTAATCAAAAGTGTTAAAATAATGTGTGTTTCAGCATATCTAAGGAGTGACAAACAGCAAGTGATCAATATCTTGCAGTGGCCCAACAATGCTGTTTCTGTGATTGAAATTGTGGTGAAAGTCAATAGAGTTATTGATTATAAAAGTAATGGATTGCTTAGACATGAGATCTTGATTTTACTTGATGATGGTTGACTCATACATCAGATTTTTAAACATATCAACACATAAACTACATATGTGGTACTGCGATTTGTACTAAGCCTTCCCCAACTTTAATGAATGATTAGTTGTAATGCATCACAAGTTCCTCTTGACGCTGCAACATATTTTTTCTGCTTCCATACTAGTTTTAGAAAAACTGCAATTTTAAAGGTACGGCTCATGCAAAACTTATACAATAGTGGAAACTAAGTTAACACGTTCGCTGCTGGGTTAATTCAAGCAGTTCGGACGAAAACAGCCTGTTCGCATGTGGCTTTGCGCGGGCATAACTCCGGCGCCGAAAGCGCTAGAGAGCTGTTGAAATGCTCAAAAAACTCAGGTCTTCTTGTTTCCAATAAGAAAAATATTTGGTTTTGGGTTTCGGATTTTTTGTGAGTGACATCATGAGTACTTTTAGACCTTTTTGGCCCACTTCATATGGCCTAAGGCCCAAACCGCTAGATGGTGGTTATTTCACTCAAGTTTTTATTAGAAGCTAGGCTAAAATCCACGCCTTTTGATACTATGGATGACTTGCTGGGGTTTCGGGTTTAAAAGTTACGATCTAAAGTAAACAAAACAATTGAAAATCCCATAATTAGACAATTAATTTTTTTATTTTAGATCATAATTTCTGAACCAGAAATGCTAGAAAGTTGATAAAAAGCTCAAAGACTCAGATTCAACCCAGTTTCCAATGAAAACATTAGCGAAATACTTTCGTCTAGGGGTTTGGCCCGAGGCCACGTAACATGAGCCAAAATAACCAAAAACCTACCTCATTTGTGACGTCACTCACACAAAACCCAAAGCCCACAACCAAAAAATTTTTTCTTCATTGCAGACTAGAAGACTTGCTGAAGCTTTTGAGGGTTCGAACAGCTCTCTAGCGCAATTGGCGGAGGATCTATGTGGTTGGTAAGACAACCGAAATATGCTTGATTTTAGCCCGATTTCTAGGTACGATATATTCGTAGCTGGCAGACAAGGTGTTAAGAAAACTTCCCGACAGCATGCAGGAAATCAAACTTAGATAGATTCCCACGTAATTTGCATTTTTTTCTGGCACTGCTAAATTATAATGGAAGCCCAAAAATGCTTCACACTTTGAGAGTCGGGGTACGATATATTCGTACTTTGAAATCGGCCTAAAACCAGCAGTTGTCAGTTGCCTTACCAACGCCATAGCTCCTCAGCCGATTGCGCTAGAGAGCTGTTCAAGGGCTCAAACGGATCGGACAGTCTTCTGGATTGCACTTGAAAAAAAATTTTTGGTTGGGTGCTGCAGATTTTTTGTGAGTGACGTCAAAAGTGAAGGAGTTTTTGGGCTATTTTGGCTCATGTTGCCTGGCCTAGGGCCCAACCGCTAGGCCAAAGTATTTCGCTGAAGTTTTCATTGGAAACTAGGCTCAAGTCCGAGTATTTTGAGCCTTTGATCAACTTTCTAGCGGTTCTGGTTCAAAAGTTATGATCTTAAAAAAAACAAATTATCTAATTAACTAATTAGTCAAATATTTTTACTAACTTAGATCATAACTTTTGAACCCGAAACCCCAGCAGGTCATCCAAAATATCAAAAGACTCGGATTGTAGCCTAGTTTCCAATAAAAACTTCAGCGAAATACTACATTCTAACGGTTGGCGCCCAGGGCCATGTGATGTTGGCCAAGGTGGCCAAAAAGTCCTCCACTTTTGACGCCACTGACAAAAAAGCCACAATCCCCAACCAAAATTTATTTTTCAGATGCTAACTAGAAGACTGGCCGATCCGTTTGAGCCCTTGAACAGCTCTCTGGCGCAATTGGCGGAGGAGCTATGGCGTTGGTAAGGCAACTGAAAACTGCTGGTTTTAGGCTGAAATCTAGGTACAAATATATCCTAGGCTGGCTCTTAAAGTGTTAACATTGTAACTTCTGCAGAACTGGCCCTAAGTGCAGAGTAAATGCCACTAGCAAATTACAATATCATATTCAGAATTTTTAGATCTGTTTAAACAATTCTGAAAAACATTTTGCAGTTGCCTATGCAAGTGAAGTTATCCCACTATTTATTCAACAGCTTGAATAGATAGAATTAAACACTGACCACACAAACATCATTCATACAGAAAGTTAACTGTTCTAAAACAACTTTTAATTTTGGTCATATGGGCCTGAAGTTTCCCATCCAGCCAAATAGTGACTCCCTTTTTAATAACTAGTGCCATACCTGGGGAGCTTAAAGTATTATGTTTTTCCACTTCATTTTGCATTTCTTTAAGTTTTTCTGCTTCAGCTTCCATTTCTTTGACTTTTGCTTTTATAGCTTCCAGTTCCTTTAATCATACAAAATAACTCAAAATAGCATACCTACAGTTATCTTATAAAGTTGTATGCATAAACATACTAAAGCTGAACACCACAACAGCACTGAACACCAAATTCCATACCAAACTGAGCATGTAAATTGCACTTCCAGTTACATGTTTTCAAATGCCTGTTTTCATTAACACCTTCATAGCTGGGGTTTCAGCTTAACTCAGCCGTTTGGACATGTCTTAGTGACTGCATAACTTCACCACTGATTGCACTAGAAAGCTGTTCAAGCCCTCAGAAGACTTGGCAAGTCTTCGAGTCTGCAATGAAAAAAAAATTTTTTTGATTTTGGGTTTCAAATTTTTTGTGAGTGACGTCACAAGTGGAATAGTTTTAGGCCTTTTTGGGTTCATCTGGCCTTGAGCGCAAACCACTAGATGGTAGCAGTTTGCTCGAGTTTTTATTGGAAATTAGGCTAAAATCCAAGTGTTTTGAGACTTTGGATGACTTGCTGGGATTTCAGGTTCAAAAGTTATAACCCAAAAACAACAAAACAATTAATTAATCCATTATCAGATATAATTAATTTGTTGTTTTCAGACTATAACTTTTGAAACAGAAATGTTATAAAGTGGATCAAAGGCTCAAAAGACTCAGATGTTTTAAGCGAAATGCTTCCATCTAGTGGTTGGGCCTCCAGTCAGGTAACATGAGCTAAAATCGTGAAAAATCTACCTCACTCATGATGTCACAAATTTTTTTTCATTGCAGACTCGAAGACTTGCTGAGTCTTTTGAGGGTTTGAACAGGTCTTTATCACAATCAAGTGGCGAGCTATGGAGTTGCAAAGTGGTGCATAAATAGCGTTTTCAAAGTATGATATATTCGTACACCAGCCCTGAAGGTGATAAGGATGTTCTTACTCAAAACAATCTTTCTTTAGTCTGTATGCAAATTAAATGTTAGCACTTCTCCAGCTTATGTTATAAATCTCTGACCAAGCACAAGTTGCATTCTTTTCCATTCAGATCTTTCTTGACCAATCAAATGCATCAGTTGTTATTTACTGAAGTGCTGCAGATTGTTGCAATGTTTGCATATAGCACAATTACAATTTTTCATTTTTTTATTGATATATGGAGATCTACAACTAAAATATTGTATTGATATCAATAGCACTTATTACAGAACAGTGGGGTGGTTGCCATTTAATAGATAGTATATACAGCAATTCTTTCTGCTTAATTTAAATGCAAAAGAAGAAAACCACAAATGAACTACACAGTACATTGCACATACTATACCATCACTGCTGAAGTGCTGACATGGGGTGAATACATCACAAACGTAATCAATTATGATTACTTTTCACATGCTCGATTATGAATGAACAAAATCACAATGCAATCGATTACGATTACATTGAAGGAATCACAATTACCACCGCGATCACATTTGTCTTGAAACATCCTCAAAAAGAAAACAAATCCAGTTTGATGTAGGCCAGAAGCATATGTTTAGACAACATACGATATGAATAAATGCAATAAACGAAATTACCAATATGTAAGGACCGGAAAAAAGAAAAATCACATCAATTGTTTACTGAGAAGTTTGTGCAGACAACAAACCAATGACGTAACTAGATGTTTGAGCCATTCGGGAAAACTTGGCCAAAAGAGACTCACTGGCCATTGTAGTGAGCCCAGTAGCCAAAGCCAACACTTAGAAAAAAATTTGAGAAATGATGTTGAATATTGGTGTGGATGGGTAATGCCCTAAATTTCAACAAAAAATACTCCAAAAATTGCAAAAAAAAACGACAACCTACTCAAAACCAACAGAATATTCAAATTGAAATATAAGCTAAATGGGGGCCCTGTTTTTACATTTAGCTTACCAGGGGAGCAGTTTGGCCCTCTGCACCCTGTCCATTATAGCACTGCAACAAATATGTTAAATATGGATTAAACAAAAAAGATCACTGATGTTTGAAATGTTTGCTACAGTTGATAGCATCAGTCAAACGACATCGATCAGGCTTGGATGTCGATCCAGCAACATTGAAAACTCGTTTGTTAGTAGTTTCAAAATTGCTGACTGTTTTTTTTTTCAAACTGCACATTACCATGCTTTCAGCGGTGTGATGGCCTTTGCATCAACTGCAAGGGCAGAACAGCATTTTGTTGCTTTTCATTTGAAATGAAATGAACAGTGATACCAATATAGCTGCTATCTGTCTATTGGACCAAAAGCCAATGGTCAATAAAACCTTACTGGTTTCATTTGAGTTTTATGTACCAGTATCAGTAAATGATCTCTGTTCACATGCCAGTTATCCGCATTGTGGAAAGGTGCTTTTGACTTGGGTTAAATTGCCTTATTTATCTGGAAAAAAAGTTCATCTATATAAATTACTGTACTAATTATATACATAGCTTACCCCAGCATTTACATTCATACGTTTACTCTGAATGTATTTAATAAAACATCGTGATGAACCGCTTTATCTTCTGCTGCCGAAGTCTCAACCCGTTTTTAAGAAAATCTCTTATTTTTGTTGCTACGTCTCACTACTAGACTCACTACGTTACTTCTGGTGCTCAACAGTAAGACTAGTTGGAACAAAGCAAGAATATGATGCAAACGCTATGCTTGCTGCTGAACCATCTGGTTTAATACACACAGATTGGCAAATGGTTTTCCCTGAAACATAACCATACCATATGATGATAAAAGGAAGAAAACCAGCCACCAAAACTGCAGTTCATTGCACAGTGATGCAGACAGAAGATTTCCAAGTTTAATCATGAAAGTAATCGTTGATTACAATTAACTTTGCAATGTAATCGAATATGATTACATGTCGTTTTTAGTCAGTTCAATCAATTACAATTACTCAAAAAACTGTAATAGATTGTAATCGATAATTGATTGATTGATTATGATTACCCCCATGTCTGCTGAAATGTAGCATCATACATCAAGAATCTTAAGGTTAACTAACTTGGAATTGCCACTGTGATTCTGACAGAGTACAGACATTGTTAAAATACAAAAAAACATTGTCAACACTTTGATATGATATAAGAGGAACACCACCACTCATGCAAGGGCATAGTACATGCACACAATAAGCAAAGCTAAACTAACTTGCAACAAAAAATAGAAATTTCAAACAAAAAATACTTTTACCAAGATGGGCATTGCGGAACTGCTGACTACAAATCATATGATGAGAAAAACTTCAAGCATGTACTTAACACCTTCGGAGCTGTTCAATTTCTCTTTAAGACTTACGTGAGCCACTTTTCTTGCATCACTTTGTACCACCATATCTCCCTAGCTGATTGATGAGCTAAAGAGCTGTTCAAACCCTCTAAAGATGCGGGAAGTCTTATAAGGTTTTAAAAAGTGAAAAGTTTAGGATTTTAGTTTTTTTGTGGGTGTTGTCATAATATGGAAAGGTTTAGAAATTTTTGACCCAGGTCACTGGGCCCTGGGTGCCAACGCCAAGAGCCAATTTTTTGACTTAAGTTTTAGTAGAAGCTAGGCTATAATCCGTGAGTCTTTAGAGCCTTTGATTGGCCATCTAGCGTTTCTGGTTTAAAAGTTATAAAGTTATGGTCAAAATGACACTTATTTGCATAAAATCCAAAACTTTCCAATTTATTTTTAAATCTAAACTAGAAGACTTCCCGCATGTTTTGAGGGTTTGGACAGTTCTCTAACTTAATTGACTGACAAGTTATGGTGGTGCAAAGTGATGCAAAAGAAGTGGCACAGGCGTGATTTCAAAGTAAGGGTACATCGTGCACTGGTTCTCAACATGTTAATCATAGAGCACAACAGATTCATTGGTTGTCTCCATGATTTTAACCCATTTTTGGCAATTTTATTGATCTTAGCAACCTAAGCTGACTTAGTGACCTTGCACTTAGTGTCATACAACCAGATGACAACAGTGACTTCAATAAGCTTAGTGGCCATGCAGAATTTACATAGGTCAAGTCAGGAGCACTAGAAATAATTTTTTCAACAAAATTGTCAGTTTTTCACTGATCAACAAGTGACTAAATCAGTGCTCTTCAACCTTTTTGTCATTGTGGATCCCCTGATATACTTTGGTGTTTGTCATGGAATACCCATCAACAACATTTTTTTTTAATTACATGTAAGAAAATCAAATATTTCATTACTCGACACTTCAACAAATAATCAGTTATTACAGAAGTTAAAAAGTCAAGAAATTTAATGACTTGGTTGTCCTTGCATTTTTGGAATGTTGCTGGTACAATAAGAATTTGGTCATCCTTCAAAAAGGATCCGTATCTCAAATATGTGTCGTACCATTTTCTAACTTTGGCAATTGAGTTACATTTGTTCCGCTTCAGACTAGGTGCCTCTTTTACATTTGAACTACATTGCTCATTACCATCCACACCTTCACTGTTGTTATTATTTCATTTCACATAAGAAAATATGCTATTTTGCTTCATCTGGCTTGACTAAATAGTAAAAAGTTGGGTTTCACACTTTTTTACTTTATTCCCACAAAGGTTGAACAGCAGCTCTAGTCTGTGACTCAGTCTACTCACTACTCGACTCAGGCTGAGCCTACTTTCTACAGACTACTCAATCTACTCCACTGAACTGTATATCGGCAACATCATATACTTGTGATGCAACAATAACATTCTTAATTGCACAACAAGTGATGTAACAACTATCAATATTTCTTGTTCCACTATCTGCACTCAACCTGCTGTATAACTAACTAGCCTACTCTGAGTCTGAAAGCCACACAGTGCTTTAAAAAAATTTATAATGCCACATTGACATACTGAAGCAAGAAATCATATCCCATCAAAATCCAGGAATCCTTATGGAACCCTTAAAACTCACAAAACCCCACTTGGACTAAACGTAGTTGGAGTAGAGTAGACAAGCTTATCCTATATTCTTCTCACAGATTTCAGAAAAAAAATCCATTTTATCCTTTCACATTGCCTATGCTACTTGTTTGCTGTTATTGCAGACTTAATGCAAGAACAAGAACATTTTTTTTCTGAGATTTTAGCTGGAATTGCCCAGCACAGTGATTTTCAACCGGTGTTCCGCGAAAAACCTGTGTTCCGTGAAAGATCGTCAGGTGTTCCGCAGGAAATTTGATAAGTTTGACTAGTGTTCCATCGAACACCGGTCGAAAATCACTAGTTTAATGCAATGAGCGTAAATATGTTTTCTTTCGTGAAAGTAATTAGTTTTAGGAGCAAACGAATAGGACTGTCTTGTTAATTTTAATAAATTAAAAGAGCCAAAACAGAACTAAACATCATAATTGTGATTATAAAATTTTGTTTGGTGTTCCCCAAAAAGGTCCATGATGCAAAAAAGGTTGAAAAACACTGGCCTAGCAGTTCAGTTCATTTAGAAGCGGGAAAATACAGGCAATTTTAGTAGAAGTCAAAAGAATCAAGCAACTTCCTTATGTTATAAACAGTGAGTTTCTTCAGAAATAATGTAAGTGCAAAATCTTACTAGCACGTAATTCAACCATTTACTTTGAAAAAACAATGGCACCATCCAACAAACAATGTAAGCAATAGGGAAACACAAAACAGGCAGCATTGAAAGAAATGTACATATATAGACAAAGAGCAACCATCCAACCAGCCATACGACCTTGATAACACCTTCCCTACTGCTGTACACGAATCCATGAACTCTCACATCACTGATTGCCTGCTGGTGTACTGTACATGAATCATCATACAATTCAAGTTAACAGTTGCCTGCTGGCATACACGAAACAATCAGATGCCAATGGTCGCCTACTAATGAACACAAACTTGTGTCCTCATGCAAACTTACAGTCAGATGCCAAGTGAGGTTTTGCTCTTGGAAGTCTGAATATTATTCTTGGCCACTTTGGCCAAGGTTACTAACACTTTCTAATGGTGAAAGTATTGGCCACTTTGGCCAAGGTTACTAACAGTGAAAGTTTTTCCCTCTACCTGAGAAGGGTACCATCAAAAAGTTTAAAACTTTCCAAGCAATGAAAACATTTGCACTACTGTTTATATTTTTTCAATTTTATGCTTGTTTGTGCATAAAACACAGCATCATTGAGACTGTTGAAAGGCCAGAAATTCTCAAGCAAAAACAGGTTGAAAGGCAGTTATATTGATAATGTTGCTGGTTTTTTTGTAAGCATCAAAAACTACAGTAAATATAGCATCATTCAAAATGCTGGTAGGTTTAAAACTTTGCAAGCAATCAGCATTGCACTGATGTATTTAATTTTTCAATTTCATGCTTGTTTTCACATGCCACAAAGCTTCGTTGGGAGTATTGTTAGGCCAGAAATTCGCAGGAAAAAGCTGGCACGAAAAGGCAGCTACATGTCATAAGGAGTGGAGCATTGGTAGGTTTGATTTTCGCAAGCATAAAAATAGGTTTAAAACTTTGCAAGCAATAAAAATTACACTTAGAAACAAAGGGCACATACATATCTCAAGGCCAACCATTGTACTTATGTGATAACCACAGGGAATAGGGATGACGTTTGACCTTCCATGACAAATGCAAGGCCAATTTTACAACTTTTGCAACTATTACTAGGCTGACTTTTGAACTTTCACATCAATTGCCAAAACATGCTGGTAGGGAATGGTTGGCGAGTGACCGCATGGTAAAGAAGGTGTTAATAGCACTTAGTAAAAAAAAAATGTTTAAAAGCTAAATTCTCAAAAAATTGTGAACAACTTCCAAAATATTGCTAAACAACAGATTTTATCAGCTCATCCAGTGCACATAGCTTTAACTTTATCAAACTAAACAAGCAAAGTACATATTTTTTTAAACAGTGAAGTATGAACTCACATGATCAGTATCATCCACTGGGGTGATTGATGAGTCTAAAATTGCTGAATCATCTCCGGCTGTTAAATCTGGATCATATGCATTTGAAGATACACCATCCAAACTATTATCACCATCCAAGATATCTGGCACAGACATTTTATTTACTAGCCCTCTGAAAGTAGAAGAAAATCCCCTAATGACTGTGCATCCCCTAAACAAGCTTCATACCACAGGATAATTAAATAGGCAATATATAGGTAGCCGACTACCTACAGCTATATCAAAACCAAAAACCCTAGCATAGTACAAAGATCACCCACTGGCAATGGTCCTCAGCCAAAAGCACTCAAAGTGAAATCTACCTCGCTTCTGAATGTGGCTACACAAGCCAACCTGAGCACTTATGATGCTGATCATGATCCACAGTCACATGACTCAAGGCATAATTAAGCATTACTGTGGTTAAACCCTTCAATCACCACAAAGCCACTATAGTGGCTGTAACTTTGTATAGTCATAGAGCTAGAAAGTTGTTCAAACCCTCTACAGATTCGGCAAGTCTTCTAGTTTAGATTTTTTTTAAATTGTTTTATATTGGGTATGAGTTTTTTTGTGATGACATTATAATGGAGGGATGTTTTCTCACCTTTTTGGCAGAATTATCTGGCTCTGGGCACCATCACAGCAAGTCATATTTTCGTCCAAGGTTTTTTGGAATCTAGGCTACCATCTGAGTCTGTAGAGCCCGTGATTGACCTGCTCACATATCTGGAGCCAAAATTATGGCTCAAAATTCAAAAGCTGTATACAAATTCTACTCCCACAAATGCTACCCTGGGGTGCATTACACCCATGGCCAGAACTGGCCATAACTTGCCAGCAGATTGAGCTAGATAGCTGCTATTCAAACCCTCTAAAGATGGGGAAAGTCTTGTAGTTTGCAATAAAAAGATAATTTTAGATTTGGATGTCAGGTTTTCTGTTGATTACATGACCAGATATTTTTGCATATTTTGTTTACATTTAGATGACATCATCATCCCCAGGGAGCCAAGCAAACGAGACCATTTCATGAATTCTAGGCTATAATAGTAGTCTTTAGAGGGTTTGATGGACTTTCTAGCGTTTCTGGTTCCAAAATTATGGCCAAACCTTTAGGAAATTAATTAGGGAAATTCCCCAACTTCCTCCACAACTTCCTGAAATATTTATAACTCTTTTGGCACAACTTTTGAACCAGAAACGCTAGAAAAACAATCAAGGGCTCTAAAGACTCGTATTACAGCCTAGAATCCAAAAAAACTTCGAACCACCAAATCAGCTCATTGGTTCAGTGACGACATCATTAAAAATGCAAAACATACGTAATACTGACATCATCGACCAAAAATCCCAAACCTAAATCTTAAAATTTTTTTTCATTCCAAAGTACAAGACTTCATGGGCCTTTAGAGGGTTTGAATAGCTCTCTAGCATAATCTGCTGCCGAGATATGGCTGGCCAATGTTGCTGTTAAAAAGCAAATCACACTTTTCTTGCAACTTTTGATTTTTGTGAAAAACTGGGTTTTTGAGCCATAATTCGGGCTGCATGTATGTTAGAAAGTCAATCAAAGGCACTAAAGACATGGAGGATAACCTTTTAGCTTCCAAAAAAAAACTTGAGCTAACAAAAAGGTTTGTTGGGTTGGCACCCAAAGCCAGGTAAACCTGGCCAATAAGGCAAAACATGACATCATTGTGACATCCATGGGCGCAAATTCGTTGTAAAACGTGAGGGAACAGCTTGGTGTGAAACCAATATAGTCAACGGGTCGATGCAGAAGTCACATTTTATATATACAGATTCCCAGTCTTGTTTCTAGAGGTGTTTTGAGAGCAACACAAATCACGCTTTGTCCTTGCAGATGATTTACATATTAATATACTTGAATATGTTGCTGGACACGGTACTGTAATTCAGCCTGTTTCCATTAATATCGTATTTGGATGAAAACAAGCACAGCAATATAGTAGAACACATCATTTGGGTTTTATCAGAGCTGTCAGTTGGATTGCACAAAATGCTGAATCGCATTGGTCGCACGTGCATATCGCTCTTGCAGTAGAACACTTCAGTTTTCATGCATTTTATAAGAAGTATGGGTTACAGCACGATTTGATGTCTTGTTCCAGTCGCTTAACGTTATTAAGACGGTAAATATTTTTCTTGCACATTTTCGCTTTTTTGAAAAAGCTACAAATCTTTTTAATGCTACTGGGCATCATGCATGCAGCCCCACCACTACCAAAATCTCCATTGATATCCTCTTACCAGCAGCAAAAGCATTTGGCCTAAAATTGGTGTAGCCTACTTCACAAAATGATTTCATTCTATTTTACTGTTGGTGGATGGAGGATGTATCCTTTCAATCTCCCCTTGTTGGCCACTGCATACACACCCACACAGAGTTATAAAAGGGCCTCACTTTTAAGCCTGAGCCCGCCCCAGGCTGAAATCACAAACCCGAACCCGCTTGGAGCCCGACATTTATAATTGAAGCCCGATTTAGGCCTGAAAGCCAAATTTACCGAAGGAGTTCAGATTTGCGCAACTGCGGAGAAACAAAAAACGTTGTGTGCAGGTGTAGTTGCAGGTACACGGTTTATCAGAGCAAAAACAGCAACCACCTTGACCAAAACATTGGCATAATCTGGCACAAATGTAGCATGTTAGTCAACAACAACACTGTAGAATATAGTGTTTCTCAAGAAAAAAAGAAACTATCTACGATGGCGCTATAGGCACAAAAAGAAACTTTCTAGGATAGCTCTATAGATATGAAAATCCAGCTTGTAGGCTTCTTAAAACAAGCTAAGAATCGCGTGAGTGACTAATCTTTTTGACGCAACGCTATCGCGTGCTAATTTCCTCACGGCTGTCGCCTTCTCAAAAACAGTGCAAGGCTAATCCCAGTAGAGGATAAAAGAATGCAGCTGTGTTTGCAAACAGAATTACCTCAAGAAAAATCACAATCACTTCACTCACAGAAGTTACCGCGGTGAGCACAACAAATCTACGTTACGAAAGAAAAAAGATGTTGCTCTTAATGTTACACAAAACGTTTTGTATGCAGGCCCGAAATAGTTTGACAAACTTAAGCCCGGCCAGACTTACAACTCTGCACTATGTCAAAAGTTTCATTCTAAGAGTTCTACTTGCATAACGACATCAAAATATAATTGAGATTAAATCAAAATGCACAATGGTGAATTGGCAAAAATACCAAGTTTCACCTTAAACACGAAAAGAATGTCCAACAAAACTAGGTGTGATGCACTTGTAAAGCAAATGTTTCGAATTGGATGAAAACATTGCTGCATTGTGGGTTTGAATAAACTCACGTAAAACAGATGACTTATGAACCAATGCATTTAGCACAAGCACAAAGTGTAAGAGTCAAGGAAAAAATATCTTTTGGATTTGTTGGCCATCATGTAGCCACATGACAAAAAGTGAGGATAAATGTACATTTAATCCTTATTTCCCAGTCAAGTCCCTACATTTTGTGCTATAGGTCTATATACAGCTAGGTAAATACTGCAGGCTACTTCTCCAAGCTTTTGATTGAAATCCTGTTCACTAATGGTTGAAAACAGTTTTTGCTAAACTCCTCATCCCAAAACTAGGTCTTCACAATAGTGCTGCTTTTTGTCTTCGGCAAAAGCTTCGCAGAGACTTTCCTGAAAATCTAACTTTCTAAATTTATATACACTAGCATCATTAAATTATACGCTGTCTGCTTCTGACTACATGACAACCAACGTTACAACAAAACTAGTTACATTTCTGCACGGAACAAATCATGGCTGTACTGTAGTCTCTCATATGTGGAGCTGTAATACTCTCACTGTTACAAGAAAATAACCTTTCTAACAGTAGGCCTCCACCACACAGGGTAAAATGTCGGACAGAAGCAGCTAAACATCTTTTACGGTCTCTGGAAACTTCAAAAATGCTAAAAATTATTTTATCGAAGCTAAAATTTATAAACTAACAGAAATCAGTGATACCACACTGAACTGTTTCAACATCAACTTGGCTGTGTGGCCTACCATCTAACATGAAAGCTTTTCAAACAAAACGTGACAAGCATCACTTTTTGAAACCTCTCGAAATACAAAACCTACAGAAAAAAGTGGGGGACATGGCATATTATGTCTCCCCCATCTGAAAAAGTGGGGGGACACGTTTCTCGTGTCCCCCACCAAATTGCCCCATGGTGACATCACCCACAAAAAACCCAAATCAAAAAAAAATTATTTAAATCTCAACTAGAACAGCGCTCTTCAACTGGTGTGCACGGTGCACCCTAGGGTGCATCAAAATATGCGTGGGGTACACCACTGAGAAAGGGTTCACAAGGGTGCATCACTAATTTGTCACACTAAACAGATACTTTTTACAAAAACTTTGCTACCAAAAATGAACAATTAACCAATCAATGACTTTCAGGATTTAACCTAGACTTTGCACATTCTAAAGTGTGGTGGGTAAGCATCGGACTATGTCAAGCTAATTGATGTAACTGTTGCAATTATATGATTGTTTATGATACTTAAGCAACAGACAATGAGTCATTATCAATGAGCCAGAATTGTGTAGCTGAGTTACTGAAATAGCCCATGGTACTTACAGGCATGGGTGCAATTAGGTGGGGCACACGAGGGACGTGTCAGTAGATAGGGTGCATGAGTTCGTCAAAACATCTTAAAGGTGCACCACAACAAAACATGTTGAAGAGCACTGAACTAGAAGACTTGCCAAATGTGTAGAGGGTTTGAACAAGTATTTAGATCCACTGGTCGGGAAGTTACGAGTGATCAAAGTTGCAGCCACTATAGTGACTTTGCGATCCTTAAAGCTTTAGCTTAGGATTTTCTATGGAAATGGCCGCCTCACATGACATGGTTCAAATAAAATGTTCAGTTTGTCACTCACGCGGCACCGACATGGTGGCGTGGTGGTTACGTCTGCTGTGCCAACGTTTTTCGGTTCGGCTCTCACCTTGGTGACTTCTGTTTTGGTAGTAGTGGTTGCATGTTTCAATTCATGGGGCCACTTTTTCTTTACTTTTTTCAAAAGTTTCCAAACTTTAGTTTTAGCGTGAGCATTAGAGTTAGTGTTAAGGTTCAGGTTATTACAGTTAAGGTTAGGTTTTTAAGGTTTACCTATCATCACATTTAGTACATTACTACCGAGCATACTGCACTCTCGTGCGTTGCTGGAGCACGTTACAGGTGGTGGTTGATGGTTGAATAAGGTTTTAAGTACGAAGAACCACAGGCAGTTCTGTAGCCACTGCCCAAACTTAGGGATCAGGATTTCATGGTTTCAATGTACTTAAACTTGGTCTATGTAGAAATGTAAACTTTTTGTTTCAAATGAACAAAAAACAATAATTGGGAGCTATACTAGCATAGTTGAATTGATCAAAGAATACTGAATACCTCAACTTAACCGAAGGTAACCCTACTTATAAAACCCTAAACCATGAGTGCACAATCTGCGGTTGTCTATGGCTGTACAGCTGCATGCATGCACATGTAATTTAAAGGCAGTGGCTACACGTCTGCCTGCGGACCTTCATATTTAAGAATATATTGGTCTACCATCTGCAATGTTACAGCAATAGGCTTGGTAGAAACATACTAAACTTAAGAGGTAAGCCTAAAACTTAACCTTAACCCTAACCATAATTCTAACCTAATGCCAATTCCTAACAAGCTAACACTAACCCCTATTAACCGAAAGTTTGGAAACTTTTGAAAAAATACAAGAAAAAGTGGTCTCATTAATTGAAACGTGCAACCACTATTATAACCAAAACAAAAGTTGCCAAGGTGAGAGCCGAACCGAAAATCTTAGGCACAGCAGACCTGAAACACATCCACTACGCTACGACATCATTGCTGCTAGAGTGACAAACCAAATGTTTTATTTGAACCACGTCATGGGAGGCGGATGCTAGTCATAAAATATAAGTTATGGAAGCTATACATTAATAAAAGCTCTATCTATTGTCTGTAAGCGAATATTTCCAATAGTAGAAAGATGGCTAAAGAGAACATGTGGATTATACAATAATGCTTGAATAAATTCCGTGACATGTTTGATATTCATTTCCTACTACAGGAGTGAGCAATTAATTTGGCTTGGGGGCCACTTCAAGAAAGCCACATTCGGAAAAGGCCGTATACCATATAATTTGATTGAAAAATAAATAAAACACAAAGAATAGTGGTACACAGAAAATGTTTCATGATACTTGCTCTTGTGCAAACACACTTTATAAAGCATGAAAATCAATGAGATAATTGTAACTTCACAAAATTTTTAACAAATTAAATTTTGATGATTTTTCCTTAATGCTTCCACAGGCCAGTGGAAATGCTGTGGCAGGCCACATGTAGCCCACAGGCTGCTAATTGCCCACCCCTGCCCTACTGTATACTTATGGGCATGAGTAAATTAGATATGTGATTAATGCACGGCTTTCATGATTTGTTTTAAATTGGATATTATCGGATAAATCTTATTCTTAAACACAATTCATAAAAATAACTTGAACTCAGTGGTGGCCTTAATTCATAAGCAACCATAGATAATGCGGCCAATATTAGCAATAAGGTTGGTCACCCCTGCCATAAACCCAAAATCCCAAACCTAAAATCCTTAAACCCAAAACCCTTAAGCTAAAACCTTGAACCTAAAACTCTCAAGGGTGCACACACCATGAAAAAATATGCATATTGCATCAATGCATGGATTTTGTGCTGAAGATTTTATACTGTAGATAGTGCATATACTGTAAAATAAGCCATAAAGTCAACCGACCCTTTGCAGCGTATACACTTATGACTATGAGTCATGACTTAGTAGTCGTATAGAATACAGATTCATTCTGCATATCTTCTTACAAAACTAATACTTATACTGCACACTAGGATTGTAATGTTAGGAATGGTTAACCGGATAAGAGTAACCACGTGTTTTTGCTATGCGATGTCCAGATACATTTCTGTCAGGTAACCGGATAGAAAAGTAACTTTACTAATGAGTTTCACACTTTTTAACGCCCTGCAAATCTTCAAACTCACTATGAAGCTCATTATCCAGTCTGCTTCTATGGTGCCAAGGTTGCCAGATCTACTTTTCGCCAAGGGGCCAAATCTAGTCTAGAAAAGAGCCAAACTCTAACACATAGGGCCAACCATTTTTCCAATTTTAACTGTAGTTACAAAATCATATAAACTCATATGTAGTAATTTATTCAATGGGAATGCTCCTCAATCACAGTTCAAGCTCAACAGCAAAACAAGTACATGATGAAAGATAGTAAGAGAATGACTTAAGTTCCATGTGTAGCCATGAACCAAGATAAGTTTCCTATCCTTGGTTAGTGTTAAAGGGATCAACAACAATCTGAATAAAGTAAACAAAGTACCTTGGGAAAGAAACACACCTCACCAAATAAATAACAGCGTAAGTAAGTTCAGTAACATAACAGTTCTCACTGCTACCTCTACAATTGCAGCAAGTAACAGTTATTCCATTGAATTTATAAGTTTTGTAATCGAAAACCTTCAACATTAAGGAATTTGGTTAAAATCTGCAATCCATTAGTCAAATAAGTGAAAAATGTGATTTCTCAGACAGGACACAGCTGTGGTCAGATCTAATTTTTGCAGGGGGTAAATAATACTATAATAATAATAATAATAGTTACAGTTTATTACAGACTTGTGATCCATAGAGACGCAATCATAGACACAAGAGCACAAAAAATGGTTAGCCACACAGCAGCACATTACAGAATTGTTTTGCTGGAGCAAAACACTTTATTATTACCACAACTCCATAACTGTATTGTCATTCACAAGAGCACGAAAAATGGTTAGTCACACAACAGCGCATTACTATTACAGAATCAGTGTTCGCACATGACCAACATTGAGAGGCGCAAAACACTTTAATAGCATTTCTTACTTTTTGTATGCTTGGGTTGTATACATTGCGCATTCGTTCTTTTACTAAACAGAAGCACTACTGATGAGACGTGAAAACCAAAACAATTCACCAATAACTACTGCATTTGGTCTCCATCATACAGGAGCATTGAATAATTGAGGAAAAATGAAGATTTGTTGCAAAAAGCATCAGACATTCGAAGCGAACAAATAAGAAAGTTGGATGAAGATGCACATCGTATAAAAAATTGATACAAATAGTTTCTCAGCAGAGCATCAAAGGTCCTGACACAATGGCTAACCTGGTGTGGGCGAACACTTAGTTACATTTCTCAGTATGTAATGCATAACCCGGTAGGCATTGTTGTCATACGCAGCCCATAAGCGCTTCATACTGCTCTTTCTTTGTGTATTTACTCCACGATTTAGCAAGCATACATTCACTGTAATCCAATAGGCACAAATAGAGTGTTTTTTATCTAACCTGGAAAAAGGCCAACGAAAATTTTGGGGCCAACAAGAACAAGTGTTATTTGGGATCAAATTTCTAAAAGTTTGCCCCAAAAGGGCCAACCTGGCAACCCTGGAAGCCGACACAGGGTTGCCAGGTAGTCATAAGAAAAAAGGCCAGACCAACCTAAGCCAAATACTATTATTATAGCACCAAAAAAAAAACAAATACAAGATAAATAATTAATATACAACGACACCTTCAAAGCTTCCAAACAGGCTTTCAAAAGGCAATATACGCATTTTATACATAAAAGAATAAAGCTCACGCCATTAATAAACCTCATGAAACTTTTGGTCTTGCTGAAGAATAACCTGAATTTGCAAACCTGAAGCACAAAACTGCAAAATAGAGATGAGCAGACTGCCATAGTTTTCGATCCAGATCCAGTCCTGATTTATTAAAAATAGGCATTCATTCATTGCAGGTGGACTCTTTGCTGCGACACCACAATCGATATGTTGTGCTTCATAGAAAAAGCATTGCCAAAGCAGTAAATGATAAAAATGCATGGTTATATGTGGGCTCAACCTACCTCAAAATGTGCGGGGCTGTCTTATGATACCTTCAGTGGCTATCTACTAGCTCCAATGACACCTTCAGTGGCTCTCTACTAGCTCAATCCTTTCAGAAGTTATGGTTCATCACAGCTTATTTCTTACACAAAAATTTTTCCGTGCGTGAGACTAAAGGGTCTTATCTTGTGTGTATCTGGACATCCATCGCTGTTTACTACATGTGCAGTTTGTGGCACATCTCTTGCAGTACAAATGTGTGAAACCTTTTCGCACAAAATTTCATGTCAAATGTTGTTGAGTCAAGAAAGTTGCACTAAACAGTGGTGGGATTCCACAGGATTGCAAGAACCTGTTCTTGAAATATCTTGTTCTTCAATTCCAAGAACTGGCAGTTGTCAGGTTTGCCTCTGGAGACTCAGACTGTGGTTATGTGGCAATGAGAGAACCCATTAGCGAGTCCTGGATTGAGAGAACCTCTTCTTAAAAAAACTGAATGCCACCATTGGCAATACTAGTTTACTACTCTTTCTCAGTTCTTGTTACATGACTGAATATCAAGCCCAGTCTACGAACCTGGGAGTTGAGGTTAAAGAAAAGACAGTGGCTATAGATACATCTGTGGATCTTGAAATTTGAAAACTTATGAATACGCCACCTGTGACTTAACAGTTACGTACGAGGAGAGTGCAGTAGGCTTAGTAGAAACGAACTAAACATAAAAGACAGGCAGTGTCTAGCCGTACGGCACCTTATGGCTAGCTGTACGGCACTCTTATCAGGGCGCCCTGTGATTGGTGGAAGCGGTGGTGCGCAGCGGTGGGACGCGGTTAACGTCGTGAAGAGCGGTGAGAGTGGTGAAGAGCATCTTTACGCTGAAGCGCGTCGTTGAGCAGTGAGAGTGAGATGTAGGCTCACTTACCGGTGCAAACAGGAGTGCAGCGCTGAGCAGAAACCCAAAGTGCACAGTGCACGTAAATGTATAATAGCCATACTAGGTTTGAGGTGTGCAAGGCATGTAGGCATAAGAACCATAAGGTTTAAAAGTCACACTGTGAGTGAAATATGGTTTGAGGTGTGCAAGCCATGCAGGCATAAGAATCATAAGAAGGTTTAAAAGTCACGCAGTGAGTGAAACATGCACCGTTGTGTTTGTATGACACGCAGAATCTGTGCGACTGTACGCTGTTGGTGGCCTTGCAGTGTCTACAAAATCTGCAGCATAAAATGCATGCGATATGCACACTCTTTATAAGTGTGCTATACGGCAACTAAAATGTATGTTCCTTTGTAAGTTATGCAAGTAAGTGTTGTTGGCGTATGTGTTAGGTAAGATGTACACATTGTTTTTACAGAGAGTAGGGAGAGAAAGCATATGCTTGACTATTGCAATCGATGAGTGTGCACTAAGGGATACTTTTGCATGTTTTACAATATTTATTTTTATTTAACGACGACGAGCGGCAGGCCGGAGCCTGAATGTACTCTTCGTCGCGTCATGTCGAGCGAACCAATTCAAGACGAACAGTTAACGAGAGATTG
>Ga0210059_1004011_pt1 | contig 23705 bp, 10 predicted proteins | sample Ectturendosymbi2_FD_188042 | JGI IMG/M metagenome (GOLD analysis project Ga0210059, IMG submission 188042) | Ecteinascidia turbinata endosymbiont from Florida, USA - Sample 2 (SPAdes) (version 2) | ecosystem: Host-associated > Tunicates > Ascidians > Unclassified | place: Key West, Florida...
AATTTAACTGCTGAGGGGCATCGACTCGATAACCTTCCGGTTCCTTCAATGCCCTGGCGTCCGTGCACTAATTTGTGTTTTTTTCTAGCTGAATATTAATTATCGCCAAATAAACTCAACTCAACTCAATTACTGAGCAAGGTTCCCAGGTTAGAAATTTGGCCTCGTTTCAAGTTGGTTGGCCTAAAAAAATTATTTGGCCTTTTGGGCCTCATCTCAAGTTGGTGGGCCTTAAAAAATTCGTTTGGCTTTCTTTTGGCTTTTTGGACTGTGAAAAAGTTTTTTTTTTAGCAAAACGTGTGTACAAAATGTTATCTTAGATGTTATCAAAATTTGGGATGCGAGATTCGAAATAAATTTTTTGCCTAATCATTGGACATGTGAGCATAATCGCTGTGTAGTGTGATGTAAGCACTAAACAGGCTCAACGCTTGCAGACAGGTCTGCGTCTTCGTGATAAAAATGCGACAATGACGTCGAGGAAGTGCTCTTGTGATTCTGGTCGTAAGTGCGGGAATGAATGGGAGATGACTTTCGCTTGGGTGCAGAAAGCTGCCGATGGATTAGTATGTAAACTGTGGAACCATTGTACATAGGAGTAGGTATCCTTTTGGGGGTGTGAAGGATATTTTCCCGAATTTCCCCATACATTTTATGCGGCAAACTTCCTTGTACAAATTTCCTGTAACTGGTGGTTACTCATCAACTCACTATTTTTCGTAAGATTCGTGTTTTTTTACTTTCGAACAGGCCCGTAACCAGCTTGGGACACCAGGTTGGGCGAAGAATTGTCTGAGGGCCCAAATTTTTTAAGTTATGTCAAATAGTTTTAAACTACGTCTAACACATTTTTCTAGGGGGGGCAACAAATTTTAGGGAGGCTTCGCCTCCCTGGTTACGGACCTGCTTTCGAGTCATATTCATTTTTTGAGTCAGACTCATTTATACAAATGTCGAAACTTTATACCAGTTTCTATTTATACAAAGACACATTTATACAAAGGTTCTATTTGAATAAAAGCTGATGATGCCTACTTTGTAGGCGAAATATATACTCTGTAAGATTTTAGTGTCTCATCCTGTGCTGAGGATTTCTTTCCATAGACAATGTCGAAACTTCTGTGCCCGAGTGCCTAATTTTTTAGGAATTTCTTCAAATTTTCGACAAATCAACACTTTTTGGGGTACACTTGCACCTCTAGTTGCTACACGACTACTGCCCTTGTACCCAAAGTGTGCAATCTGACAAATCATGAAATGTCAGAGAAACATTATGAGCTCCAGCATGCGCGCAATTAGGTGGGGGACGCGTCCTCCCACTTTTTCAGACAGTGGGGATATAATATGCCACGTTACCCCACGTTTTTCTCTTTAAGTTTCGTAATACATTGGTTTCACACCAAGCTGCCCCCCTCACATTTTACAACAAAATTGCGCTCATGAGCTCCAGTACAAGGGAAAGCAAGACTTAATCCAAACTTCGAAGAAAAATCCTGATGATATTCGTGCAATTTAGATGTTTCTTCGTGACAAAGGAATAGCAATACCGCAAAGTTTGACCTTTTAAGTCGGTTTGGCCTTTTTCTGGCCTCTTTTTAGAACTGTTTGGCTTTTTATTGAAATTTCATCTGGCAACCCTGCTATTGAGCTGATTCAAGTCCTACGTGACGTCAAGAAACATATTTTTCGTCTGTTCCGATACGTCACGCAGCAGCCAATGAGTGCATTGGGTTAAGATTGAAACAGCAGCAATTGAGATATTCCCAGTGTTGCCAGTTTGACTTTTGTTGAGGCCAGATTTGTAAGTTTTGGCTTTTTTTGAAAAAAGGCGAAATAAAATTTGCCTTTTTTGGCCAATTAGACTTTTTATGACGATTTAAAGATGATTTTGGCAGATTTCTAGACACTGTTTCTCGACACAGAGGGATAAATTTTTATTGAAAGCTTCTACACGTGAATTTATAATCTTTTATTTTGCTGTTTCATGCTTTTAGGTCTGCAGTTTCAGATTACTCTTCAACAAGACCAAAAAGTTTCGAGAATTTCTTAAAATGGAGTGAGCTTTATTCTTTTTACGTATGAAATATGCATATATTGCCTTTGAAAAGCGCGTTTAGGTGTTTTGAAGGTGTCGTTGTGTATTCATCTTGTATTTGGCTGTTTTTGGTCCTGTTTGGCTCTTTTCAAGGGTTGATCTGGCCTTTTTTACTTATGACTACCTGGCAACCCTGATATTCCCAAACGACGCGATGCTGACCCCTCAGTTAAAAGCAGACTCAGCTGTACATCAGTGTTAGGTGGAACACCTGATCCTGAATGCAGATGTTTTTGATTCAATTTCAGCCAACTCACAGACTTGGCGCTGCTAGTACGCAGAATCTGAGTGATGCGCAAAGCGAAACCACTAGCAGGGCTGTGGAGCCGGAACTCAAATTTCTGGCGCCGCTCCAACATCTAAAATATTTGGCTAAGTTCCAGAACGGCTTGGCTCATTGAGAACTAAAAACCATTGTATTATTTGTACAATTCGCTTGCCCCCAAACTATGTCTGTGGAACCGGAACCTTAATTTCAGGCTCCGGCTCCGCCATCTAAAACTTTTTGGCCCCGGCTATTCAAAATTGTTCGGGCTCCAGTTCCACAGCCCTGCCCACAAGGCGCTTCACCACCATTTCCCAACCCGCGACCACGGGCGTCGGAAAGGCTTTTTCCAGGGGGGGGCACTAGTGGACTTTTCAAAATTTTTTCCAGGGGGTCCAAAAGTGGTGCAATTTGTTTCTTCCCACTCAAAACTAAGAAAACAACCTTTTTTGCTAAAAATTTCAAAATGGCCCCCTCCCTTCCGACGCCCAAGCCCGCAACTCATTTTACACACGTCCTGAAGATTTCCAGTCGGCAACCATCATCACAACCTCGCTGCAGTTACATCATTTCTACGTCCACGCTTTGCTTGAGCTGCACATGTGTACGTCACCCAGGCCCGTAACCAGCTTGGGACACCAGGAGGGGCGAAGAGTTTTCCGAGAGGGGCCCAAATTTTTTGAACTATGTCCAATATTTTTAAACTATGTCCAAAACATCTTTCCAGGGGGAGCGAAAAATTCGCCCCCCCTGGTTACGGGCCTGACGCCACCTTGTCCAGCTTTCACAATCGCACAATAATCCAACTTGGCGCTAAGTTCAACGTCGACAGATGACTTTCGCTCAGGAAGTTACATTTCGTATAAAACCTAACATTGTTGACCTTGCTTGTATATGACAAACTTCGATAAAAATGACAATATATTTGAAAGTTAATCGCAGAAATAATAAGCACTCTTCCCGCCCTTTATTACGACATGGAAACTTTCAAAAAAAACTAGACTCAACAGAATTTCACCAAAAAATGCGATTTGACCGTCGGTCAGTAGAATCAATACATGCGTAAATACATGAAAGCACGTTAACACGCGAGTTGGGCGAAAGCGGCCGCAAGATCGCGCGTTTGACACCAATGGTGTGGTTAGCGCAAGAACATTTATTAGAATTTCAGCAACGAAAACAAACGACATCTGCCTGCAAAAACACTGCAACCACTCGCGCGGTATCACCCATTTGCGCACACAGTAACACGCGTCAGACACTCGCCGCTGTGCAAATAAAGCCAGACACGCATCGGCACACAAATAACCAAGAGGCAAACGGACACTGAAGAGCTTTGTGCGGAACGCATTTGATGCGAAGCTGAGAGATCGACGCTTTAAGTCAAACACACTGAGCACGACTCACCAAAACGCTACACACGTTCCACGCAATAAGCCATGGCTATGCGCTTCACTCGGCGGCCTTGGCGTGGTTTCACCACAGTTGTTGCAAAGCAGTGGTTTCGAAGGCCTGACCATATGAAGGATGTTGCTCCATTTTGAATAAAGCTTTACACCGTGGTGACTGAATTTCAGTTTTGACGGAAGTAAGTTTTAAGAAAGACGTTCTTAACATGACAATTTTAGGACAACCGCAACACGATAGCTTAATATGCACAGGAAAAAAAATCGTCGTGGGTTATACACGCTACGGAATCCCATGGCGTAAAACAATCCAAGCGCGGTTGATTATTGTTGCAAAACAGGAAGGCAATTGCACTTTGTTTTTTTTTTAAATCTATTTCACATTCGTTGATTTTCTCCGAATCGTTTTATTGCACTAGTGTGAGATGAAGAGATTGCAAAACTGAAGTACCAAGGAAAGTTTCGAAACGAAGCAAAGCAAACTTCGGCCAAAACTTCATTTCGCCAAACTCTGAAGCGGAGTTAGTCAGCTGTTCGCCAATCTTACGCATTATTCGGTAAATATGTTCGCAGAACATGTGCTTGTTGTCTCTTAAAAGCTACGCGTCACTTTGTGGAACGCTGATACGTGAGACGGCATCGTCCAAAAACGCGACACATGTAGTTCGCCCGCCACTGTGTCTCGTGCCACAGACAGTGTTAGATCAGAAATCGACCAGCAAAACATCGCCAAAGGCAAAGTGTTCACAACCTTCACTTTTTAGGCGGAAGCACTATAAGACGGCCGTGCCGTCGTCAACAGGAGTTTGACTGCAACCACTACTAAGTTCACATGGTTCCAAACAAACCCAGCAACTGATTTAAACAAAAACAAAATCCCCACAACGAAATCTTCAGACAAAGACGACGTTTAGAAAAAAGTCAAGCGGACATGAAGAGTTCAAAAGACAATTGCGCACCTATAAAAATAACTGCTCCTCTTTCAATTTGAAGACATTACTTATCTTAGTCTGCCAATGTAAAAAGAAGCTACATTTTTAATGTGCAAAAAACATATTGTACATTCTTATCAAAAGTTGAATTTTTCATGCTGTCCACCGCTGTAGAAAGCTACGAGTTCAAAACGAGTTTTTATCAGCACTGGTAACAAACGCGTCATAAAGCCCGTAAACTATTAAACGCTTAGTTTGCAGGCAAAAGTAGACGCGCTTTTAACGTGGTCGGTAAAAGGACAAAGCTTTGTTACGCATCAATCAATGGTTAAGCTATATATTCCTGCCATTATCTCAAGTGACTGTAGCGCATAGACTAAAAAAACAGAACAGCGAAGACACGGTCAAGCACGAGACATTGAGCTTTGTTCCTAGCCCAGGGCGCACGATTAAGATTGAAGTTGTCCAAGGGCTACTTCCGTAAACGCATATGCAGCTCTGAAGTTGATTTCCAAAAAAATCGGGCAAACGGAAATAGAGCATTTTTCAAAACGCACATGATTTCAAATAAACACATATCAGCTTGAAGACAAAGCGAAGAAACATTGCGGTGGAACACTTTCTTCTTTCCCGGGACGCAAAACCCTGGTGATGAACACTGCAGAATCCAGGCCAAACCTTACCACCCTGACTGGCGTTTCCTTCTGTAGCAATCCCCAAAATATCAATTTTGTCTTTACATTAAGTCGTTTCAACTCAATAGGCTCCTCATGATGAACAAGCAAGCATCGTTTATACCTTGCGTGGCACACTGGTTGAATATCAATAGCACAGACAAACGGCTCGGAGCTGCTGTCCAAGCACAAGCCACTAAAACCCAAAAACGCGAGCGCTAGTAGCTAATCAGTCTACATCAGGTCAGCCGAAGCACAAGGTTGCACTCAGCGTCACCACAAAAACAAAAACAGCAACCAGGATTTCCACACCACTTAACTGTTAACAATGCAATTAGGTATAAGCCTGCGGCAGGTGGCGCAAACAGAGCAGTAAAAAAGTGCAAAAAATGATCGACTAGTCAAGGTGCCGTATAACAACATTTGTCAAAGCAGTAATAGCGCGGATAACAAGATTGCCATCGTTTGAACTGCGCAACTCTTTTTAAGCAACAAAAGACGTTCTGAAACGAAACATCTGTTACGACGCAGCACACGAGGCGGCGGCAGAACTTATTTTCAGTAAGCCGTCGAGAAGGCTAGAATCAACTGCGAAAATGACACACTTTTTTATAAAATGGACGGTTTGTTATAAAACAATCGCGATCGTACCTACAGCGCAACCTAGTTTTGAGCAAAAACAAAAAAATGCCAGCAAGTAACAAATGACTGCCTGCTTGCGTCCGGCCAAATCTGCAATATGTTTTAAAATTAAATACTGCAGAAGAAATGCAAGACACCCAGAGGAACGTACAGTGGCTAGCGGAGTAAAACACACGCGTATCGATGGTGACAAGCCCTATGATCCACACCTCGACAAAAAAAACAGCACCAGCAACTATTGATGTCATTGTCCTGTGACGCGCAGAAACATTTTAATATGTGCCTGCGATGCCATGCAAGCTTTACTGAAATCTGCTTATCTCAGCCTTACCTGTGAAATCCCGCCTAGATGGTATTATAAAATAGATGTAACTGGTACGCACAGCGCTTTTGCCTACAGCCTGCATTGCCAAACCCAAGAGCACGATCGAAATGTTCAACAACAGGAGGATTTCTGTCTCTCGGTGGCGACATACTCTCCCAAGCTGAACTTATTGTTTGGGTCGCGGTCGGTTCCGATGTAATCTGCGGCGGTCAGGGACTTGGCGAAAAGCTCGCGCGCAATCGCCGTGAAAGCCAGGTCGACGTTGCTGCCCGTTTTGGCGCTTGTTTCCAGAAAAACGATGTTATTCTCTCTGGCGAGCCTTTCGCCGTCCTGGTATTTTACCTTGAAGAGGAAGAATCGAAAAGTGAGCTCTCAGTTGCTTGGAAAATTTATGATCCTGAAGCTGTGGTCCCTGATCCTTGCAGGTCAGTGTACGAAAGATCTATAGTGTTCCTTCGAAAGCTAATACAATGAAGCAAACATACCCACCATATTCAATTCGCAAAATACACACCTGTCAGAGAAAGGTTCCCAAACTTTCTCTGACCTTGTACCCCTTTAGCGTTCTGACAAATGAGCATGTATCCCTTCAGTATTTCAAAAGTTAAGCATGTACCCCTTCAATATTTCGACAGATGAACATGTACCCGTAAAATTTCTTATGACAAAATATTTTATCATGATTAATCACAGATATATTAAAAAATAAGTACACAACCGCTTTTTAAAATAATGTTTGCTGATATGTATAAATTTTGCATAAATAAAAGATATGTAGCTACATATTTCTGTTCCATTGCTAACCGTAAATGTACTCCTCCAGGTAAGGCAAATGTACATATAGGGGTACATGTACCCCAGGGAACCGCTGCTTTAGATCATGCCTGACGGCATTAATTCAACCACGCCATTTTACTTGATCTATGGGAAGAGCTTATGCCGCTTTGCACGTAAGGTCTAATGGAGCGATGAGCAGTAATTTTTTCATTAAACGATTACACGGAGTTTTTCGGTAAGTGCGCAGCTGTGAAATACGTAAAGCTTTGAATGTCCAACCACTTATCCGAATAGAGATAATTCAGCTACGATGGTTCGGCCAAGTAACCACAATGCCACACGAAAGATTGGCGGGGCGAGTCCTGCTGGCTCCACCCACGGGAAAGAGGCCAAGAGGTCGGCCAAGGACTAGATGGCTTGATCACATCTCCGACTTGGCTTGGTCCCGTCTTGGTGTGGAGCCAGAAGAACCATCTGAAATTGCTGAAAACCGTGAGGTATTCCGAGTACTCCAAGGGCTGCTTCCCCCGCGACCAGTAGCGTAGCCAGAGAGGGGCCAAAAATTTTTGGGCTGGCCAAAATGCTTGAATTTAGGCAAATAAAACTATTTTGTTTCGGAAATCGCCTCTTAAAGCACAAAATGGCTATATGTTCCGAAAATTTGGGGGTCCATGGCCCCTTAGGTCCCACCCTGGCTATGCCTATGCCCGCGACCCTCCTGAGAGGAAAAGCAGGTGTGAAAATGAATGACGACGTTTTTTTGCAAAAACGCGCCATGAAGAAGGGCAGACGTCGCGCAGCTCACCGTTCAATAGCAGACGCTAAGACAACTATAAATGCAACAAACCCAAGCAACACAGCACACACTGCTGCAGCCTGCTGTTTGCGTAATGCATGATTTGATTATGATATTGCACGAATCCGTTTTCTTTCAGGCTGTCACGCGGAAAGCCAGGCTTAATTTCACAATCGTTTATGATGCGACTCTGCTTTACCTCACTACGCGAAACAAGTCATATGCTGGACATTTTGCAACAGGTTTCAAGTGGTGGTCTTCCGACCTGATCTAGCTCAATTTTGGGGTGGCCATTTATTCGTCATTTATGGTTCCTGGGGTTATGCTGGACATCTTGCAACAGATTGCGAGTGGTTACCTTTCCAGCTGATCTAGCTAATTTTGGGGGGTACCGTTAAGCACCCCCCACGACCACACCCATCAGGTGCAACACGGCAGACCATCAGTTCCTTGCACAGGAAGATATACCACATGTCGCGATAACATTAGAAATTGGTTACCTTTCCAGCTAACTTGGACCCTCTGGGGTCCCGGTGTATACGTGTTGCGCGGCGACAGAAATCGCACGACGAGCGACTGGGAAAGTTCGCCTTAACTTGCAAGCTACGGGTGACTTTGATCAAAAATGTATTTCAGACACGAAAACAAGTAGGCGCCTGAAAAGCAACGTTGCCTTTTGGCACGATATTGTCAAAATGCGACGTTTGCAAATCACTGACCGGTGATAGCAGCGGCATGAGGCCCATGCAGGGTGCTAGTGAATAAAAATAGCCATAGCGCTCGTGCGCGGCCGGTAGCGTGTCAACTCTACCCGTGCCTGGCCCCAAGTATTTTGCCAGAATGGATGGAGGGTGTGCATGCGAGTACGGTGGTAGACGGAGTTCCAGCACAAGCGGCCTAGACCAAGGAATTTGTGCGAATTTTTGCTGTACCCACTGTATTGTTCGAATAAAAATGTCGCAAAAATTTTTCCCGCAGCACGACTGAATGCATGGCACACATGACTGAATGCATGGCAAATGCATGACTGAATGCATGGCACGCCGGAGCCACACAGACGACTCGCTGTGACGTGGCACGTTTTTCGACGCACGCTGAGAGGCCTTGTTTCTCTATTGGGAGGCCTTGCCTGGACCCTGTGCGATCAATACTATCCGATTCGCATACCGGCACACGCAACAGCCAAATGTAGAATGAAAATTTCAAGGTTTCGCGACGCGTTTCCATCTTGCAGAGTCAGAAAATCAATAGTGGACCCAGTGGTTGCTTTGCCGATACAGCGAGAGATTTCGGGTGCCTAAAGGCAGGCCGCGTAAAGGTGCGTTAAACGTTTCAACGAGCTGTAGCGATTTTTAGTTGAACGAGTTGAGATGCGCATCCTGAGATCAACGGTGTGAGGGCATTGGATACTGCTGACAAAATAAAAAATAATACCCGATCATGACCGTGGTCTTGCTCCACATTATCTCCAACTCTTTATCCTACTTTGCAATAGACAGGTAACCCATGCCAAGATCTAGACACTGGAAACTCTTTTCAGATACCGGAGTATTAACAACCATAGCTATAACTTGACGACACAAGACTTAAACGTCGCCCTCACAGGCTCGTCCCGGGTTACTTCAACGACTCGTTCATAGCATACGGTCATAAACTCATAACGTCTTGCTAAGGATCCATTTAATACTACCCTGCACTTTATCTTAAAGAAGCAGTGTAATTTACAAGCAATCGCATCCTTGTTAACATTGTTAAATTCTAAATGCTGTTCAGTACACCAAATATTCCAGGTGGCCCTTGAAAAAATTAATATTCCAGGTAGTTGCTTTCACAGACAGAACTAGACATGCATAATTTATGTAGCACGTCAAATAAAACAAAACTTGTAATCGTCCTACGTAAGGACAGAAATTACTCTCTCGCGACTAGGGTCAAATCGCAGGGCGTTTTACTTGTTAGAGCTGCTTCGAACAGCACGCACAAGCACGTGAGTTTAAACTGCACCTCTCGCTTGGACGGGCAATCCGACTTGTTTCCCACGAGCAGCAAGGTAACACTCGATGAGGCATGCCTTCTCGCGTCGCTCACCCAACCAGAGACGTTGGCGAAAGACTGAGCGTTGCATATGTCGTAAACAAGCAAAATGGCGCTGGCATCCCGAAAGAAGTTGTGGGTCATGCTCCGGAAGCGTTCTTGGCCTACAAAACCGCGTGTGCATTTATCTTGACAACGAAAGTTGTGCGATTGTCAACGTGCAAAAAAAACAACAAAAAAACAAAGTAACCTAATCGTGCGCTTCGAAACGCACGCATATGCAGCGAAACCACATCACGTAAAATCGAAAATACGAAGAAACGCACCAGCAGTATCCCATATTTGAAGCTTGATCTTCTTGTCTTCAACTTCTACCACCTTATTTTTGAAATCAATCCCAACAGTGGAGATAAAATTCCCATTTAAAAAGCTACCGTCTTTGTACCGGACTAACAGGCATGTTTTTCCAACACCTGAGTCGCCAATCAGCATGATCTGCAACAAAGATGCTCAACAGCGTTCAACGCGTATAGAACAGCTACCTAATTGAAAATACATGCCGGCTGTGAAAAGCTACAGCATACGTGGATTTTTTAGCAAGCAACCAGATTTTTGGCTGGCGAGGTTGTTTGTGAACTACTTTGGCATTGCCAAACTTCCCAGTTTTGAATTGGTTTCCAATCAGGGTTGAAAGAGAACATTTCAGGGAATGAGACATAATCAGGTGGCTGTGAAAAAAGTTGCCATATTGATCTGAAGTGGCAGATCAGGCTATAATGTTTAAAAAAGTTTGTTAATATTTGCAGCCAATTTAGCAGTGATTAACCCAGAGGTGCAAAAGAGCGGTTGCGCACTCGTGCAACGCGACCAAAAACTCCGATTGCACGAATAGGATTTGCAGTGACGTAGCAGTGCCTAGTTTTATTTAAGTGCAATATTATTATTAGATTACTATTTATAGCAGTGTGTGCAAGAAATATGTGAAAGATATATAGTCATCCTTAATTTTGTCTGTAAATAAGTAGACGTAAGAAACAAATTGCATATTTTTCTTTCCTAAGTTGTTCACATTTTAAACTTATGCATATCAATAATGCTGTATAGCATAGTTTATATGTGTGCGCTACTAAAAATTTCAGCGCGCTGCGGAAGTTTACATAAAATTTTGCACCGCTGGATTATCCAAACAGAGACTGCAAACAACAACTTGGACAGAACATTCAAAAGCAGCTTTAACATTCTAATGAGAATATTGTCAATCATATGTGGCTTTGCTTTGCATCAAAATTTTTGTTGTTGTAAATTTATGTGATCCTGATACACCATTTTGTCTCTATTGATATAAAAAAATTCTTCCCCAATGTACACTTTCTTCAAAGTACAAGATTCATAAACACAGCAAGGAAATTTTTACAAAGAAAAATTTCAATCATTCAACATTTGTATTTTTTATAAACTATACTGGCAGCACTGAAACATTTGCATTTTTCAAGCTTTTACTAAAAGCCTGTTTTGACAAACCATCCAAAAGGGCCACATCTTCACCCCAAGGATAAACAAATCTTCTTGCTCAAAGGTCTATTCACACAGTGAATTAAATTACCTTAATAAAACGTTTGTTTTTGATACACTGTAAAAAATAACTTTCAGCACAGAATATTATAAGAGAAAACTTTTTTTTGTCCATTCTGCCATAAAACAGTTTCATTAATAGTGGCCAACAGTGAGCAACACCCACTACAATACACGTAAAATTACAAGTACTGTATTATATAACACTTAATATCAACATCAATATAAATAAACAATGATGCCACTTGCTAAAGATGTGCACCCAACAACACATATTCTTACACACCCAAAGCTAACTGTTATGACCAACCTTAAAGCTCAGATCAAAATCTGAAGATGATGTGGATGACAACTTGGTTTTCCACCCATTACCCTGCCCATTGATGAGGTTTTGCTGCTGCAACATTAATCTTAAGAAAACATTCCAGCCTGATTCATCACAAACAACTAATTCTGCAATCTGCCTATTTTAATAATTCAATAAAAAGACAAATACAGTTGTTGCCCGGCTTAAGTTACAGTAACAATAGCTTGACTCAAATTTGTAAAACAATTGATTCACTTGAATTTTGAGCACAGAACTTCGAAAGACTACAGTTATATATCTATAAACTTAAACTCAAGGTGAACATGTCACACAAACCACTGACAGCATCAGTGGCATATCCAGACTGGGTGTTTGGGGATGTGGTCTATAAAAGGAGCATCATAACACATTACCAAATTGTATGTTGCTTCAACACTGCTGTTGTCATACAATTACTTATTCAAAGCCCAAAACTTATTCAGTTGACAGTGAAAACATGAAAGGGCAAGAAAAGTCATGTTTTTTCTATACTATTCCCAAAAAACATTTGCAATACACTGTTTGCCCAGCAAATTTGTAAAAACTCTTATTTGCATATGCGATATACTCTTAACACCTTGGCATCTGGGTGGTTTTGGCGATTTTCGCAAAAAAAAACAGCAGTTTTTAGTTGCCTTACCAACGCCCTAGCTCCTGGGCCGATTGCGCTAGAGAGCTGTTCAACGGCTCAAACGGATCGGCCAGTCTAGTAGATTGCACTCGAAAAAAAATTTTTTGCCTGGGGTGTACAGGTTTTTTGTGACTGACGTCATAAGTGAAGTAGTTTTAGGGTCATTTTGGCTATGTTGCCTGGCCTAGGGCCCAACCACTAGGCCAAAGTGTTTCGCTGAAGTTTTCATTGGAAACTAGACTCGAGTCCGAGTCTTTTGAGCCTTTGATCGACTTTCTAGCATTTCTGGTTCAAAAGTTATGATTTACAATAAACAAATTAACTAATTAGCTAATTAGTCAACTATTTTTACTAACTTACATCACAACTTTTGAACCTGAAACCCCAGCATGTCATCCAAAGTATCAAAAGACTTGGATTGTAGCCTAGTTTCCAGTAAAAACTTCAGCGAAATACTACCACCTAACGGTTGGCACTCAGGGCCAGGCAAAGTGGGCCAAGGTGGCCTAAAAGTCCTCCACTTATGACATCACTCACAAAAAACCCTCACCCCCAGGCAAAAAATTTTTTTTCGAGTGTAATCTACTAGACTAGCCGATCCGTTTGAGCCGTTGAACAGCTCTCTAGCACAATCGGTGGAGGAGCTAAGGCGTTGGTAAGGCAACCGAAAATTGCTGTTTTTTAGGCCAAATCGAAGTACGAATATACCGTAGGCCGGCTCTATACGTGTTAAAAATGATGAGGTACAATTAGTCAAAAGAGGTTCTTAAGCAGGCACTGTGTATGCTTGGAAAACACTAAATTATTCCCCTTAGATCAGCTATGCTTAACCCAAATAGCTTACTGATCCGAAAGTTATGTCATTATTTTAACCAGGGCTGCACATTAAATGACTTACTTTGATCTTAGCAAACTAAATTTAGCTCAGGCTAATGTACTGAAAACATTCAAATCGTAACTGCAATGGTAACAGACATGATAAAGTGGCACAGAAGACCACTTGCATCAAAAATGTCAAATTCAAGATTATCAAAGTAATGACAAGTTGTCAGAATATAGGACACTTTTACTATAGTGAAAACCTAAACTGGGCCACACAAAACCTTTGACTGGACCACCTCGCAGGTTGGACAAAGCTGCCTTAGATCCACCATTGGCCTGTGTTACAATTCAGTTAATGAGCATCACATCCATGATATAAAAAGCAATTATAGAGCAATGTGACCTCACAATTTATTTTTGCAGAAACATAATCCCTGTCTCATGTTGAGTTGATACTATTAATCATAAAGTAGACTAGTAAGTAGTACAAATAATATTCACCAACTCTTCAAAACTACAAGCACACCAAGTCAACCTTACTTGAGGTTTGGCAAAATAAAACAAAAGCAAGCACAAATCAACTACAAAAATATTGGAAATAATAGTTTTAAAACTTTGCCATAAAGTTCACATTTGTACAGCAAAACATCTCATAGCTAACCACTAATAAGTCTCATTAACAACAGATGAAAACAAGCCACATACAGCTAAATTTCATCTAAACACAACATAAAATACCAAACAAATTTTTGCTGCCTATAAACAAGATTTGTTGCTTAGCTTTGTTTCCAATAAGCTACACTGCTACATGTACAAGTGAAACTGGTTTAGCACACCAGTGTGTTGAGTGGTCTTTACCTTAAAGCTCAACAGTCACACAAACAGGCAATTAAATTGAAGGCATATGATATTCCATTCACACATGAAAAATATTCAATGAGCCTACAGCCATACTTCAGGCAGTAAATTTTGAAAACAATTTGTTCAACAGGATTTGTTGCTGACGGTGCCCAGTCTAAGTGCCAAATATAAGAAGTTCTGGCATGTGACAGTAGCAAATGTATTTCAGTGCGGAGTCCCCAACGTTATGAGATTTTGAGATGGCAACCAAACCTTACAGATTAGGATTTAAAAAGTGACTGACTTATTTTGAAAACAACAGAATCCTTTGAAAATCTATTAAACACTATCGTTACCACCGGATGTAGATCTATGTTCAAGGCATACTGTCCACTGGGAACTGACGTTTTAGCTATTCAAATTTCCCACCAACATAAATTTAGTTTTTTTGATTTACATTCTGGAATCTGGAAATGGTCTAAAAATGTGGTCCTAGACTGAGTTTAAACAATATTAGGTCTTGGAATGAGAATATAAACTCTATGTGGTTCAGAGGCTGTTTGAAAGCACGGTTCTTTTGAGTTGGTCCACCTACAAGGGACCAGGTCCACTGGATCAAGACAGCGATTTTGTGCGATGGAAGTGCTTTGATATGCTCCCAGATTCTAAAGAATGTATTGCAAACATTCATGTAAGTATATTTAGGCATGTTCATAAAGTCTTAATTGTTTAATGCCAGTGTTAGCTGCCTGCTTTTATTGTCTCAAAAATGCTTCCAATGCAGTGAAACTTTTGCAAAAAAGTGGTTCTGGTAGGCCTAGGCTTGTTGCAGCATATTCTTTTGGGGGTCTTTTAACATGTTTGCTGTCAGCATACAAATATATCGTTCTTGAAAATCAGGCTAAACTCAAGCATATTTCATGTGTCTTAGCAACAGCATAGCTCTTCAGCCAATTGCATTAGAGAGCTGCTAAGCCCTCAAAAGACTTGCCAAGTCTTCGAGTCTACAATAAAAAAAAATTTTTTTGGTTTTGGGTTTTTTGTGAGTGATGTCACAAGTGAGGTAGGTTTTTGGCCATTTTGGCTCATGTTACCTGGCCTAAGGCGTAACTATTACACCGAAGTATTTTGCTCAAATTTTCATTGGAAACTAGGATATAATCTTAGTCTTTTAAAATCTGAGCACAGAACTTTGAAAGACTACAGTTACTTTCTTGATTGACTTTTCTAGCATTTCTGGTTCAAAAGGTATAGCCTGAAATAAACAAAATAATTATCTAATTAGTGGATTGATTACTTATTTTGTTGTTTTAGGTCATAACTTTTGAAACTGAAATTATTACTTATTTTGTTGTTTTTAGTTCATAACTTTTGAAACCGAAACCCCAGCAAGTCATCCAAAGTATCAAAAGACTCGGATTTTAGCCTAGTTTCTAATAAAAACTTGAACGAATTACTACCACCTAGCGGTTTGGGCCTAGGGTCAAATGAAGTGGGCCAAAAAGACCTAAAACTATTCCACTTATGGTGTAACTCATAAAAAATTCAAAACCCAAAAACAAAAATTTTTTTCATTGCAGACTCAAAGACTTGCTGAGTCTTTTAAGGGTTTGAACAGCTCTCTAGCGCTTTCGGTGCCAGAGTTATGCCCACACAAAGACATGTGCCAACTGCTCGATTTCAGGCTGAAACTGCCTGGCAATTAAGGCATTAAAATGTTTTCGGTCTAGAACCAGGGTTTTTTTTTAAGGAAAATGTTAGGTACCTGGTATGGACCTGTAGGGATCCAATTTCTCTAATTCTAGCGACCTGATTATCTTTGATTCCAGGCACCCGATTTTTAATTCTAGGGTCTCAAATCAGGTCCTTAAAACACCTTTGAAAAAACTGGTCTAGGCTGTTGACTTGACTGTATGAGAAATAATCCTACAGAATGCTTTGTGGTGATCAAAACAAAACTGGAGCAACACAAAATCAGGAACAGCTTACACTATTTAGTTTGAAAACTGACACCAGCTCTTAAATTCAAATTTCTGCAATGATCAAGTCAATTTTTGACCAATAGCACCTGACTTTAGATTTCAACAAATTTACACTTTCATACAGCGGCTTCACTCCATTTTGGTAACTTACACATTAACCTTTTCAACTGATTTGTGCAAAAGAATTAAGAAAGCAAAGTGAATGAAATCGCATGCTTTACGTTAGATGTCAACAATTTATAAAGATTTTCATATAGCAACTTTACTCCATGTCTGTAACTTACACATCAACTTTTTCAATTGAATTATGCAAAAGAAGAGAGAATGAATGACCATGCTTTCATGTTCAATGGTCAACTCTGCAGAAGTAAATTGGATTCTATACCAGATTACTAAAGCAACACTTTTAAATAGTGTGTGACAATATTGTCCAAAACACAGTACTGTAGATCAGCTTTGTCCAGAACACATTGAAAGTAATGGATTTTTAAATTCTTTGTCCATTTTCATACAAGCATAGCATAAGCCTTCTGAGTAGTCTTTTAAACTATTAAAAGACATATCATTCACAGCATCTTGCAGATTACCAGAACTAATTTTCTCTGAAAGGAGAGTATCCATTAGTGCAGAAGCTTGATCTTCCCTGATATGTGTATCCAACAACCCTTGGCAAATGTTACATTTTTTCAAATTGGAGTTGGTTTGATAATCAAAACCTGAAGATTGCAGTTTATTAGAAGTTCGATAAACAGTCATTTCAGTAGATGGGTAACCAGAAACTAATCCAAGTATGAAGTTTTCTGTAAGCTGCTGTATGCTGGACATAGGCTGAAGGCCTGTATAAAGATTTGCTAATGTAACTATAGGAACACCATGCAGTTGAGCATACATGGCCATTTCTTTTGCAGTAATGTCCCGAATTGGTCTGAGCAAATCTGCACCATGTGGAAAACACCTATTACCATCAGAAAACCCAGCATCTTGGCTTACATGCACACCTCTTCCAAGAGCTACATTAGACATCATATTAATAGCCACCCTTGTACTTGTTTCACCAAGGAACACATGATCATACCCAAGCTCTTTAGCCTTGAAAGAGAGTAAGGTGCATCTTAAACGGTACAGCAATTCATTTTTTGCAGTTAAGGTTTTTGCAGCCTGAAATACCTGGCCAAGCTTATCTGAAACTACTTCATCCTTGCAATCATTTTTGCAAGGCTTATTATTGGTCAAATAGTGAAAAACGTCCTCCAACTTTACAACATGGTATAGAAAACCAGTAGATGCCATGATGGTTTTCACTTCTTTTACCAGGAACTCTTGATCATTTTCCATTAAAGCAGTTTCATCAATAAAAATCACACCAGGTTCAAACTTTAATTTACGTATAGCACCAACACTCAGTCCACTTTTGATCAACCACAGAAGTCCAGCTGAATTCATACCACCAGAGAATGCCACAAGGACTTTGTCTCCATGTCTAACAATTGGATTTTTGCCCATAGAAGCCCTGAACTTATGTGTAATATACCTTTCAAAACATTCTTCACAGAAGGTGCCATTTGTACCAACAACAATAATAGCTGCCTTGCTGCATTTGGCACACAATTTCCTTGAACTTGAAATATTGGTTTCATTAATATTCAATTTATAAATATCATTTTCTTGTACTTGACACATGGTCATATGCCTGTATCACAGAAAGCTGTAAATAGTAATCACAACATGAAACAAAAGAGTGGATTGAAACAGAACATTATTTTAATCATTTTAACAAACTTATCCATCAGCCTTAAAGCAACTGCTAGAACCATCGAACTTGCTTGAACGGTTCAAACTATTTTCCATCACTGTTTTGGCCACAAAATTGTGCAAGTTCTACCATTCATTTTTTCATTTCAAATTTTGCCCATTCCAAAAGTGATGGCAAGGACCTTTCTTTTTTCTTGCAATAAATTTGAATTTTGATTGTGTTTGTTATTTATTACAAAAAAGTTAAATTTTAATTTCATTTGATTTCACAATCGGACACAAAGTCCATGGTACAATCACACACTGTGTGGGACACCTGTAAATACCACAAGATCACTAAGAAAAATTTTTTATTATTGTTGGAATTGGAGTTTTTTTTTAATTGCGGTACTTGATATGGATCGAGAAATATAATTGTACGATCAGTGATCGCGAAAAAAATATATTTGTCTGAACTTTGGCTGAGATCTATATATCAGTGTTGAACATAATCCAGCTTCCGGATCGTGATCCACCCAGATTCTGCAATTCAGAACTGGATCCGGACCGGACTGGATTTTGAAAAAACTCAACCGGATCAGATATAGATATCCAATCTGCGTTGATCACTGCAGTAAAATGCTTAATCAGAGGGAGTTTCCAGATATAAATCAGATTGGATCAAATATTTGGACAGGTCTACCGGATTAGGATCCGGTTTACTCAATGAAATATTTCGACTGGATTAGGATTGCAAAGTTCTTCTATTTGTTCAACACTATTTTAGCTTTCACAGTCATTGATTGCAATATTACATTTCACAAGCCATATCATGTCTCGAATTTTTAAAACCACTCCAAGTCCAACAACAATAAAAAAGATATGTGAATTGCAAGCCCTAATTAAGTCCACAAATGTTAACAAGTCACAGCTTTTCAACAAAAACGCAGAAACTCATCTCCACGAACTTCGAAAAATCCGGTCTTGATCATACTATTTGAAACATTTAACTGTACAGACCCAATCTAAAAAATTGTATTGTTTTGGATCCAGGTTAAGGTGTAAGATAAATTTCTGATCTTCGCATTCTTGACGATCTTAGTGATCTTGTGGTATTTACAGGTGTCCCACTGTGTGCACAACACAGGTTGATAAAAACAGACACAACAGTACGTTTTACAATAGCGCTGGAGGCAGAACAACAAGGTTACATACACTTTCTGAATACGATTGTTTGCTAACCCGTAACACTTGGTACAACACTACTCCAAAGTAGGCCACTCAGTCCAACACTGGTCAAGGCCATGTAAAGTATGAATGTGTTGTGGCATGACATGCCCTCAACCAAACAAACACTGTAAGTGTAACGTCTAAGCACTCAGTCACAAAGTAAAATGCAATTGTAGTGTTCAGAGAACAAGGATGAATCTAAGAAGACAGTGGCTATAGCATAAAACTGTCCGTGGATCTTTAAGTTTGACACCTTATTCTCCTGCACTGTGACAGTAACGCATGACAAGAATGCAGTAGGGTTGGTAGAAACATAGCAAACGCAAAAGGTAAACCGAAAACCTAACCCTTGGCTTAACCCTAGCCATAGCCCTAACCTAACACTAAGCTAACCTAATGCTAAACTAACTCTAACCTATTGCTAACCTAACACTAACCTAATGGTAACCCCTAACGCAAAAGTTCGGAAAGTTTTGAAAAAAATTTTTAAAAGTACGGTAGCTATGGAACTACCCATGGATCTTCCTGTTTAAAAACTTATTCAACCGTACCACCTCACATGACACAGTTTGAATAATGCGGTCAGTTTGTCATTAAAACCGGCATCGATCTGGCAGCCTACAGGATAGGTTCCAAGTGTACTACGTCAATGGTTGAGGGTTTGCCTCTCGACTTGGCGCCTTACGTTTTACTAAGGCAGTGTCTATTTCGCCACTAAGATGCCAGCAGCAACAGGCTTGGCAAAAACGGAGTAAACACAAAAGATAAACCCTAACCTTAACCCCTAACCATAAGCCAACCCCTAACCCCTAATAATAAGCACACCATACGTCCCATTTTAGCTGGGACAGTCTGGGTTTTAAGGGCTTTGTCCCGACGTCCTGGCCAGTCAACCAAAATGTCCCGGTTAGGCATTCAGTCAGCCAGGATAGTCCCACACAGTGGCGTAACAAGGCTAAGTGCTGCCCGGAGCCGGCCAATAAAGTGCCGCCATTTCCACACCTCAAATTTGCTTACAATAGTTTAAAATGTATAAAGATCAACGTTGACTCTGTCAATACTTGCACGGGGCTCTCTCAAGGGCCGGGAACCATTTAGATAAAATAGGTGAAATAGGCCTAAAACCGGCTCTTGCTGAGAAGCACTGGCTTGCAACTTTAATAACGATCTGTAAACTTGGTCTAGTTCAGGGGCGTGCAGAGATCTTGTGATGCCCGTGCCCTCGGGAATTGCTTGATTGTATGCCCCCTAGCAAATTCTAATATTGAGGAATGTAAAAATACAAGCACAGCAAAAATACCTGCCCAAACCCTTGCCACATGCGAAAGCATTACGCCACAAAAGTTTAACCTCAAGTGAGAATAAAAAAGCGCAAAAAGTTATCAAAGTCTCATACCACGTTACTTAACAATAGCAAGGCACTTAAATGATGGGAAAATAATTTTGCACAGCACTTTTGACGAGAAAAAAAGTGAAATACTTTTTTGATGCTGGAGCAATTCTGCTTAAAAGAACATGGTGCATTTTGAACGGTATCGTAATTCCTTGGCACCAAAGTGTTTTAATTGCTCTGAGAGATGTTGATTCTCTGGCAATTTTTCTGTATTATTTTGATCTTTTTTACAATGGAAAGTGAAGAAGAATCAGTCTATGATTGTATTATTACAAACTCTGCAATAGGCTTTTCTTAAACCAGCGAATAGCCAGTAGTTAGTACCAAGCCAAATTTCCAATTCTGAATCTTGCAAGCACACATGTCGAAGCTTTTGACAATACTGTGTTGCTTTGGCTTACCAAGGCGTTTTTTTGCCAGACATTACTACTTACCGCCATCGGCGTAACTGAACTAGTTGGACATATCATGTGTTTCGAAGGATAAAAACATATCCTACCAATGTAATCTTTTAATTTAACGTGCGCACTGAGCACGTGACAGAAGAAAATCATTTAAAGCTTGACCAAGCAATCTAATTACTTATTATTACGATGTAATTGTCTGCTTGAAGCAGCTTGGTTGCGTCATAATAAAAATTCCAAATTATTGAAGACAGCTAGTTGTGCCTGGTCCTGGTATTGTCCAAATTAAAGCGTTTTGAAAAAGATAAATAATATAATTTAAGGTTTTCATCTCCAAAAACTGTTGAAACATTTTTTGCCAAGAATTTGTTAGCTGCTAAACTTGCCAAACGTTTTTCAAAATGCTGGAAATCAGCTCACTGCTAGACTGGAAATTGTACAGCTAACAGTGAGAAAATCCTGCTAGATTTGACAGCAAATCAGCTAAAAATGGCAACTGTGCTATCTCGCTTCAAGAACGTCATTTTCCGACACCACTACATTATACAGAAAAGCAGCAGTTCTATTGCAACTGAGCAAAGCGAACTTTTCCGGGTTCTTCATTTCAACTACCAAAATTTAATATTGATAAGCCCACCAAATGACCAGGCTACAGCTTGTTATTGAAAATATCCCACCGAACATAAAAAAATAGCATGGCGCATGCCAAGAAATATTTGTTGCCAATGCCTAAATAAGTAGTTGTAAGGTGATGTAATGATGATGTGCCATGGAGTATTGATAAGGATCGAACGATAGGAGAAAAAATATCGAGCTAGCTTTGACTACTTACCGTGATTTCATGCAGGGCTTTTCATATTAGATTTTGAGTGGAGGGGCAATAAAACCTCAAACTACCGGATCAGTGACATTTGCTAGTCTGCGGTCGAATACCATCTCTTTGCTTTGTTCAAAGGATTTTGACTTGGGTGAGGGAAGTGGCTGAAGAGGAAGGTAAAGGGATTGGAGAAAAATTGCTCTCAAGTATGTTGAAAAAGCCCTGATTTCAAAAGAAACATTGGGGCACTTCAACAAACTGGATTGACCAATACTTTTGAGTAAACATTCAATCAATTTGTTCACTCCACAGCCGCATTTCCTATTTTTGCTAAGAGTAGCCTACCAGTCTAAGGCTTCTAAAAACAAAAACTGAAGAGTTAGAACTTTCAAAAATTTATTTACTATAGAAATAATAAAACGTTGGAACTACCAAACTACTTCAAAAATTAGTTTTCAATCAACAAACTGCTACCCCCCAGAAGGTTCCGCCCTGTGACCGAAGACCTCAGGGCCCCTCCCTTGCTACGCCACTAGTCCTACACTAACACTTGGTGCACCAACTCCCACTGATAGAATTTTTTCTATCTTGAGTAATATGCGGTCTGATAGTAGAAGCAGAATTTGAAAGCCCTTATCACCTTTAAAATTAATAGCTAATGAATTTTTCTCGTATGATTTTTACGGGAAAATACAACCGAACGAAGACTTGAAGAAAGTATTGTCTACTTGTCTACAGAACAGTATGATTGGCCGAATATGTACATTTACAAATGCTTAAACTTTGTTTTGTTTCCTAGTAAAATGCATTATTTTACTAGTTTTTCTTGGTGCCTCAACTACAGACACGGGTTCATCGTCACCGCCGCCAAATAACAGAGGTGCCAAATAACAGAGGTGCCAAATAACAGAGGTACCAAACAGCAGGGGTGCCAGAGAGCAGAAGGTGGAAAAAAATAGTACTTGAAGCCAGAGGCGGTCGGAGTCACTTTTCCAGAAATCGATTCCGCTCCTGTTTCAAAATTTTTGAATCCGGAAAAATCCGAAGTAGTTCAAGACAAGCGCCAAATATAAGAGGTGTTTTACAATGCATCTCATTCACATTGTCAATTAATGTCGAAGTTCAACAGTACCGCCAAATATAAGATGTGTTTTGCAACACACCACATTAGCAGTGCGAAATGAGAGAAGTAGTTCAAGACAAGCGCCAAATATAAGAGGTGTTTTACAATGCAGCACATTCACATTGTCAATCAAAGACGGAGTTCAACACAAGGGCCAAATATAAGAGGTGCTCTGCAATGCAGCACATCGAAAATGCTAAATGAAAAACGTAGTTCAACACAAGCGCCAAATATAAGAGGTATTTTACAATGCAGCACATCCACATTGCCAATTAATGTCGTAGTTCAACACAAGCTCCAAATGTAAGAGGTGTTTTGCAAAACAGCACATTTGCAGTAGCAAATGAGAGAAGTTGTTCAAGACAAGCGCCAAATATAAGAGGTGTTTTACAATGCAGCACATTCACATTGTCAACCAAAGACGTAGTTCAACACAAGCGCCAAATACATGAGGTGTTTTGCAATGCAGCACATCCAGTGGCGATTCTAAGGGGGTCTGAGTGGGCCATTCCCCCCCAGATTTTTTCTTGGCCCCCCGTTTGGCCCCTCCTGTTTTTTCTTAATTTCCCTTTTAAGTTCGTTTGGTTGACATATGCAAGGTTGCCAAACGCGTTTTGTAAAAATACCGGCCATTTCGTCATTAGCGCCAGATTTGAGCTGTGTTGCAATTCGTTAGCGGCACAGGGAAAACAGACACAATCTGTATTGTTAAGCCGCAATTAATAATTTGCCCGTTTTTCTGGTGATTGGTTACATTTCGGTGTGTGTGTGACGTGACAATCGCACCAAGGATTGCGTCAGCAGTAGCAAATAAACTTCGCTGAAGAAACTGTCCTGACAAGATTCACTAAAAGAGTCCTTATGATTT
>Ga0210059_1004012_pt1 | contig 23695 bp, 16 predicted proteins | sample Ectturendosymbi2_FD_188042 | JGI IMG/M metagenome (GOLD analysis project Ga0210059, IMG submission 188042) | Ecteinascidia turbinata endosymbiont from Florida, USA - Sample 2 (SPAdes) (version 2) | ecosystem: Host-associated > Tunicates > Ascidians > Unclassified | place: Key West, Florida...
ATTTTGGCGGCGGTGGACCCTGGAATACATACAGACACTTCAACCTCGACAGAAGTGGCAAAGCGAGGAAAGGAACCTCGCTGTGGACGATATCGTGCTATTGTACGAGGAACAGGTTCCTCGTAGTAAGTGGCAAGTCGGCCGTGTGGTTGAGGTCTATCCTGACACTCATGGTCGAGTGCGACAGGTCCAAGTGAAAACAAAGAATACACTGTTACGACGACCTGTGACCAAACTGTGCAGCGTTCAATTGTGAATTTATCATAACCAAGTTATGTCGTGTGCCGTCGTGAAACGGTTGCTTGTTGGTTTTTATTTTTTGTCGTGAATTTACGTTTGGACCTTTGTCAGTGGAACGGTTGTTCCTGTGTTGCTACTTCCACTTTATTGGATAACTTGCCGTTTGTATTTTTTTATGTCCTCATGGTTAGTACATGGTGGGGAGTATGTTACGGTAAGTTTCCCTTTAATTTCAAATTATTCCGCTCTGTTCTCGCATTAAGTGTTGCCGTTGTTTCAGCCCTAAGCGCACGGCGCCTCGCTTGATTGCAATGCTTCGTTTGTGTGCTGGCCGTCTGTGGTGGTCAGTTAGTGAGTGGCTTCGTATGGAAGCGTGTATACGTCGGTTCAACCGACGACGACGACGACGAAGTAATTTAGGTTTCTTCCATTCGTATATGTGGTCTTTTTTCTGGTTGACAAGGAGGGTTGTACCACTGTATTGTGTGTAGCAGCTTGGGCGACGAGGGTCGCGCTGCTTCGTGTAAGCCGTGCATCTTGTGTCAAATGTCTTGAACCGTAAAATTCGCGTTAAACAAAGTTCCGCAACAACTAATGTTACTGGCTGTAACAGTAATGAACTAATGATTTGGATTACAAGCTTTCGAAAGACTTGGTGTTTTAGGATGTTTTTGCCAGTGTCTCGAACGTTGTTGTTCATTTTTTCATCTATTGAAAAAGTGGCCTGCTTAGTAAAAATACGCTTCATTAGCTATAATCTCAATCTGAACCAGCCCCGAAACCAGGGGGGGCAGGGGGCCTTTTCCCCCTGCAACATTTTTCGCCCCAACCCCCAACCCCCTGGAAAAACGTGTTGGACATAGTTGAAAAAATTTGGGCCCCTCTCAGAAAACTCTTCGCCTCCCCTGATGTCCCACGCTGGTTACGGGCCTGAACAAATCTCGAATTGAACCGAACGGCTCATGCTTACGATGTTGCCATGCAAAATGTCAAAAGCATCAATAGTTGTGCGAACCCTATGCGTCCTATCAATGATGCTGCTACCATTACTATAATATTTTGCAAAGATTTAGTTGACCCCAGGGTTAATGTTTGCATGTTGTGAGGAGATGGAGTAAAACGAAACTCCCCTGTGATTTGTATAACTGTTCATAAAACATTTCATGACGTCATTTCACCACGTTATTACAAAGCAGAAAACATGAAGAAAACATGCAGTACTTTTAAATGTAAAGGCGGAAAATGTTCTGTTGTAAGGTCGGCTGATGACGCCATTCCGAAGACTTCCGATGAATGTCTGATTGCCTCCAACTTTGTAAGCAATCACTGGACCACCAGATTCTGATAAATGAAACCGAACACATCAGTCCATTTTAGAAAATGTAATTTAGTTTATATGTGAATTTTTGAAGAGATTACATACGAATGTTAATGTGAAAGCAGAAATAAAGGTGTGTTTTCTACAATATACATCATTAACAATTTTCATGAGTTTTCAAGAAGCTAACCTTTATTTTCCTGAAAAAACGTTTGGAGAAAATTCCTCATCTAACGCTATGTTATTATTTATCTTATTAGAAATTTCAATATCACCTGAAATGGAACGGGAAAATTCTATACACTTGTTCTAGACACACCTGCCAAAAATTATTGAAAAGTGAAGTTATGTTAGATTAACTTTTTTGATTTCTCAATCTCCGTGAAGCACTTCGCAAGCATAAAATCTACTATTTCAACAAAATAACTCTTTGCAAAGTTAGTAACCTTCAGACTTGACAGAATTTCTGATTAGGCATGTTTCATTTGAAAAAAATTTATATTCATGAATTCGTTGATCCCATTGACCCAGATTTCCAATTTTACAAAACAATTGCTACACCTTTGCAGAAAAATTCTTAAATATTTTATCCATATAATTTTTTAACTTTTTGTTTACAAATTTTTTATCGTTTTGTGCCCGCAAAAACAAACCATATATTTAAGTCTTAAATTTGGTTGTACCTTTTAATTAAGAGTCTCGAAATTGCATTCCTTAGATCTTTCTCCTTTTCACAATTTTTGCAGTGTTAGATAGACATTTAAATGTGGTTTTTACTCAGGCAAGGCTTGCAACAACTATTACCTTGAATAATCCCGTCGTGAATGGCAGCTGCGCAAATATATGAGCTGGATATGTGAGCCCCCACAGGCGTTCGGCGACCGTGTTACATCCTGATGGGCACTGAACGGTAAATGTAGGGAAAGAATAGCGAGCATCGTCTCCTTGGACTGTGCACAACTCTGCAAAAACTTAATACCATGTAGAGAACTTACAGTAGAGCCTGCTGTTTTTCTATCTTGTCATGCCCACATAACTGTCTAACAATGTTTTACATGTTTTGCTCTAAATGCAAATCTAGCCTTTTGTGAAAATAACAAAACACCAAGTACATTATATATTCCTTACCTTCGAAAACAAACGACTTTGTCCAGTAGCCAAAGCTTGAACGTGCTACACCGTTCCTAATGCTACTGATATATGATTGGCTCCCATGTGTGATGTAAATAGCCACGTGACCTCCGGCATCTGCACGGCAGAACCATAGTCTCTTGTGAAAAGAGACTTTAAAAAATATTCACAATCAGTTGGATAACGCATTACTACAACAAACACACGAGAATGTACGTTGACGTCAGATATACAGAAAGTGAGCCACATGAAACCCAAAATAAAAAAGAAATTTTGGTTGATTAATTTACATTTTTAGTTAGGCATGCTTGGCGTCAATTCGGAATTTATCAAAAACATTTCTCTCACATGAAACGCTTCATTGCATGTTGTTGCTACGACAATGCCTTTGCTATTTGCTTGATTTGAAAAAAAAATAGATTGTGTTTAAAAACTAGCATCAAAAATCTAAACAGTGTTTTGTGACCTCCACTTGCACTTTCCATTTGCATGCACATGCAACTTTGAGCAAAAAGGTCTGAAAAACTGTTGAGTAAAAAAATTTGTACTGTTGCGTTCGGAAATCCCGAGCGTCATATGCGCAAAGCTTCGCACTGTGGCAGCAAGCAACAATAGAGTTCACATGCCATGATCACCCTATTATTGCTTGTTCGCGCCACATATATGTATGGTGTTGTTCTTCACGCACATACCGTTCGTGGTGAATCACACATTCAACGCAACACAACCGGAGAGGTTGCAACAGTACAATTTATTTTATACATCAAAGTGCTGTCAACACTCAAATTAAAAATGAGTTTACCTCTACATTAAAAAACTCAAGAATAGTACGGATACTCAGCAGAAGGAAGCAAAAACCGGAAACAATGATTTTAGAATAATCAGTTTCCTAATGTAGCTGGGTAATATCGCAGCAATCGTTAGAAAACAAAGTTTTTCAAAGCTAAGATTAGAAAATGCATCTTTTTGATAATTGTTCAGGGTCTTACTTTAATAAGTTAAAATTTAAGTGTACCTGCTATTACTCCTGCATGTATAGCAGCAGGACAAATATAAGAATGGCTTTTACAGAGCAAGGTACCCCAGAGTCGGTCAATGATACGCGCACACCCAGCAGGGCATGTAGATTCATATCTCATATAGCAGGGCATGTAAATTCATACCACAGAGTCTCCCTGCTTGATGCATAGATCTAAAGAAATTCGATTTGGAATTATTTTTAATTGAGCAAACAAGTCTCTTTTGCTTCTTATAAAAATAACACCTTTTGCCACATTTTGAGAAATAAAATCCATGACGTGAAACCACGTGCGTGACATGATCCATGACGTGAAACCACGTGCGTGACATGATCCATGACGTGAAACCACGTGCGTGACATGAAACCATTTGAGTGACACGAATCTATTTTCATGTCGCGAAACTACCGCGAAACCACTTGTACGAAACGAAACCACTTGCATGAAACCAAACCACTTGCCTGACACGAAACCACTTAACCGGGGGGGGGCTATTCTCCCACCTTCAAATGAAAATGACCTTGATGTGTTTTGGAAACTTTGGACTGACCAGCCCATTTTGAAAACTTCCATGAAATACGTCATGAGAAGGTCCCAAGTAAACCTCCACGAGTCCCCCAATATCTGTGAAACAAATGGGTTTAATGATTTAGGTTATTTTTCTATTTTCGCATATTTTAATATCGTGTCGTACGGAAAGAAATATCAGCATTTAATTAGCAGAAATACATTTTTGCAACCAAACAAAGAAGAGCAACGCTTTTTTGTAGTTGATAGTTTTACATTTGTTGCTTTTCATACTTTTTCAAAGATTTTCAAATGAATCGGAAATCTTGAGTTTGTACATGAAAATTGTTTTCAGACGTGTTCATTTTCAGGTCAAATTGTTGAAATGTCACCCAATACCATTTTCATCGCCGAAAATGTATGCATTGACTGAAAATAACCTTCTCAATTTCATTTTGTAGTCAAAGTGCTTTACAAACCGGATATTACTCCAAAATGAATTGCAGCGGCGCATATGTACGAGTTCTCCGAATAGATTCCAGTTCCCCATATGTGCGAAGATGGATTATAACTACACGTAGATGGGCATTTCAATGACACCCGATATCGGGATTCCATCTTCATCGTGCCGTGCAGTTGTCTGCAGCAATTTCCAGAACGAGGTCATTGGCAAGCGTTTATTGCAAAGAAAGCTATTCGATTTAACTACAAAAACACCTTCAAATGAAAATGCTTTTGGCCATCCATCAAAGTCGTGACTAATCAGTCCGTTTTGAAAACTGCCTTTGTAATTGTCTGAAGTCATTTTGCTGAACGCAGTGACACTTCCACCAAAACCTTCATAACGAACATGTAGTAAAAACACATTTCAGCAGTACTCCATAAAGTTGGCCTACTGGAATCAGTGAGTAGATAATTTTTAGCAGGAAACCGATTTCACTTTATTCTCAATCCTGAAATCTGCAAGAGAAAGCTTACAAATGAAATGATGAATAAATAAAGCAAGATACAGCTATAAATAAAGCAAGGAATAAATAAAGCAAGCGAAACCACGCGAACTATTTTCAAACTCAGGTTGAGACTATAATGCTGGTCTCACCAAAGCCGAAAAACAAAAACATCAATTAGAATGGTTAGTTTCGAACAACTTGCTGATGAATCAAGCAAACATTTTTGCCATCTGCATTGCTCAGTGAAGAACAGCAGGTAACCGTGTCTGGGCTGTTAATTAAGTAGCCGGTTTATTCTTTGAACATTTCGCTTGCTTAGCCAGTTTTTCAGTTTTTCTTTTGGTTTGAAGCACATTTCAATTATTTCTAAAAGTTGTGTTAGCAGGGATGTTTTCTCTCTGTCATCGAGAATTGAAGGCTCTAAGTTTGCTGTTGACATTTCAAGGAATCTACCCACTGTGCTTTGCTTTCGTCACTCTGCAATGATTCAGATTTGTGCATACCGACATTCCAGCAAGAAGTGTCCGCAAAGGCGGCGGCGTTGGACCATTCAGTAAATTGCTTTACCAGGAAATCAATTTCATGTTATCTGCACACCCTCAGTTCCGAAAACCGATTCAAACAGAAATTAAATTTTCTTTGTCAACAACTAACGGCATGTAAATTGATTGCCTTGCGTCCATCCACAATGTGGTCTCCACGTGGGGAAGTTTGGAATTTGAAAAAAGTTAGAATCGAGGTTTATAACAATCCATGTCCAGAAATACTTTAAATGTTTGCCAGCCCTTACAAGAATTTTAGAAAGAGGGTAAAAACGTATTACCACAATGTGTGTTCCATTTTCATGCATTAGATCATATGTAGTGTGTTTTACGAAAAGTAAGATATCTTGTTGCAACCTCTCCGGTGGCGTTGCGTTGATTGTGTGATTCACCACGAACGGGATGTGCGTGAAGAATAGCACCATTGTATATGTAGTGCGAGCAAGCAATAGTAAGAGAGATTGCGACGTGGTAGCTCTGGCGATATTAACGTGTGAACGATTGAACTTGATGACTAGCGTACGTGAAGAGAGATTGCGACGCATGATCTCTATTGTTGCTTGTTGCCGCGGTGCGAAGCTTTGCGCACATGTCGCTCAGGATTTCCGATCGCAACAATACCAAGCACTTTGAAGGAAATGTAATTTAAGATAAACACATTGAAATTAGTCTTTTTAGTGCAATAAACAAATGCTGAGAGTTAAGATGCCACGTTAAAAATTTCCCTGACAACAACAAACTAATTTTTCCGAAGCTCCTTTTCTGCATATTTTCAAGCACGCATTCCAATTACCTTGTGTGTAAGTTGATCGAATAAATTTCTTGTATGACTGCTGCCAAATTGCAATTGAAATGCGAGAGCTTCTCATAACTTTTTCTTTGCTAATTTTTATTCTTAAATGATCTCAAATATCGATTTTCAATAGGAAAATGTTTTGCGACTGAAAAGTAACGTGACTATGCGTCCAAGCTCATGCATTGGTACGATTATCTTTTGTTGTTCCGGAATAGGATGTAGTGGCAGACAACCAATTTTCTTTGAAGTACAGACAATATTAAGTAAGAAATAAATTATGAAGATCCAACTGAATGGCTGAACAGAAGTACTCCATAGATGCCAACTGCATTTCTGTGAATTACGAGAAAAATTGTAGAAGCTTAACGTCACTTTGGCAAAACGCAGCGCAGGAAAACTTACTTTTACTTAAAGCAATAAAAAGTTTTCCACTTCAACTTTTTTTGGGTGTTGGTTGTTTTTCAGGACTGTTTTGGAGAATCGAAACCAATCGGCAAAGAGCAAAAACGTCACCTGTAATAACCCCAGCATGAACAGCCGCTGCGCAAATGTATGACGAAGCCATGTAGACTTATGTTCCCCAAAGCTTCACCGAAGGCGTTCGGTAGTTACAGTCCGAAGGACAGATGACGGAAACAATCTCAGCTGTTTCATCTTGCGTGCTGTTCGTACAGACTGACATATCTGCACATGAAGAATATTCATTCGGCGAACAGACGAGCAAATGCATGACGTAGCATTGAATTCTTCGTATTTCAGGAATGCATAAGGAAAATGTTATTTATACAGTAAAAAATGCGATTTTTAAAATGTAAATGCATTTTAGTTGCTACAGAGACACACACAAAATTGTGATGCATTACGTATTTTGCAAACGCTTTATGATTGCTTTACTTATTTATTGTTTCATATGACTCACCAAATAAGCAGAAAAATTGCTAAAAGCCATCATGCTAAAAGGCAACCAATTGTCAGTGGAAATTAGAATGCATGAAAACACAATGGCCGTAGAACTGATCAGGGTGAAAAAGGATTGTCACTGTGTCACATAGGATTGGTGAAAGATCATGGAAGTCATTTAATCAACCAACCCCATTTGAAACACATTGCCAATTGGTAGACAACAACAGTTGAAAGTAAAATACAGCAAGCCCGGTTAAAAAACAAGCAAAAAAATAAGGGGACACGGAAAACGATGAAGAAAAATGACAGTTGAAAGGAGAACGCCTATTTACATAAGGCAGTGGATCTAGTCTCATTTTGAGGAATGTCGGTGTGGACAAAAATATTAGACACAGTAAGAAGTACAAAAATTGATATGAATTAAAAATATTATGGTGTGTAATCGGCATGTAGCCACAAATTTAAATAGAGAGGGGCAATATCCAACCGAGTCTCAACATTTTAATATTCTAATGTCAGTTGTTTAAGCATCATCCTGAAAATGTGAAATAGTCTGGCTTTTTTTTCTGAACAACCTGGTTCAGTTAAGCTGGCAAATGAAAAGACTACTTTCATTGAATTGGCAACTTTTAAACGTTTTCATGGTGAAGTTACAATCTTCCACTTTAGATCAATGCCACAATTTGCTTGCAAAAGCTTCCCGGCGAAGTACTTGCAAAAATCTAATCGAAGCCGAATAGCGAATTTTCGCCAAGACACCGACTTCCAAAGTATTTAATCTACTTGGCGGGGTACCAACCACACTTTAATGAGATGTAAGGCTGGTCTACTTATTTGAGCACCTGATGTTTTTTTGCAATTTAATTATTTTCGTAATAACAAAATTGGATTTCGAGAAACCTGCAAAAGAGGTCGTGGTCGTAAAAGAGCTTTTTGAAGATGAACAAATAACAGCACCTGCAACATCAGTCAGAGCATCCACGTTTAATTTGCGCATCATTTGGTTGCAAAAAAGTCGTTGAAGAAATAGGGAGTGAATTTTCGTTATAAAACTACAAATGTTCTTTGTGTTTTTAAAATCAACCGTTTGGTATCATTCATATGTCCAATACTTCCAATAAACAATTAATCTCTGGTTGCTTTGTATTTGGATGCGTTCACAAGTTTGAAGCAACGTTTTTGCACCACAGGATATTTTAGCGGGTACAAGAAACATGCGTGGATGATGCGTTGTAATTGTTGCTTATGACAACCGATTTCTGGTTATTTGTATCATACCTCTTTCAGTGAAATCAATCGATCATTTTGTGCATCAAAAGTTAATCTCAAATATAACAATAATGTATGAAGATTAAGGACAATTCTGCCAATTAATCAAAACTGTTGTAAGTCTTTCTGCTTGACGAAAAATTAAGCAGCACAAGTAATATTAACTTAACAGCCTTTTCCACCTGTAGAAATGATTGCATGAGAAACGTTTGATCCTTGCAACAAAAAACATTTCTATAACAGATGACATCAGATAAACACAATCTGAAACTTTTTAACAAATAAAAACCACAGAAACTAGCCTCTCAATTGTTACCTCACCGCTTTGATTAAGTTCTTTTTGTGGTTTACATATGTCTGAAATAAACTTTTCTGATGAAGGTGATAGACGAGAAGGTAGCAGAATAAAAGTTTTACGTTTCTTCAAGGTGTGGCAGATCTGACTAAAAGTGATTGGTAGCTTGTTTGTAATTTGAAATCTTCCTAAGGAAAGTTTTCACCAAACCTACTATTTAAATATCTTTTAACTTTGATACAAATAAAAAGAGCAATTACAAAATTTCGTGTCGTGTTTAGAAATACGTTTGAAATATAGAATGTGTTATAAGAAATATTTTCTTTCCTTAACAAAACAACTAAGCTCCTCAGGTTTTGTGACATACGCAGCGTGAAAAACGGTACGAACGTGACCTTGGAAGCTCATCGAAGCATGATAATCTCGAAACGCTTGACTGGTCACGCCATTCACTGAACTTCCATTATAATACGATCTTCCTGTAGATTTAAAAACTTTGACCCTTCCACCTTCATCTGGCAAAAAAGGTAAACACAATTTGAACGGTATCATCTGCAAAAATGTCTTGGAAAACTGAATGACTTTAATTGAAATTACTTGTTATCCGGTTATCGTGAATAGCAGCAATGCCGATGTGTGAATCAACTGTATAAATTCCGGTTCCCCACAGTCTTTTTGCATGCTGCAGGCATCCATGTGGACAGTTTATATCAAACTGCGATCCAATAAATGAATCTCCATGTCTAGGCGATAAACAACACGTTACAAATATTTTAGTTTATGAAGTCAAGTATGTGAATAGCGTATAATATTATTAAAACGCAGTAGAAATCATTTACAAATAAATTTTCATTCGAACAGTAAAGATAAATTGCGACCACTGATTCCTGATATGGATGAATCTATGGCAAAACTTGCGCTTTACCGTGGAAATGAAAAGAAGATGACCATGGACCGTAGGCGAGACTGTGAACACCATTCTGCACACTGCTGATATATCGTCTTTGCCCTTCTGATATGAAAACTTCAACTGGACCTCCGGAATCTGAAACAAATACCTGAAAGTTTTTCTGGATAACATATATTGCTTTAGGGTTTTATCAATAAAAAATACAATTGCTGGATCACAATAAGATTGCAAGATACTTTTTATGATTTCTTTCGCTAACGATTTGCTGTATTCTGTTTTGTTTTGAATATTTTGGATTTGTAACATCAAAACTAAAATTTAACAACTTTGTTTATTCGTCAAAGCTCAACTCGTAAATTTTAAAAATGCCTTCCAGACTTTCATTAGTAATGAATCAGTCTGATGTATTCTTCATGACTTGATGAATTTCGAATACACTGAACTAAAAGGATAATGTACAGGTTTTAGAGAAACTTGCAAGTCTGTTTCAAAAATTTGGAACATTGTAGTATAAAGTTGGAGCTTAAGGCTCCGTTGTGGTATAAAGTTGGAGCTTAAGAATGAACAGAAAATTAACCACACAGGACTTTTATTTTAAACAACTTGAATCCTATTTCAAGAATTGCAAAATTTACTTTACAATTGTGCTGCAAACGAAGTTTTGGACTTATAGATCGACGTGTCTTTAAAACATATTCTTTTTTTTCTCGATTCCACTTTCGTAGCGCTTTAGAGCATCATCAACATTATTCGTTCATGATAATCAAAAAATAAGCTCCGGGATCATGTCGGTAACAGAAAATAATAATTGTTGGTAAGAACAAAGTCATCAAAAGGAGGAAGTAGAAAGCCTTTAATCATGAAATAGTTTTGGGCTATTGGAAAAAATGCAGCGTTTTCAAAATAACCTCCGTTCTTCCTCCAGCACATCTCGAATACTGTGTCGAACAATGCAGACAATAATTTTCTGCCGTGTTTTCTTTATTACTTTTGAACGTACCAAACCTCATATTTTGTACAGTACTCCAGATATAAATTCATGCACTTACCCGTAATCACTCCAGCGTGAATGGCGGCAATGCATACGTAAGAATCAGCTGTGTAAAGGGTGGTTCCCCACAATCGAATAGCCTTACGTTTGCAACCAGGAGGTCACGATACCGTGAAGCGTGACCGGTGCTCCGAGTCAGTTCGTTTGCAGCAGATATCTGGATTAAAGCGCAGTGGACCTTGAACAGAACTGAAATGTGGAGGGTAGTAAAAGCTAAATAGATGCAAACGTTTTTCTTACACACTTTTACGCAATTTGTTGTAAGCACATGTCATAAACTGATTTGTTTCTAAACTATCTGGAAAATGAAGTAATGGATTAGAAAATGTACAGTTTTCCGATGTTACTGAGTATTTTTCTTAAAACTTTACATCGCATTTCCGCACGTAAATTTCAACAATTTTTATCGATTTTTTAAAATAACAAAATACATGTGTTTCAAGACCAAACCGGTTTCGGGTTCAATTGTAAACGATCCATTCCAACGACTGTGTGATCTGCTAACGATTCCGTTCCTGGTACTACCCCGGAAATATTCTGAACCCGAATGCTTGAAAACTTTCACGGAGCCTCCCGTATCTGTTAAGTAAACACAAATATTGTCAATGGAACTAGACTTACCTAGAAACAAAACTATCTCTTAGAATCTGCGAAGTATTGGATCAAGACTTAGACAAGTTCAAGCGTCTTACAAGTTTTGTATTAAACTTTGAAAAACCTTTTTGTTATTTCTTTAACCAAAATATCCCGTAAGACGTGACTGAAAAAAATTGCTTAATACGATATTCTTCTGATCATTTCATTTAATTCAAAGACCCTTGAGTTGGCTTGTTCCACACTGTTGAGCCTTGGACACAGTTTTTGATCACGCAGCGATGAAATTCATGCAAGAAAGCAAATATGAAAAACACAACGATAAACAAAGGTTGCAACACTTTTATACCTTTTATTCGACCAGCGTGTATAGCAGATGCACAGATGTGGGAAGTGTCAGTGTAAAGTCGTGAACCCCAGACCTGGTAAGGAGCGCTTTGGCATCCAGATGGGCTATTAATTGTCACTTGTGGCTTGTTGTACTGCTTCGCTGTTTCTAAACATTTTGGAGGAATATCTAGAAAACGAACAAGCAATACCACATGATGTGCAAAACTGAAGAAAGCAAAAACAAGAACATAATTTTCTTAAACTTTTTATTTTCTTAATTTCCACTTTTTGTGAAAAACACTACAATCCATCGTGAAAATAGTCATTGTTTCAAAATGGCACTACCTTTGTCTGTTGGTGTACTAGGAGACATCATCATTATTGTTTACAGAAAAATCTGCAAAGCGTTTCATTGTTCTTCCAAAAGACTGTTCTTTCACGAGTATGGCAATAGACGTTGTTTGTGTCAGGGTTACGGAATCGGTGTTGGAGTCGCAAAGAGTAGAATGTTTTGGTGTGGAGTCGGATTCCTAACAACACGTCGATGTCGGTGTTGGATTTTTTGTTTGAGTCCGACTCTGGAAGTCCAATTGGATCATTTTTAGCATCACATTCATAAGTTGGAAATTCCTGTTGAAATAGTCCAATTTCTTTTGAAACTTTTGTTGAAACAGAGATTCCTTGCTGTGTAGCACGATTTCCATTGAGTGCTAGTCGCTTAAAAATTGTTGACAGTCAAACTTTATTCACTTTATGTTAATAAGTCGGAGTTGCAAGTCGGAGCTGGTGTCAGAGTCGGAAATTCTGTAAAAGCCGGAGTCGGACATTTTGAAAAGGTCGGTGTTGGAGTTGAATATTTTACCTCCGACTCCGCAACCCTGGTGTTTGTGACCAGTCCGTTTATAGCAGCGGTTCGTAACCGAGGGGTAAACTTTCCCATGGTCAGGCGCGTAGCCAGGGGGAAATGGCCCCCATTCCCACCCCCAATTCCGAAAATTGAATCAAAATTTTCAGGTTAATCAAGCGTTTGATGTGTAAGCCAGAGAAATTTTTCAGTAGAAATCAACGAGACTGTTTAGGAACCTGCCTTACTTCATGTTTAATTGAATCTAATCAAGCAGTGCATAACTAATCAAACTTTGTGTATAGATAGAGTAAATGCTAAAGAGTTCATATCATGGCTGACCTTCACCTGAGGTTCAAGCTCCGTATTGAAGATTGCGACAATGAAATACTAACTTGTATCTAACCGCAAGTAAAAACAAGGAGTAGCCTAACGCTTTTCGCAGCTGTTTTTGGCGAACCAGCTTGCTCAGTTGCTGTATCTAACCTAATGGTGATGTTATCGTCACTTCAAGATCATCGCAAAACATTTTCTCAGATTATTCTGGCGTGCTACAAATACAATCTATCCTTGTCTGCAGCATCAGCCGTAGCCTTAAATTAAATGAACATCGAAGACTTTTGTACAGTATTAAAACTAAATGCGTGAATATGGTGGTGATATACAATTTATATGCCATGAATCTCAAATTTTGGCAAGGAAGCATGTCAGTTTCGAAGACTTTTTTAAAAACGCAATTACGCCATAGACCATGGTTTCTTAAACTGGGGTGCTAGCACACTCAGGGTGTCCTGAAATCAATTTCAGGGGGTGCTGGGAAGGTCATTTATATGGCGGTCAAAGGTAAAAGGAATACGTTTGGACAAATGTGTCTTTATTTTATCGTTATGCTAACCAGGTGTTAGCCAATGGTAGGGGGTGCTGGATAGCTTAGGCGTGACCAAAAGGGTGCTGAGGCTTAGACATAGACACTATTTAGCAACAATAACATTTATTCTAGATATTTAGTTGTGATAGTTAAACATGTAATGTGACAGTTCAATCACAATTATGTGGAGCCCTAATGTTTTCATTAATAATTTCCCATTTACCTTGCCAGCGAGTAAAAAATCAGTCTTGTCAAATAGAGTCCGACCTGCGCATCGCATCGAGTTTCAACTTTCATCTAATGTTTTGCCACCCTATCCTACATGAACTTTGATATCAGCTGCAACGGGAAAGTCAGCAGAAAAATCTAATGCAAGTAGGAAGATGCTATGACAGTGCCATTACTTACCGATAGCTTGCAATCCGCATTCTCAGTAAAGTGCATGTGACTAAATTGAACTTTTTCCACGTCGATTGGATTTTATGATTTTAAACACTAATGGTTATAAAAAAAAGACTTCAACCGGTTACGATAGAATGGTTGGATCAACCAACCGATGCGGCGACAAAGTATTTCTTAACTTTAGCGCAGAGCCGTGGTGGTAACCGATTTGTTGCTCCTTCGCTCATAAACAACCATTTTCACACTTTGTGTAGACTGAGTGGGTCAAGCATATGCAAGTTTCTTAGAGGACATGTGCAACTTTTCCCAAATTACAATATTTTCGTTATCATATTTTGAATTATTGTGTTAGCTCTAAATAGCTAGTTAAATACCTAATCGTTTTTGGAAATCAAGCTTAAAGCAAGTAGCGTAAAAAATTCTACCGCAGTCATTTATTTCACAGCGTTCAATAACATAGAATCCAAGCATTTTTAAACGCGACGAGGGACTCTAGCATTTAGAGTTATCAGCTGCATGCGTCAATTAATCGCTCAAGAATTGGACGACAACAGCATACACGTCTCATATCCGGGAACGGTTGTAATAGGTCCACTTCGCGAGTCGGTGTTTTAAAGCAAAGTCGCCACTCGGCTTCGATTGAACGTGTGTTGGTGTACATCAGAAACGTGTGGATATAAAAAGAGCAATCATAATGGCAGCCTTCTTGCATGATGACTTCTTGCTCAACTGCAATATAGGCTGCAAAGGTATACAGCATATCGTGCATTTATGCACAGTGGTGTGTAACTACAGATTTGAGCCAGGGGGCAAAACGTTGGTGAAGGGGGCCCACTAGCCAACAATCTGATAAAAGCTTGAGAAATAATAGTGAATCGGGATGTGGATGGTTGAACTAAAACCCTAAATCAACGGAAAAGACTCTGAAAATCTTCCGAAAAGGGAAAAAATAACAACCTACTGAAAACCAAAGGAATACTAAAATCGAAATATAAGCTAGTGGGGCACGTTTTTCACATTTAGCTACTCAGGGGGGCGGTTCGCACTCCTGCTCCCCCATCAGTTACGCCATTGCTTATGCAGGTATGGGGAACATGCGGCCGGCGTGAACATTCAAAATGGTCTGTATCAGAAAATTTATTACCTAAGGTGCAACGTAACATCGCCACAACACACAACTCCACAATAAGTAGATATTTAGGCAGTTGGTCAAGCGAAGACTCTGGCGATCCTCATAGTTTTCCTTTCTTTTTTTCCTTAGGAAGATAAAATTAGAATTTTACCACAAAATTGAATTATTTTTTGCGGCCCGTCAGCGATATTCCACACTTGGTTCCCCACCCTTGACTTATAGTATCGATATTTTCACAAGTGCTTTTGCAGGAAAGTTTTACGAGATACAAGCGTGGAACTTCACTAAAAACAAACTTTTAAAATAGGTCAATTCAACGAAAATACACTTTTTATTTGCTGGTTTAAATCTGAACACAATTGTTCAGTAAAAAAACGCCAGACAAATGCACGTTTTATATATGATGTTTCAAAAAAGCATAAGGCAACAACTATTTAAATGTTAAGACTTGGTTGTTGTTTGACCCCCTATCAGAATTTCTGGCTACGCGCCTGCCCATGGGGACGTTAATCAATTTTCAAGAAGCTGCTTTCGCGCTCTACTCTACAACGAAGGTTTGATCAATAAATATACCAATAAATCCATTTGTTTTTACAACCTATTTAACGTCGAGGGGAATTGAAACAACGTACAATTGCTTAAGGGGAGCATGATTGAGATATGGTTAAAAACCATTGGTTCATAGTAACTGATTGGCTGGATAATAACTTTTTGTTTAGTTTTTCCTTTTATTTCGTACTGTGCCAAATAATCTCAATATTAACTGTCAGTTGTGTATGTCACCATTTTCATGGGCGAACATCTTTCGCCAGCTGGCGTATACATTGCGTTTTGGATAGGAGCAGAAAAGTTAGCAGGTTAAGTTAAACTTTGGCTTCTGATTTTGACATTTGTGCGAATAAGTCTCAATAAACAACTAGAGGTAGTTAATCAATAGATACAAAAATATGTTACGGGGTAAAACTATGGTCTTAGCTATTTGCGTCCACGAACTTCCATTTCGTTCTACGCAATCTATAATGTAAATTTCACGGGAAGAAACTGAAAATAGAATCCTGTCGAAGTGCTGAAACTTTCTAATTTGGTTCAGCGGTGCAACTAATTTATTTTGCGCATGTTCCTTTGTTTTTGCCTTTTTTTCTAATTATTTCACTTACAAAACACTTTTTCAAAACATGATCATGTAGTTTATATTATAGATTAGGAAATAGGAGTGTTAAATTTTTCGAAAAGCCTAACTTTGTCTTTAGAAATGCATGACCTGTGCAGATGTTCAATCACCTTGGGGTGTTATCCAGGAGTGTTGAAAAGCGGACAAATGAGACTGATGCACGGGTTTGTAATGCAAGCACAGTATTGCTTGAGCTTGATTGTTCTATTTGTCAGAAAACGGAATCCTTGAAATACCGCAAACTACAGTATCATTTTATAGGCCCACATGAGCAGAATTCCCTAGAAATAATTGGCGAGGCAAGTCCTTCTGTCTGCACCTACGGCCAAACAACCCAGAATTTGACCAAGGATTGGGTGGCGTGATTACATCTCCGACCTTGCCTGGTCCCGTCTTGTTGTGGAGCGAGCAGAGCTATCTGAGATTGGTGAAAGCCGTGAGGTAGTTGAAAACCTTTTGTAGGTTACTGCCCTAGCGACACTCCTCAGAGGAAAGTGGGTGTGAAAACTGAGCAATGGCCTGTGCAGTACTCGTAACTGCTAAGGACGGTTTTGTTTATACGTAGGTTTTCTCATTAATCAGGCAGTTTGGGACATTGGGAAAAAGTTTAAAAAGTAGTCATTCTATATATTGTTCTCATTTACGTTCAAATGTAATGGAATGTGGTCTCTCCACGGTATTGTCGCTGATAACTCCATGTCGGATTGAGCCTTGGTATTCTGGCAATCTTTCTGTTTTGAAAACTGTTGCAAATCCTCCATCACCTAAAGAAAACAAAAATTGTGACAGAGTCGAACGGGTATGTTGGAAAAATGTAAGGACTTGGTTTCGTAATATTTAATATCAGAGTTGGCATGGCATCATTTTACATTCGACCTCTCCACTGGTGTAGGAGGCGGGGATGCAACCGCACCCTCAAAAGTTTTGATTTGGTGAAAATCCGGGCGAAATCCCACAAAATCCGGGCAAAATCTCTGAAGAACCTTTACAAACACCCTGAAAAAATGATGAAAAATGGTGCCGAACATGCTTTGATTTGAAAAAAATGGCGCCCGAATTGACATGAAGAGTTTTTTTCGGGCAAACTTCCTTCGCACCCCCAAAAATGTGCCTGCTCCAACACCTACGGACCTCTCTATAGGTGATAGCAAACATATCAGCAAGCGCTTTTTTGAAACAAATCCACTGATAAAATAATATTCAGTACTTCTTTCCCAAAGCAACGTATTCGGATTTGTTCTAAAGTGGCACTGGAAAACGATTGGGAAAGTGCAGTAATAAATTTAAAAAATATTCCAGGGTTGAAAACAATTCGGCATGTTTTCATAGGTTTCTAGTAATATTTTCTAAGATTTAAGCCACTGCCGAAATCACTACACATCTTTGAAATATTCATATGATTCTGAACCACTGTAGTTAGACTTTGAATAAACGGCTGCAATGGAAACTAACCAGTATCACGTATAATATATTTTTGAATTAAAAGTCTCTATCTTCCAGCCAGTAAGCGAGTCTTTTTCAAGGTGGTAAACAGATAATCATGGGCGCCAGAAGAGGGGCACGGGGGGCCTTGGCCCACCCTGGATTTTGAAAGTTTCAGCAACAAAAGGCTGTTTTCTTAGTTTCGAGTGGGAAAAAAACGAATTCACCACTTTTGGCCCTTCCTAGAAAAATTTAGGAAAAGTCCCCTAGCACCCCCCCCCCCCTGACAAAAATCCTTCCGACGTCCATGGATATGCCTTGCTTTTTGTTAGAAATTGCGTAAATGTGATTGATTGTAACGTCTGCATATAAACAAAAACTCATTGCATTTTCAGGATAAAACAGCACGAAATGTACCAACTTCAAATTCGTTTTAATTGCTTACAATCGAGAAAAATTTCAGAAAAAGTTGCATCACGAGGAAATTGTTTTTCTTTAGTTTTTCAACATACAAAAATTATTTTGCATTTACTTTTACATCACAGAGTGATTATCTTTCATTTACTTTTAAATCACATCAGAATTGTGTTGCAATAGCTTCAGCATCACAAAACACTGCCTTGCATTTATTTTTGCATCACAAAAGAATTATCCTTGCACTTATTTTTGCATCACAAAACATATTTAATACTGAAAAATGAGGCGAGATTTCTTCATAAACGTCGACTTTTTCATGTTTTCAGCAAAAATTTAAACGCTCAAAGTCAATTTATAGAACATAGTTTCAAGTTCGGAAAAAACGATTTTTATGATGGAATTCCGGGTGTGGAAAAAATTCCAACAAGCTGTGCTGTAAGAAAAATCAAACTGTTAAGATGTTTATAAAAACGCATCTTCAAGAGATTTGACATTTAGAAAAGAAACCGCACCTCAGGACCGAAAATGTGCAGAATTATGCGAAATCGATTTCCTATTAAAAATATTTGTTGATTGACTTCGTCGTCTTTATGGAGGATAGTTATTAGAAAGAAACCGCATGTAGACGTTAGGTTCACAACGCTAGTGCGCATCTACGCAATAGGGTGACTTTGGCTGATGAGTTGGAAGCAACTGTTGCAACATGTCCACCGCTGAAAAGCCAAAAGCACCGACGTGTGTGCATGGTGCAAACACCAGGATTAAAACGTTGCGAATTGCGACGGAACCTGTTGCCAGACGTCTGCAACTGCACTGCTGCGTTAACATTGATGTTCACCGTCTGTAAAGAATCCAGAGGAAGAAATAAACGACCACGGATAACTTGGTTTCAGTTAACAGCTGTGGGTGAAAATCACGTTAATCAACCAACTGCAATCGATAGTGAACTGCTACAATAGTGGGCTCCTCAAATGGTCTTTTCTAACGTAAAAAACGCGTGAAATTGCGGTGCAATAAAATTCAATGAGCGCTCTTGCGCAAAAACTTCGTTTCTGCAATTTTTTGTAAGATCGAAGTGTAGTAGGTTAAACATTAAACTCAAAATGAGCTTTGTTTAAGCGTTTGTGGTTGGCAAATTATGGCCAAAAGCCCATATTTGCTCCTTGGAATTCACTTAGGGGATTGAATTTCTTTGTTTGTTGTATTTAGGCCATAACTTGCAAACCACAAACGCTAGAAAGATCATCGAGGGCTTTAAAGACTCGGACTCGAGTCTAGAATCAAAAAAAAACTGAGGGAAATGCTTCCATTAGCGGTTGGGGTCCAGGGCCGGCAACATGGGCTAAGATGACCTAAAACCTTCCCCCATTATGATTATGACGTTACCCCCAGAAAACCCCAAATCCAAAACGAAATAAATTTTTTTAATCAAAACTACTAGGCTAGCCGCATCTTTTGAGGGTCTGAACAGGTCTCTAGCTCAATCGACTGGCGAGCAATATTGGTTCAAAGTTTTCAAAAAAGTGGAGCAAACGGTAGTATAAGGGTATCTGCAAATGAACATACAAAACAATTATATACAACCCACAAGCAACCAAGGTGACGCTACCAGCTCTCAGTCAACAGATGAATGAAATGTCCAAGCAATGGAGAACAAGCGCGCAATCAATCTGACGAGGCGAGGCCACCAGATGCGTTCGATAACAGAAGAGAAACAAATGGACTAACAACGTATAACATCCACCCTTACTACAATGATTGTATCCAACAAATGCAAGAGTACAATCATTCATATGTTCATCGATCAGGTGCTCGCGTATGTCGAGTCGAACGGCGTAGCCTTTCCCCTACAGGTGGACGATCATTAGATTGGTCAAAAGTCGCTTTGCAAGAGTCGACGGAGTCATGCACTTTCGCATAGTCATCATTTTTATTGGAGTCTTTGTTAATCGAAGGATCACTGGGCACGAATGTGGTAGGGGCTCCAGCATCGATCCCCGCATGGTCGCGTCCGACAGGGGCAATGTCCTTCAAAGAAACTTAAGTTTCGCGACCATCTTGCAACCTTACATGGGCATAAGAAGGCGTTGCATGGACGAATTCGACTTCGTCAACCAAGAGCTCATACTTGCTGCTCTTGACGTGTCATTGTAATAGAACTGGTCCTAGGTTACTCAGCTACGTTGGGACTGAAAGGCCGATGCTGGAACGACGTGAAAATGCAAACATTCGCTCACGAGGTGTTGCATTAGTCGACGTACACAACAAAGCAGGCACAGAATGCAACATATCCAGCAATACTGTTTCCCACTGCGCTCAGGGGTTTGACCTTATCGGAGTACTGTTTTATCCACTGTGCGTAGTATGCGAAGAGTCCTAACACACGCTTCAAGGTGCGATTGTTGTGCAGGGGAGGAAGCTGGTTTTAGAGAAGAATTTGTCACCTCGTAACCTAGACGTTTGATTGAAGTCGTTGAACAGGTGCACTTGGAGTGATTTAGTGTAAGGTTGTGCTTCCGCGCGGCTGACAAAACTTCATCAAATTAGCGTCATGCTCTTCTTGTGCCTTCCCACAAACAGTGAATGTACCGTTGCTACCGTTCGCCTCGATGATTTCGTCGACAATGCGTTGGAAACAAGGCACAGCATTAGTGAGCCCAAAAGGAATTCCTTTCCACTGGTAAAAACCACCTCAGCTTCAAAGGCTGGGGACATCTGCTGAATTTCTCTACTTTTAATGCAGAAGAGTTCATGGAGGAAACAAAGGAAGCATTAAATAGCATGATTATCAATTCAGACAACCTAGCAGCAGCCTTGGATGATGCAATTGGTGCAATTAAAAAAGTCCTTGATGATTATGCACCATTAAAAAAATGTCTAGAACTCAAAGAAGACTGGCCCAAAAACCTTGGATAACATCAGACCTTTACAAATTAATCAAAACCAAAAATAAGTCGTGTAGAGCACTAGTTCGTTGTAAATTTGATGATAAGCAAGAATATAAAAGATACAAAAAAATGAGGAATAAGGTAAATCACCAACTAGAAATCAGTGAAAGAAAATATTATCAATCTCAGTTTTTTGAATGTGGAAATGACTCTGCAAAAATGTGGAAACTAATTAATACCTTATCCAATTCTCAAGTCAAAACCCATTCTTATCCAAACAAATTACTTAACCCAATAAATTCACAACACACAGGAAATCCAGAAAAGATGGCTAACATATTTAATGACTACTTTGTGACAGTAGGGAAGCACATTGAAAATAGCATTACACCTCCTTGCAGTAATAAATATCCTGTAGCCTATAATGGCCCAGATCACTCTTTTGTAATCCATGAAACTTTTTCTGAAGAGGTTGAAGCTGTCATTAACAGGCTGTTAGAGTGCAAGAGTGTTAGAATGAATGGCATCCAAATACATATACTAAATTTGTGTAGGAATGCTTTATCCCCATTTCTAGCCCAAATATTCAATCATCGCATGCGAAAGGGTACCTACCCCAAACGTTTAAAGTGTGCACAAGTAGTTCCCATTCACAAAGGGTGGCAGAAAGACCTTTGCAACAACTACAGGCCAATATCACTTCTCTCACCCATAAACAAAATATTTGAAAAATTACTTTATAGTCGCCTGTATTCCTACATCGAACAACACAATATGCTTTCTACAAACCAATATGGTTTTAGAAGTGGATTGTCAACATCTTTGGCTGTATATGATATACATGAAAACTTTCTGCAAAACAAAGAGAAAGGACTTACCACTTGTGCTGTATTCTGTGATTTATCTAAGGCAGGGGTGTCAAACATATGGCCCGCGGGCCAAATCCGGCCCGTTGCGTGGTTGGATCCGGCCCGCGGGATGATTTTGTGAAATAAAAACTTCTGTGATTGCTTGAGAAGTCTATCCACTTATACTTCAATAACTGGTGACTATAGATTTCAATTACTTGCAACCTTAACGTAATTGCTTATATTTTATTGTTTTTCTCTGTTTTTTTCACGTGAAAAATTCCCGTTTTCTGCATATTACCTTTTGCATGTTCACACCGGCTTGATCTTTCAAACAGGTATGAACATGCAAAAGTTCAACTTCTGTTGATAAAGTTTAACACTAGAACTCCGGGAAAAAACATACCTTGAGCTCCAGCGATGTCGATTTCGAAACCTTCGGAGTTCTAGGTACAGCTCTAATTGAAATGTACTAAGTAAAGTTTAAGATGGCTAAGCCGAGGTGCTGTGCTAAAGCGTTTTTTTATTTACGTTAGGAAATTGAAAACTTCATGAAAAAAATGCAAGCCAGTGTTAAAATTTCATCTCACAACAGATGCAAAACCTTGCCTTTATGGTGGATATTTTGCAGCACTTGAATAAGCTGAACAAAATGTTGCTAGGCTGCAAAAGACTTGTAACTCAGTATTACGACATCATAGGTTGCATTTAAGTTGAAGTTGTCCTTGTGGAAGACACAACGTTCCGGTGATGACACTGTTCATTTTCTTTGTCTAAAAAAGTATGCGCACCACGGGACTAAACATTGACTTGAATCAATACAAAGATAAGATGACAGAGTTGTTGCGGGACTTCAAGCAGGGATTTCAGATTTTTGACCAACTTGAGACGGACTTCCAAGTCTTTTTCTCGCCATTCACATTAAACGCCTCTGATCTGCCCGTGGACTTGCAACTTGGAATAATTAACTTGCAGTGTGATTCAAATTTGAAAACCAAGTTTGTCTTGGCGAGCTTGGGCACATTCTATCAGTATCTTTTTCCAGGCTACCAATGGCGCAGCCAGCCCAAAAATTGTGGGGGTGGCAAAATGTTTGATTTTAGGCGAATAACACTATTTTGTTTGGAAAAACGCCTCTCTAGCACAAAATGGCTGCGTTATAAAAATTTGTGGGGCATGGCCCCTTTGCCCCTGGCTATGCCTATGCAGACTACCCCAAAGTGACATCCCTTGCTACAAAAGTTTTGTGCATGTTGTGGACGACATACCTTTGTGAGCAAGTGTTTTCTGTTATGAACATCGATAAAACAAAGCTGCGCTCAACCCTCACTTAAATGACAACCGGAAAGTGGCTTCTACACAGGATTTGACACCTGATATCGATACACTATTGAAAGCTGAAAGGTACCAAGTTTCAAGCGTAGGCCTAAATCGTTAACATATTTAATGTGAACTGCTTCTTTGCGCCTGAAATATAGTTCTGCAGCAGTGGGTGTTTACTAAGGAAATATTTTAAGACAATGAACGCTTGAACAGTGAGTAAATGCAATGTTACTCAGCAGTTTCATTACAAACGTTTGATGGAACCAGAGATATCTAGAAACTCCAGGGATAAACTCTAGGAGTTTCTAGATATCCCTGGACGGAAAAATACTGTTTGTACATTGTCACAAGCTGTATGTTTTGCCGAAAAACATGCAATTCCAGAGTAGAAGAAATATTCAAGTTTCCACTAGTTTGCACAATGTGGTGCCAGTTCCGGATGGTCAGGATTACTGCACTTAGCTGCAGACGAGCAGAGGTGTTCGAAACGGAAATTTGACAGAAACCGGTTCGGTTTTTCCGAAA
>Ga0210059_1004013_pt1 | contig 23694 bp, 15 predicted proteins | sample Ectturendosymbi2_FD_188042 | JGI IMG/M metagenome (GOLD analysis project Ga0210059, IMG submission 188042) | Ecteinascidia turbinata endosymbiont from Florida, USA - Sample 2 (SPAdes) (version 2) | ecosystem: Host-associated > Tunicates > Ascidians > Unclassified | place: Key West, Florida...
GATAAAGTGCATCAAGTGAGGGGGAAAAGAAGATGATTGCATTACAATGCCTAGTTCGCTAGACTATCTGGGCAGAAGTTGGGGGGGTCAAAACTCAAAAAGTGTGGGGGGTGCGGTGCAGTGCGGTCGCGGACAGGGAAATGCACAACAAATGCGGACGCGGTGCGAACAGAGGGACAGAAACTTTTGGCGCAGTGTGGGCAGAGGACAAAAATTTTCTGCCCGTGACATCTCTAGTGTGTATTTCGCAAAAAAAACTCGTTATAAAAAAGACATGAAACAAATAGGATTCGAGTCGGTTTATTTTTGATATCTCCAAAATACACTTTTTACTCCATTCATTTTTTCTTGGAACGACTTGATCTAAATCACGAGTGACTCGAAATGTTGTTGGGGCAATTTCCAAAACAAAATTTGTTTTTGATCCGCTGGCCAACGCAGAAGAAAATTTTCAAAAAAAATATTTTAGAAGAAATTCAGCATTTCAATCAGAATTTTGGCAAAACCGCTTCTTTCTTCTTTTTAAATATTAGCCATCAACCTATACATTTTCCTCAATTCATCATGAATACGTTTTTTTAAATGACTTGAAAGCAAAAACAAAAGACTTCGAATGATTAGACTATGGGTTACGATTTGATTCAACATCTGCAAAATCTAACTTGGACTTGATTCGAAGTTTAATTGTGAAAGACTTGGACTAAACATAGGCATACCACATTTTTGTGAGTGAAAACCGGGGCGCTTTAGGACAACGAGCCTTATCAGATAAATGTAGTTCATATCTCACTTGGAGTATGTAGCTGTTTTGGATTCCTATAGTGAAGACACTAAGAAACTCTAAAATAATACATTTCGTTAAGAAACACAATAATGTTGAAGCATTTATAAATTTACACATTCGCCCAATCATACTTTTCTGTATACAATAGTTTCTTCAAGAAGTCTTTGTTCGATTTTATTTTCTCGTAAAAATCACAGAAGGAAAAGTCACTCTTAATTTTACAGGTGATAAGGGCGTTCACATTCTGCTCCAGCATTCTGCTTCTGTTATCAGACCACATGTCATTCATGATGGCTGACTGAATGCCTAACCGGGACTTTTTGGTAGACTGATCGGGACGCCGGGACAAAGCCTTTAAACCTGGACTCTCCCGGCTAAAGCGGGACGTATGGCATGCCTAACTAAACATGGACTTGGCCTTGGCGAGCTGGTTACTTTAAACCTGACTCGACCTCCAGATTGATGATTCATGACTCTTTTTGATAGCAAAAAGTCATCCTTTTATTTGAAGAAGTTTTTCGTTTTTGCAGGACTGAAACCTTTAGAGAGTTTGAACAAATTTTAAATTCATGTGAAAACGGATAGGCCTATGCTCTGAGACACACCCACAGACAAGAGTCCATGTCATTTTAAGAAAAACTATAGGCCTATTCGTGTGCAATTCGAATAAATTATATTTTCAATCAAAATTAAAGTTTTTTAATGCCTAATCTCTGATTTTCGAAATATACTACTGTGGAATGTGTTGGGACATTTCGTATATTGATTCCCAATATAATTCAAATCTGGATTCAGGAATGGAATCTAGTGAAGAAACAAAACAATTATAAAGCCGAAAATGAAAAAGTTCTAAGAGTTTTTCAGAACTAACAACAATCTGAGAAGTGTTTCAGTTACCTGCATTTAGAGGAACTTAATTCATTACGAGAGCACTGGAAAATATAAGTGCAGCAAGTATACTGTGTGCAGAGCCGTGTCAAACGCTGTTGGGGCCCCCAAAAAAAATCCAGATGGGGCCCTTTAATATGAGCAAGCATTCAGACAGCTCCATGCTTTTTTGCGCCAGTTGAAAATTAGCACCCTGATAGCCAGTCTCAATGTAATCAACTACGTGCTTTCACCAAAAGCTGATAGGTGGAAGCAGTGCGTAGAACTATCTGCTTCCCAACACTCCCTCTGCTTTCACTGTCCTCACCAGTCTGTAAATCTCTCACACGCTTCTAATAAGAACGAATTTATTGGAATCCGAAACCATCCATCTTCATCGTGACATATAGCAAGTGAGGTTAAATCTGAAGAGGCTTTTTAAGACCGAGCAAGCGAGCGTTAAACTTATCGAGATTATCCCCAGTTTTTCTGGTCGAAACTTTAAATTAGACTGTCTTTACTCAGTCTTCACAGACATGTATATAATAAACTGACACAACAGCCTTCATTCGTTTCAACTTCACATAAACTGTCTTAAGCAGCTTTCACGAAAACTTTTTTAACGTTGAAATGGAAACCTGGACTCTCTATCTGTACGCAACTACAAAGCGATTGCACAACACTCCATAGCACATTCATTATGACGTAAATTACCCCGTGAATTTCAACGCACAAGGGCGAAGCCATCGAAGTTAAGTGGGGAAGGTCAAGACTTTATTAACAATTGGCCTTGTTCTGACGTAACCACAACTTTACAAAATACTGCTATAGTGTCCGAACGTCTGCAGTTTTTTTCGAAACTAACGAATCATGATATTACATGCATGCTTAATCTGCCGGTTCTGCATTGAGGGCAAAAACCAGAAGAGTAAAAGTCAAGGGTAGAGTGACGGCTCTAACTTACTAATACAATATACATTGTGGGGCCCATACGAATGGTCGCCCCCCCCGATCGGAGGGTAGGGGGCTGCCTTGCCGCGGCACTGACTGTGTGAGTGTTATACCAGCAAGTATACTTTCATAGCTAGAATTAAATCAATTTATCAGAATTATGCAGTTGATTTCAGGTTTTCTAGAAAATTTTGTTTCTTAGTCCCAATTTTCAAGTGGGACAAATGCCCATCTTGCCCCTCCGCTGCGGACGTTCATGATACCAGGAATCTTAACACAAAGTTGAGCGAAAGTCTACCAGAGTCACAGAATAATTGGACAGCATTTCGTTATGACAGGTTGTAAATAAGGAATAAAATTTGGAAGCATGTCTCCATACAGTAGCCAAATATGGTTGGACAATTTACTGTAAGTTCCAGAGGGAACTTCATCTCTTGTCAGTGAATTAGATGGGAAATCTCTTGGGATAGATTCTTTCCTGACCAGGGGATCACAGGAAATAACTGAAGTTCAGTATGGATTTTGGTGTCTGAAGTATAGGCTTTGTCACGTATTTTTATCGGTGTAGATCAGGCCTGCACAACATACGGCCCACGAAAGATATTCTTGAGGCCCGCGAGAGCTTTCTCACTTGTAGAAAGTGTTGCAAAAGCTCGACCTCGAGTAAGTAATTGTCATTCCAGAGTTTCTTCAATGGTACAACAAAATCTCTACATTGTATTAAATAGACTTCTGTGGCCCGCGGCAATTTATGTTGATAATTTAGCCCTTCGAGCTTTCTGAGTTGTGCAGGCCTGGTGTAGATATTAGCTCCACCCGTTCGAAAACGACTTCTGTCACGTGCCACTTGCAAGAAATTTCTTGTTGGCAGTTTCTAGTTGGTTGAATTGCGAGAACGACACTTTGTATCACCTCAAGCTTCTTTCAATTGAAGGATTCTCAAGGAGAATGTGATTCCGGTAACTTTCCAACACGCGAGCGCGAGAAAAACATGAAGCAAGCAAAATACAAAAATGAATGGGATTATTTATGCGATAAGTTACCCTGGCAAGGTATACATTGCGTTTTAAATAACATAGGCCTACGTCGAAGCAACATCAAATAAAACAATGGATTTAAGCATGAATACACAATCATACAGTTCACAATACTTTATCGTTTTATAATAAAAGTCAGTTGGTGATTTGTTCACGTTTAATTCTTTTGCACGGCAAACGTGACATCCACCATTGCAATGTCTTTTCTTTCCAGTCAGTGACAAGTTCGTTCAGATCAATCTGCGTCAGATTGTATTTCTGAAAGACTTCGTACTCGTTTCCCTGGTGATTGTGTCTTGTCCTGCATGTCGAAGTGCATATCAACACCGGAGTCAAAAGATAAGTGAAGTTGTGTAAGTAAGCGGCAAAAAATCATCCATTTCGAATTAGAAATAAAAGACACAGGCTTTCTGAAGTGGTCATAAAAGAAAAGCACTGCACCAAAACAAAACCAACCTCAAAATATTGTGAACATTTGTTGTTTTGTATCTCTCATTCATTGAAGTGTATCTTTCATTGCAAGGGTATTTCTAAGGTGAAACTAACTAATCATCCATAGAGAACAGCCGATCCGTTTTCTGTATTAAGTTCGAACACGCAAATAACGCATGACCAGACAAGCATACGTTAAATAACGCATGACTAGACAATCACGCAATGACCCCAATTTTTATACCTCCCCAAATTTTGTTGTGCCCAGAAAATTTTTGATTAAAACATACAATAAAAACATAAACTTTGCCGCACCTTATAACCTGGCTACGGGTTATAAGGTGAACCTCTGCATGATGCGAAACGTTTTTATTTGCCCGCGAGTAGAAATACAGTTGGATATAAATAGAGTTGCATTCGTCACTTCTATAGTCAGAGTATCATTGACTCGCTTTCTGTACTTTTAAAAAATTACTCAAATATTTTTGATTCCCTCTGGTATTCAATAAACTAGGCATAGGCCTACCACCATATTTTTGTGATTGAAAACCGGGACGGTTCAGAACAAGCCTTATCAGATAAATGTGATTCATATTTTTCTTGGAGTATGTAGCTATATGGATTCCTATAGTTAAGACATTACGAAAAACTAAAATAATACATTTTACTAAAAAACAAAACAATGTTCAACCATTTGTAAATGTGCACATTTGCCCAATCATAGTTTTGTATAGACAACTTTCTTCATGAAGCCTTTGTTCGATTTTCTTTTCTTGTAAAAATCACAGCAGGAAAAGTCAGTAGCAATTACTTCTGCGGGTGATAAGGGCTTTCACATTCTGCTCCAGCATTTTGCTTCTGTCATCAGACCACATGTTATTCATGATAGGAAAATCTTTCAACGGGAGCTGATGCACCATGTAAACAAAATATAAACTCTATCAGCTTCGAAAATTCAAAATGCATATAATTTTTCTTCAAATTTTTTAAACATCTGGACGCTCATTTGTTTAAGAGATGCTCAGTGACGACGGAACATCGGTAGGGCAGAGGGGGCAGTAAAGATGTTGAGGACAACGGAAACTTATGAAAAACAAAAAAATTGTTACCAATGCTTGCTACTGTTCAACAGCAATTTGATCGCAAAAATAATAAAAGAAACTATAGAAAAAATTGTTTCAATTCGATCTTGATAAAACATAAAATTGTCTATGATGCTGTTATGAAAAAGACACATCCGCTCCCGTTGTCCCCCTGTTGAAAGGTCAAGAGAGCGATGCCTCCGCTCTGCGGCGTCCCTGCATACAGCTATCAGCAGCCAATGTCTCACTGCATTATCTGCCAAGATGTCATGCGTTCAACAGTCACATGCGGCAAAACGCCTAATATCGTAACTTGAAGTGAACATTATAGGATTTGTTGCCATGTTATTATTACGCAATCAAGACCAACAGTAAAACAATCCGCTCGCAAGTTTGGCAACTTGCCTCTGCAGCCAAAGGAGCGGACATGAGTGAACTGCAAGCTCACCACTGCATGACACCAGAACTGTAAATCTCGTTCTTGTGCAGTGTGAGTGTCATACAGACAAATAAACTGATATTGCAAGAAATAAACCAAGTAATCGAAATTGAGCTACTGACGTCACATTTTCTAGAAAATTTTGGTTCTTATTCCTAATTTCCAGAGAGGGGCATATGCCCGTTTTGACCCACCTGCGAACCAGTGACGCAGCCAAAGAATTTTGTTCTGGGGAGGGGGGAGTCAGTAACGTCCTGAGAGTTCAATCTTTAGCTATTTTGCACAAAGATCATTTTGATGTCACAGCTCAATTTCAGGTCTAATACAACAGGATATCACGTGAAATATCTTCTTCCAGTCGGCATCAAACAGTTGAAATTGATCTATACAGCACCAGCAAAAATCTGAACAAGTTTGTTCCGGAGGGGACATGGCCTCTTCTGCCTCATTCTGGCTGTGCTGCTACTGCGGACGCCCGTGGTTTTGACGAACCACGAGCTCAAAACTGTTTGTTTGTGTTCAGTGTGAAAGCGCACCCATAATGGTCATTCTTTTTGCAGTCATTGTTCAACAACAATGTTGACCTCAAAACTAATAACAGAAATTATAAAAGAAACATTCTGAATTTTATGTGTGCGCCAATAGCTGCAATAAATTTGTTTCAAGTCGGTCTTGATAAATCATGAAATAACTTTTGGTACTGTTATCTAAGGGCACCTGTGCCCTCATTGCCCCCCTTTCTAAGGGCAGGGAGGAAGTGCTCCCGTCATGCACTACCGTTACGGCGTCTCTGGAGATGCTTTTTGCCAACTATCTTCCTTGCAACATTCGGACATGTGCCATATACCTTTTCACAAGTACTTGCTCTTCAAATAGACGGTCGCTGTCGATCACCTGCTTCCTAGACATGACGTTTATTTTTTCGCAGGTTCAAACACTTGTGCCCACGATATTTCTGCTTTAGGTCAACCCAAAGTAGAGAACTGAGCTAACCAAGGGCCAAGGCGCCGATAATCGACCCGCTAATGTACCAGTTACCCGGTACAATGAGGAACAATTACCTTTGCATCTAACACAATGAAACAAGAAAAAACAATCACGCATCACTCTTAAGCAAGTTGGCTAAACAGACCAATCACAGCATGCTGGAACAGTGCTCTTCAACGTTTTTATCATTGTGGAACCCCTGATATACTTTTGCGTTTGTCGTGGAACCTCATTAACAAAAATTTGAAAAACACCAATTACGTGTGAGAAAATTAAATATTTCGTTATTAGACACTTACGCTTCTACAAATAAACAGTTATTACAGAAGGTAAAAAGCAAGAAATTTAATGACTCTGTTAATCTTGTTCTTTCATATCTGGAACGTATCTGCTACAGTGTGGATAGGCAATGTGACGTTAATAATAATCACTGATAAGACCACATGGTTTGTACTGCAGCTGTGAATTAGAGAAGAAACTGAGCGAATTTTCATTTTTTACTGTTTTTGTTTTTCTGTGATGGGATGACGGCGTAGCACTTGTGAGCATTTTGATGCACTTTCATTGCACGCGGGTGCATTTTCGTTTCATGTTTGAAAATATCTTTGGAAAAATTGGCATTTTTGGCAAAACCGGAACTTAGAATAGAACTAAAATTAGAGCACTGAAGATTTTAGTAAATTAGGTTAGAATTACCGACATTTCGCTTTAATTCATGGAATTAGAAAACTAGAATTATTTAATTGTCCAAGTGTGGAACAGCAGCTCTAGTCCGTTGTTTACTCTCTACTACTCCGATGTACAGTACAGGGTTGCCAGGTCGTCATGAGCAAAAAAGGTCAGATCAATCCTTAAAAAAGCCAAATAGCACCACAACAGGCCAAATACTACATAAACACACAACGACACCTTTAAAACACCCAACCTCACTTTTAAAAGGTAATATATACGTATTTGATGCATGAAAACAACAAAGCGCAAGCCAGTTATAAACTTCTCGAAACTTCTGTCCCAGATGAAGAACAACCTGAAACGAAATACAGTATGCTACTGGAAAATATCGGAAAATAGCCTTTATACAATATTTGAAAAGATGTGTGTGAATGCAAAAGTATTTTTTGTAATTTTTGCTTGTTTGTTCTTCATTTCCAACAAGTTTCAAAAGATAAGCATCAGTACGAAAAATCGCGTAGCTTGGTCTGTTGCAGTTTAGTCTGGGTTGCTAAAATCAGAGCTTTTGCTAATTGCTTCTGCGTGGTTTCCCCACTCGAATTTTTTAATTCAGAACCCTAATATTTGATTTGTGGACTCTTTCTAAAAAGCTTAGGTGTGTGGTCAACATATATCAGTACGTGTTCGGTACAGACCTAAACACGTTTTGACGTTTCGGAAATATTTAAAAAAAAATTAACTTCCCTTTTTTGAAAATCAATTGTTCTCCATAAAAAGTAACTCAAAACGCCACAAGCAAATATAATATGATCCAAGCACAAATGACAGGCATAAACCAGATGAACTTTCAAAAAGAATCACTTAGAATGTATTGCGATTGCACTAATTTGAAAATGATGTAAACCTTTTTGGTCTGTGCAGTTTGTGTTTGTTTGCATTTCATTTTCACGGAGTGCTTCCACAAGAAAAACAATACATTGAAATAAAAAGTGGCCTTGCTGAAAATACACGCGAAGAAATAAATCTTTTACTTACAGACTAGCAAGCTGCCTAATATGAGTTTCAATTTCAAGTAAGAAGCAGATAGGTTCCATTTATAGCCATTCTTTGGCTAACATCAGTGTTGCAAAACACTAGGTGAACGATACCGTGTTTCGTTATAAAACAATTTGAATGCAACCCCCAACGTCTTCATACTTGTAATCTGCGCAAGTGTTCCAAAACAGAAATACAAAGTGTTTGTGTAGCAAGCGTCAAATACGAGTTTGAAAGAAGGAGATCGCTCCATTTTCAGCATAGGAATTCCGCACCAGTTAGACAAAAAGCAATGGTCTTGCGTTTGCATCGATTTGAATGGAACCTGCAACATTTTTATCTCTGTATTATGCATAATCAATGGGCGTTAGAAATTTATTTCAATGCAGCCAGCAACTTTTTTATATTTGGGATTTGCGCTTGTAATCATAGTTCAGTTGCTGTTGCCTTCGACTAGGGATGTTGCATTAAGTGCAATTGTCGTTTTTAGACACTTCCTACGATGTCATAAAAGCAATTTTCATTTCAAACGTTTTTCTCTAGGGCCGCTTCAGAAAAAGGTGCATATAATGACTTGATGTAAGCAAGATCACTCCGATTCTGCCACTCTTTAGCGCATCAGTGCGGTAAAATTAGATGAGCATCACATCCCCGTAGTTCATTTCTATTTGATTGCAAACTAGAGATTTTCCATACTTGCAACCTGCATAACTATTCCAATATTACACAACGCAGAGATACGAAATTTATACGAAGATTTCTTCGGCTGCACACGAAACATCCACTCTATACCCACGGAACTTGAAATATACACAACAATTCAGCCTTTACGCAAAACATCCAACCTACAAAGATTCTTCTATTACAGGTTTTTATTGAACCAAAATTTGCTTCATCAAAACAAATCTAAGAAACAGTGCAAAATAACATTGGACGCAACATATGCACAGTTGAAGATAAGCATCAAAATACACATACATTTTTAGGTGTTGTAACTTGAATTTGTTTGCATTTCAATTCCAACGAGTTATGGCAGTAGTTGGTGGATCTCATTCTTGGACAACACAAGATGTGACTGGTTTAAAACATTGAAATATGAAAAATTTGAAGCATGAGAAATCTGGCAAGCCTATAAGCATTCAAGTACTATAAGCAGACCTTCAATTTTTTGGTAAGGTGAACGTTGCAGCTGTAACTGATTCAGGATGCAAACTTTTACTGGAAAAGCATAACAATCCAGTTCAAAAAAAACGAGAAATCTTGTGTAAAATCATAAACTGTTCGAAATTTTTTGGAAAATTTAAACCTCATTTGAAGGAACATGATTAAAACACCAGCTCAAAGAAAGTGGCTCTAGCCTAGGTCTGCTGCCATGGCACGGTTTGAATAAAATGCTAAGCTTTGTCTTGCTGACAATAGCGCCTCATTAGTCGAGCGGAAATGTTCCAAGCTTAGTGTGCGAGTGGTGCTGGGTTCGACTCTTGCCTTTGCAGCTTTGATGGCAGTGGTTTGGTTATGCGTCATACTTTTGATGGGACCGGTTTAATTCTTTTGTGTTCGTGTTTACGCTTTAGGGTTTGGTTTCATTAAACTGAAGTGAATGTTTTCTATGTATCAATAATGACAACTGAAAATTACGAGTTTGATAAGATTAGGACTGCTGGAGTGACTTGAAACGTCACTACATTATAAAAACAGCAAGGGCGACAATCCCATATGTTCAACCAGAGATGAAATTTCGCAGCCCTTCCGGCCAATTTCACCACGAGGCGCCGCTGACTCTAGTACAGATTGCCAAAGAAGGTTGTTGGCGGAATTTCGTTTTTTTCGTTAATTTTTAGTGCCATTTCTGTACCTCCCGCGCGTTTCTTCGACGAAGACCTGTGATTGTTTTTTTATTATAAAAATTTTTTCGCCATTCAACAAGTTACTTTTTTGAGATCAGATATTTTGAGAAGACTTTCTGAATTGTTTTAAAGCCCGCTTACAGCCTGTAAACGCCCCAGCAAGCCATGGCTAGGTGAGAATGTGACTTGGCCTTGTGCGCCTGCGATTACCAACCGCGTTGCAAAAAAGACGTTACCTGAGGAGGATTAACCGTTTGCAAAAGGGACAGTATTATTTTGACAGATTTGAAAACTAGTATGAACTGTCCACATTTCAATCCTGGAGTATAAAGCAACACGCAAATTCAGCCACCAGTGTGCCTTTATCACTCGCTCCTTTTTAGTGTTTAGGCATATGATCATTCAGTGTCTGTGAAGAACTGGCTCAAAAGAAGACGTATTATGGAAGCCGTGGCGGCAGCTCTTACGAAAAAAGTCGTCTCAAACGCTAAGCGTCGTTCATTCAGAAGTGCGTTTTTAGGTATTGCTGCTGAAACAAAGTTTTCCTTGCAAAGCAGGCCCGTAACCAGCTTGGGACACCAGGGGTGGCGAAGAATTTTCTGGGAGCGGCCCAAAATTTTTAAACTATGTCCAACACATTTTTCTAGGGGGGCGATAATTTTTCCAGGGGGATCGCCCCCTAAGGCCCCTATAAACGGGCCTGCTTGGAAGTATCCAGGCATCAGGTGGTACATTAGAAAATCAGTGAGTCAGGACCGGAAAAATAACGGCAAAGACAAAGATGCGACATTCGCTCATTAGCAATAAAACCACAGGAGTGCTGAGTGTTGCAGCTAGCATCTGCTTATGTGTAATTCGATTTTCATTCCTTTGTCGTACTTTCATATAATTTTCAAGATCTCATTGAAACATGTCGCGTTTGCCAATGTAATTTTACAAAATTTTTTCTAACGCGTTTTAAAAAAACAATGTTGTGTTTGCCTATCCATGCAAACATTTTTTGAAATGATCTCTCACGCAGTTTTCAAAACTTTTTGCGAAAATTTCTTATCCTAAAGTAGAAACAAAGTAATATATATCATTCCAGTGTGTAGTTGATATATGTTGATATTCTAGGCCCTAGAATCTAGGCGTGCAAAAAATTGATAAACTGCGCGGCTAAGGCTCTCGTATGCCGTTGAGTTCTCTTCTTTGCTTTTCCTGCATTTCCATGATGAATTTTCAACAACTGGATCAAAACAACCCTCTACTTTCTGCAAAGTAAATTGGGTATCAGGCCCGTAACTAGGGGGCGAGGCCCCCGCTGGAACATTTTTCGCCCCCTCTCGAAAAATGTGTGGGACACAGTTTAGCTATTGGACATAGTTTAGAAATTTTGGGTTACGGGCCTGTTGGGCATGCTGACAAAATCTCTATATCTCTGTACCCACCAATTCTGTCGCATGGCGAAAAGCATCTGTCGAATGAACTGACATAGCGCTTCGATTAAACCGGTTGGTACTTTTGTCGTTAGGTGGTGAATTTGTCCCACAACCGAAAGAATTTAACACTGATTTCAAAAACTGTTTGCATTTCTCAAGCATTTACATGCCTGAGTAGTGAGTAGTCATCTTTCACTAGGCACTTCATTTAGGAGTCAACATTTGCGGTCGTTTCAATGCTGCTTCAATTAATATCTCTTACATTTATTAGACATGCAACAGCACAAAATCACCGATTGTTCTGCAGAACCATCTTGCAAATGTGCAGCAAAATCAGATGTATCTCAGCAACGGCATAATGCGGCTCACAACTCGCATAAGCAAATTTTCTTGATGTCTGTATTCTGTGAAAATAGTTTGCATCAGAAGGGATTATGTCCTCAAGAGTCGTTTGTTTTTTCTAAAGTGCTTTCACTTCTGTTGCTGCAACACTTTAGAGTAGACAAAAGACTGCTGTTTGTAATCTACGTAGTCGTAGCCTATTTCATTTCGTTCAAACCAGAACGGAAAAGTTCTTGTAGCTTACTTTGGTAATAAAATGTCCCTTTTTTGCTACATCAAACATTCTTTTTCGTATAGGCGTAATGGCATTTCTTTCTTATTGCAATTAATTTGGGGAAATGCTATCTTTGTAAAAGTGCTCGCAGTAAGTTTTAGTTTGAGCTTCGTGGCACGGAGTGTATTAATTAAACTTAAAACAACTGCATAATTCGCTCTTTTGCAATTGAATCAATTTAGTCTTATGAAAAAATATAGTGTTTGAGAACCGTCAAAAACAATATTATTACCCTAGTTAACAATAGCGTTGTTTTCTTGCATTACCATTTGCATTTGTCGTAGGTACTTACACGGTCACCAGCCCAGCAACAAAAAGTTTGCACCCGTGAAAAATTAAGGTTTTCGCTGAACAAAGTGATGTACACTCACAGCAACGTTGAATAAAAACGCACGTTTGACTAAGCCAGGGTCCCCAAAGTTTCTCTGGCCATGTATCCCTTCAGCAATTCGGTAGATGAACATTTACCTCTAAAATTTTTACGACAAAAAGGCTAAGGAAAATAATAAAAATATGTTCACCAAAAAGCACATAATGATTTTTGAATATAATATTCACTGATATATGTGTAAACAATTTGAAATCAATGATGTATAAACATATATTTTCCGTTCTATTGCTAAACTTATATGTACCCCTTCAGATAGGCAAATGTACCCTTTGGGCACATATACTCCAGTTGAGGAACCCCTGTGCTAAGCGATTTCAACCGCCAACAATATAATCCTTGCACTTACGGATATCCACTACGTTGTTGCTCAAGTAACAAAATCAGTTGTTGCACTAAGCGTTTTGCCAAAATCGAAATAATGTTACGCTTCAGCGGTCTCGCTGAGCTACCCTCCTACTTGCAACAAAGCTATTCTCTCAACATCAGTGATAACTGCTAAAAAATTCAGTTCGAGTAACACGTGGGGTTGGCAAATCACCATTCTCAGTTACTCGAGGGTTTAGCTTTCCGAGTATGTTACAGGCAGGGCCGGATTAACCATTGGGCAAACCGGGCAAATGCCCGGGGCCTCGCGCTTTTCGCGCTTAAATATCGAAAGACTCCTTTACTGTTTTTTCATGTCTTTAGGCTGTTCACCACGCGTCAAAATTGTAGAGCTTTTTGATTACTACGTTTAGTATGTACTGTAGGTTAAGGAAACTGACAACTTTGGCATTTAACGTTTTTGAGTGACTTGAAAGAATTGAACCAAACAGCACCGCGCTTTATGACCAACGAATTAGATCGAAATCAGTGCATCCATGGGCGTCCGCAGAAATTTTTCTAGGAGAGGCAACGTCGAAATTTTGCTTATCCTTTTCAGACTGCTGACGATACAATGCAAATAAACGTTTACAAAACGCTTTACCCTTTCTACCCCATTATTCTGTGCTGCTTGAACCTCTATTCTCAATCTTCTGTCTGAAATGGTTTGTACACTTCGGCTATCAGAAATGTTTTTTTTCATAAACTGCCTAACATCCATTTTTCGAACACTTTCTATGAATAAGCCATTGTTTAGGAATAATCAATGGCCAGAACCATATGAGCAGTGAAAAACAAAGTTAGACAATCTCGCAAAACTGTTTCATGCAATGAGAAGTAGAACCAGGCCCGTAACCAGCTTGGGTCACCAAGTGGGGCGAAGAGTTTTCCGAGAGGAACCCCAATTTTTTAAACTATGTCCAACACATTTTTCCAGGGGGGCGATTCGCCCCCCTTTGGTTCCGGACCTGAGTGAACTGTAACTTGGCAAGACTATCAGACAACTTACTAAAGTTAGAACACCACGCAGGCTTTAAAAAAACTGAGCCGATTAGTTTACGAAAACTCGCCCCAGCAAATATAGCTTTGCACGTAGTGTTCACTAAGAAGTCAGAACAAAATCTTAAACACGTATTCCCACAAGTCTGCATAGACGTATTCTAACAAGCCACCATGGGCGTTCGCAGGGGGGGCAAAACGGACATTTGCCCCCCTGGAAATTGGGACTAAGAAGCAAAAATTTCTAGAAAACGTAAAATCAGCGGTTCAATTCTGATTAGTTGGGTTAATTCATGTAATGACAACTTGCTTGCCGATATGACACTCACACTGCACAAGACTCAGGCTCACTGTTCTGATGTGATGCAGCGATGAGCTTGCAATTCACTGCATCCGCTTATTTGCCTGCAGAGGCAGGTTACGAAACCCGGGAGCGAATTGTTCTACTGTTGGCCTTTGTTGCGTAACAGTAACATGGCCACAAATCTTCGAAGATGCTCTTGAAGTTACGGTGGTAGTCACGGGCGAAGTTACGGTGGTAGTCATAGTTTTATACTGTGTGAAAGGAAGCATGAGTGAATCTGCAGCAGCGCTTGTACGAGTTTGAAAAATCCAATGTTGGTGTGAGCAATGTACCTGAGTGAATAGCTCAATCTGGTGACCGGCAAACTTTCCTTATGGTGGCTCAGGCCCGTAACCAGCTTGGGACACCAGGTGGGGCAAAGAGTTTTCTGAGAGGGGCCCAAACTTTTTAAACTATGTCCAATAGTTTTGAACTATGCCAAATACATTTTTCCAGGGGGGGCGAAAATTTTGTAGGAGGTGTAGCAGACATAAAAGCCTGCTACATCTAAAATAAAGTATTACAAAACAAAACAATGCTCAACACTCAAGAGGACTGGATTTGCCACCAACGCTGGGCAGACAAGGAAATTTCGTTTAACTTCGAAACCGACCAGGCATCAAGAAGCAAGCATTAACTATATGATAAACATAAACAGAGCCTCATTCTGCTCTCAACACTGGAGGCGCTGCTGAACACTGTAATGTAACATTTTTGATGAGGTAATGATCATGCACTGATCATGCTCTGATCATGCGTTGATCACGCCCTCAACGCGTGATTTCTTAGAGAAACCCCCTAACAATTTGGGTATAAAAAGGCCGATTTTAGTAGCAAAGATCAGATCACTTATCGATTTCGATGAGAGAACTCCTTCTCTGGCCTAAACCACTAGGTTTTACCTTTGAAGTAAAATGAAGCTCTGCCTTACAGCCATCTTAGCTCGATGGATGGTTGTGAGTGCTACTGAGACTACCAGTGGATGCATTGGGCTCTTCAGCAGCTTGAGTCTTCATACCAAAAACAATGTCACTGACTTGTTTTTGGTCTACACGAGTGGCAATTGTCCGGGGTAATTTCTGTCACTCTATACAATAAATTGGCATTGTCCGGATTAATTTCTGAAATCCAAAACGACAAATTTAACTTGCCTAAAATAAAATCTTCGATTGCCAAACTATCCAAACCAAAAATAAACATTGTTTTGATTTGAAACTTGCAAAACCGACAAAATGAAAAGCATTAAAAATGTGACGACCATTGCGGAGCTTAAACAAGATTCTTTTGAAACTGGAAACTTGTGTCACGATTAGAATCATTCAAAACATGTTGACCAAGCGTAACTCCCTCCTTTTGAAGTGTGACATTCTAGCAAGGAGGTTTTAAATTGTATAATAGTTTAGAAAGCAAACTTGATGATCGTAAGAACGGTTACTTGCTGAATTACTTGTGTCTGTGATTCTGATTTGAGAGAGAGTTCGATCTACTTCATGTTTTGCATGAAACGGTGAGTTTTTACGTGTTAATTGTGCATATTTTCTATGAAATAAAAATAACATAACTGCCTATTTTAAGTCTGCAACCTCTAACAGAATTAGCTAGCCATCCAGAAGCTTTAGGGAGATCAAGCGAGCTTTGACTTGTGAATATCGTCCTTGGTACATCCATGAATCGAACCCATGCAGTGATTTTACGATTGTACCTAAATGAGGAAATTTGGTTCCAATAGAACATAAATTTTCCTTTATAATTGCAACAAATGCCCCTGAAAATATTTTTGACGCTGATTTCAAAACGGTCATTATTTTGTTTGTAGCACATCTAGTTTTTGAGATATCTGCATGTTTTGGTTACCAGTTACCTAGCCTACCACGGGGCTATGAACAACAAAAGGTAGCATTGTTTTGCATTGTGACGTAACACAGAATAATACTTGATGTAGCAGACATACCATTTGCGAAGTAAAGCAAGCTTACCAACCTTATCTGAGTGACCTAAATGCAAGGATCTGTTTTATTGAGTGACATATTGATATCTCTGTGCACACAGGCAATTTAAAACATTAAATCCCCTTTGCATATTCTGTTAATTTGAATGAATCGTTGATAACAATCAGATTGTTTTGAATGCTTTTTAGTTGGCTATACTGACTACCAGTGGAGCCTGTGTGGAGCTCTCAAGGTCATAAGCATATTGATGGGAATTTTGTAGGCCTATAGATTTGTAGAGGTTTTGACAGATAGGAACTTCAAATTAAGAATGTCCAGTTAAGAATACACTGGGGTTACAAGCTCAGAAGGCATTCAGGTGAATATGCTCGATCTTCATTAGAAATATCAAGGCTCACTGTTTTTAAGCAGGAGTTGCAGAATAGCTGCAGCTTACATGGAGATGGGCTTGCATATATCTCTAAAGATGCATTTTCTTAATTCACACCAACGTTTTTTGGAAAACCTTGATGCCATGAGTGATTACCAGGGTGAATAATATTCAAGCTATGGAAGCAAGATACCAGGGGTTCTGAAAAGAATCAGTGATGGTATCGCCTGTTGGATGTTGCCTCGTGGTGATCCAGCCACGCTTTTTAAAAGAAAATCGTGTTCAAAACACTTATAGAAGTTTTATGAGTTCCACTACCAAGGCCAGGAGTGCTGTATGTGTTTGTTCAACTTGTTTTTGATCATTCGTATTAAATTAACAAACTTTATATAGACTGAATCATCATGTCATTTTTCACTTGGAAAGAAAAGCTAATATATTTGCATAGAACTGTTTATATACCTAAAAAAGCCTTTCGCTGTAACTCCAAAATGTGATATGCCACAAGAAAATGAATGCCAAATTTGGAATCAGCACCCAAATGTTATCTAAAAAAGTTATGTCATATTCTCGTTTAATACAAAAAGTGTTTTTTGTTGACCTGTGTAATTGTTGACAGTAATTATTTTTGTTGAACCTGAATGTTTGCCTACTTTGTCGAATTTAAGACATTCACGATTACTGTCCCAGTCTGTCCACTCAACTAAATATTCCTTTACTTCTTTCATTTTCAAAGAAATCTTTAATAAAACTCTCTCCAATAAACAAAGGGTTTCGAACTAAGAGATACTTCAAGTGAAATTTGAATGCAATCATCCCAGTTCACCTTAAAATCTAAAATAACAACAGTAGCCCTCGAACATTGCGCATATGTGTAAGATAACTAAAAAGTTTAAAATTAACAAGTAATTGCAGTGCAAGCAGGTGCATAACGAGGTTAGATGGCGCCTTGGGCAAGAAGCAAGTTTGGTGCCCCCATGTTCGAATCTGAGCTCTTTCGGAAGTAAATTTACTGCACTGAAGAAAGTACTTGCGACATTTTTGGGACTTTCGGCACCCGGGGAATTGTTCCCCCCTTGTCCCCCTCGTTACGCCCCTGAGTGCAGGACCCAAGTGCTTATAGTGCACCGCTGCGGTGTGCTGTGTATTTTGCTGACTGTTAAACTTGCGCCGCAAGCGGATACAGGCTCTAATCGAATGTGAATTTAGGATTAGCGGCAGGGCCGGCGTTAGCAAGTGCGGGGCCCGATTTGAAACACTTTTGCGGGGCTCCACTCAATGATGTGCAGAAATTTTTGAGGGTGAATCAAGGCATAATGGTAGAAGTCAGTGATGTTACAAAGGTGAAGCTCGAAAGGGTGACGCCAAGACCTCTCCAGCAGAGACTTCAATGAACAGTGCCGTTAAACCCAATAAATCAAAGAATTGCAACCCTCATTAATACCTCCTCTATGGCCAGATACCTCCTTGATCAGAAGGGAGGTGCGAGTGTAGTAGGCCTACCTGCAGACACGAGAGGTATTTGGTACTGTGCCAGTGCATATCCAAAGCTGAAAAATTTGCCGTAGTAGCATAAGATATTTTTCCTGGCCAGGGATAATAGCCATGGATGACCTACTGCTTCACCATTTGGTGGTAATCTTTGCAGTGAAACTTTGAAAACCGTGTCCAATCACTCTCGTTTCTGGGGAAAACTTCTTTCTATTGTAATTGCAGGCGGTCCTATTTGGGCTACTTGGCCCAGGGTAGTCCCCCCAGCATTCCGACTCATGACACCTGGCTAAGTAGCAGGATCATTCGTTCATCCACATTTTGAGTGTTCTTGCTGGCATACCTCATCAGATGGCCATCCGATGAGGTTCCTTTTTTTGTCAGAATCAACACTTTCGAAACGATTTGTATCACTTCCGGTGCATAAACTTCTACTTTGACTATCTGGGGTAACATGATCAGGCTGGCTGTCTACGCTGTCGTCATCTTCAATGTGGTGTGGCATTGAGGATATACCCTCAGTGGATAAAATACTTGTTCAACGTACCTTTTTTATGCTTAGGTCTGTTTTTGCCTTAGCTTTAGGGCTCTTTTCGCTATTTTCGGCGTGTGTCTATGGGTCTGTGACTCATCATATTTACCTTCATTGCAGACAAAATATATTTTTAATAAATAGCCCAAATTCGACTGTTTAAATTCAAAAACAAAACACCTGCCTATCACTATATACTTTGCACGTGGAAAATGGTTACAGTGAAAACCACTTAATAGAGCACCGATTATAAAAGTAAAAACCGCTTATTAGAGCACCTTTTGAATGTCACGGAGAAGGTTAAACATTTTTTTTTCTATTAACACTAGAAAACTCTTATGAAATTATTGTTGATCTCCCAATAAATTTAAACCTACTTTTAAATTTTTCGAAACAAGCAAGTACTGTACGAGCTTCAAACTTCTACGAAAGTTATTCCACTTTTCAGACTTTCAGTTTGTTAGGCTATATCTCAGAAACTACGACGCCAATCTGTGACATTGATGCAATAACCCTTGTTTCGGCAGTATTTCATGATGCAATTTTCACTACAAGAATATCATAAGATTTATTTCACTTGAACCAAGTTGTCACTTCTGTTACTTTGCAAATGGCTGGTAATTTTTTGTTACATTTCAAGGAACCGTTTTTTTTGCGCACTTGAAATAGTCATTCATAATTAAAACTGGATATATTTAAAACGTTTTCGCCAATAATCTCAAACGGTTGCCTCTGATGGTTGGTTGCCTCATCATATCTTTACGAGAGGGAAAATGAACAACGCTATGAAAACACTAAGCAGCACACATCTGCTATTACGAACGAAACGTTACCCTTAGAAGACAAATAGTAGTAACTGTTGAAATATCAGCATTCAACAACTATCGAACCCAGTGCCGTGACAAGGCCGCCCCGTAAGCCCCGGCCGGGCGCCCCGACCATTCGTAGGGGTCCCACAATATATATTGCATTAGTAAGTTAGAGCCGTCTCTCTATCCTTGACTTTTACTCTTCTGGTTTTTGCCCTCAATGCAGAGCTGGTAGATAAAGCATGTAATATCATGATTCATTAATTTCGAAAAAGAATTGCGGACGTTCGTACACTATAGCAGTATTTTGTAAGGTTGTGTTTACGTCAGAACAAAGCCAATTGTTGATTGTTAATAAAGTCTTGATCTTCCCTAATTAACTTCGATGGCTTTGCCCTTGTGCGTTGAAATTCTCGAGGAAATTTACGTCATAATAAATGTGCTGTGGAGTGTTGGGCAATCGGTTCAGTGTTGCCACTCGTAGGGAAAAATCCCTACAGTAGAGATTTTTAGGCTTTTGTAGGGGGTATGGAGTCCCTACGGGAAAAACGCCATTTTGTAGGGATGCGTAGGGATTTTTCTGTTTAGAATTTTATCGCTTTGTTTCTACCTTTGTGATACTTCACGGACGTGTTTGGTCAACAATTTATTATGTGCGCTTGCAAAACGCACTGGAAAATGCGTTTGTGCCAGTTTAGAAGGCAATAAATCCTAGTGGTACTGGGTTATTTTTGACGCAAGTACGGCAGTGTGGCCAAGTTTTCTGGTGTCTAGAATGCATTCCGAGTGAAAGCCAAGGCTTAGCCTATTAGGTGTGGCCTAGTCTATTCCAATTTGCAAAGACTGCAGTACAAGTAGGCTACAATACTAGTGAAAAGTACAGTCGTAATGCAAAGTCAATGTGTCTATAACTGCATGACCTCAAAGCACTGCTGAGGTTGAAAGAACTTTCTCCCGCAAGCTAATGGACTCTCTGGCTGTGTGCACTTTGCAAGCAAAAATTAAGTCTAGTAAGAATTTTCCAGGTGACTTTGAAGTCAACCAAAGGCTTAGGCATTTACATGGCGAAGCAAAGGAAAACATGTTGAAAAATCAAAATTCTGAAGTTGTTGGTGTTACCACCAATGAGACTTTCCTTGTTAATTGCAACCAGCTGGAGAGTTGCAAGGGATTACTGTATACTTAGATTTATTGCCAAAGGCGCCGGCTAATCTTACAAGACATTAAAGACAATTTTTTTATGAAAAACATTGACATGTGGTTTTGCAGTTTTCTGTAAGCTTGTTTTATTTTTATAAACAGTTTTGTTTCAGTTGAAAATAATGCCATGTGATTCTGCATACGCCTGGCACACATCTAGTATTCTTTGCAACCAACGTACACTTGGACAAAATGCACAAATATCATCAGTAAACATCAAGTGATTTAATAAGACTTCACCAACATAACACCCTGCTTTAATGGTGTTTACTTCAGTGGACAAATCATCTAAATAAACAGCAAACAAGTATGGACTCAGTACTCCCCCTTGTCTAACCCCATTTGTCACATGAAACGGTTCAGAAAAATGCTTGCCTCATTTCATTTGCATCGTTTGTTCCTTGTACCAATGTCTCAGTAGGCGTACAAAACACATTGGCACCTTTCTTTGAATTAGTTTCTCAGATAATTTCATGTGTTGTACTCGATCGAATGCTTTCAACGCATCTAAGAACACAGCATGCACAGATGAACCATGGGTTACAAAGTATGAAGCAGTTTGTTTCAACAAAAATGTACATTGATCAGTACTATGACCAGCCTTAAAATCAAACTGATTGTCTGTGGTACCAAGGAAACGAGAGATGCTAGTTAATATGAAGTGCTCGAGTAGCTTTGACACCACTGTGGCTACTGCCACTGGTCTGTAGTTTGATGTGTCAGACATATTCCCATTCTTGTTTTTGCATATGGGAACTATTGTTGTGTTTAAACAGGAATGGGGAATATACCCGTGAACAATACACATATTAAACAGTTCACCGAGAAACAACGCAGAGATTCACCTGCATACAGCAAGTGCTCTGCAGAAATACAATCAGGCCCTGGAGCTTTGTTCAAGGGCAGCTTTTGAAGACGTGATGTCAAGGAGACAAAAGAACATATGAATATTTCAAGACCCAGATAGTTCTCCTTGCAGTCTGTGCTGTGTTCCACAGACCCATTGGCAGAGTTTTCAGAGTTGAATATTCCCTTGAAATAGTCTTTCCACTGTTACACAAGATGCTACCCCTATAGGGTGGCATCGTAATGTGCTTTAGATTCAGTAAATAACATGAATGCGTGAGTTCTCATTACTGAATCTGGGACCGTTCTCGAAGAAGCTATGTCTGGTTAACAGCCCCTACTAATTGCCCGATTACTACTTATTTCTCAACGGTTCACACTAGAGAATATATACACCAGTGAAGCGCATAATTCTTAGTTTTATAGCTTTTATTCGTCACGACATATATGTTCAAATAAAATAGAATGGCACTCACCAAAGGATGATGTTTAATAATATTCAAGCACTTCGCGACATTTCACAATGCTCACACAACTCTCGTATCTTAATTATATTCTTTAAGATTTGCGATAAGGAGATCAACAATCACTTTGGATCGGTTCCCCTATTCAAGCAATTTACTTATGCAAATAAGACTCAATTTTCTATGTCTCAATACGTTTCAATTTATAAATATACTCGGTAAGTAAGTATGCATTCAATCTGCTGACGCTGAACTGATATCGTCATGCTCACGTTTCACTGCTAGCGAGTTGCGTTTCATTCTGCGTGGCAAGGAATGATAGTTCAGGCGGAAATTTATCATTAATTAGAATTTCAAATGTTGCTGTAATTAGTCGAAAGTAAGTGCAGTCAATAGGGGCTGATTCGAAGGAGAATCAAAGTAAATTCAGTGACCACTGCCGAGCTGGGTTCAACCCAAGCGGATTGAAAAGTGATGCAATCGACATGGCTAGCAGAAAACGGACGAACACTAAAGTATTCGTGCGTGATGCGACGATAAAATGACCTCACTCAAGTGTGGTTCAACCACGGCGGTATAAAAGGGAGCATTGCTCACCTTTTTAACCTGGACAAGGCCAGTTTTTGCAGTCTGGTCTTGCAGGGATTAACCCGGGCAAGCCAATTTATCCTGAACATTACTGGCACTTAGGCTCCCGTAACGACTTAACCGCAACCCTACTGGGAAACGACGAAGTGAGTCTTGAAAAAGACCGATTTTTAGTCCAAATGTGGCTGTATTTATACTTGACAGTTGCTCCAGAGTTGGTCAACCCCTCCTTATCCTGAGTGTTCCTATTGGTTGCTTCTTGTTGAATCCTCTGGTGATTGGCTGATTTCAAAAGCTTCTAGAACCTTCAGGTGCTTGTAGGTGCTTGGGGTTTCACCCCCTGGTTATCAGTTCGTATTGCGTTTGTACATTTCCAGTCGTAATCATTTCCTGGTCGTGTCTGACCTTTACCTAATTTTAGCTAATTGTCTTGTGAATTCTGCTGATGTTGGGTGACGTTTTCACTGGGGTGACTTAAGGTTAGTGTCCCGGGATATCCGTTTTCAGTCCAGTCAGCTGATTAATAGTCAGTTTTGATTGGTTGTAATCTTTTATCTTTGTTCTGGCTGCCTCGGATTTGAGGTCTTTTCAGCAGGTTTGTTTTCTATACAAAGATGAGTTGTTTCAGGCAAACTTGCCTGTAACACCACATTTTAACAATCTCTGAACCACCATTTGCCCCTCCCACCAATGTTGATAGTGATGGAGATCTGTTTTGTTATTGACCTTTTGCCCAAATAACTTCTTTGTTTTATCAGCTTGTAGTGCAGCTGCTAGGCCATTGGCCTTATGTAATTCAACATCTTTGTGGCAATGAATCAATGAATATTTTAAATATCTTTTTGTTTTAGCCATGTTCCTGTATATGCCACCAGTCTTGGTTCTATTGCAGTTTACCCATAGCCGGAAGGCTGCCTTTGCAATTTGGTGTTTTGATTTGACCACCGAGTTCCAGCGAGGAATGTTAAATTTACCTTCATTCTTTTACTCGTACTAACACCGGTTGTGTAATGCCCTACTGTATGGTTATCCATTTTCTGTGCTTTTGCGAATGATGATACAGCTGTGGAGAGAATAAACTGCTTTGCTCCTCCCAGTGTTGGTCATGTGCTAACACCGTTTCTGTAATGTGTGCTGATGTACAGCAAAACACTTTTTGTGCTCTTGTGTCTGTGATAT
>Ga0210059_1004014_pt1 | contig 23692 bp, 7 predicted proteins | sample Ectturendosymbi2_FD_188042 | JGI IMG/M metagenome (GOLD analysis project Ga0210059, IMG submission 188042) | Ecteinascidia turbinata endosymbiont from Florida, USA - Sample 2 (SPAdes) (version 2) | ecosystem: Host-associated > Tunicates > Ascidians > Unclassified | place: Key West, Florida...
CATTTCTGTGCAAAGTCCGTAAATACTCGCAACCAGTGTTTAAACTGCTTCGCTGCTTTCGGAGAAGACGGGTCAACATCAAACCTCGTCGGCTTCATTAATTCATTCAGACTCGCCGCCATCATGTATTAAGACCGTTTAATTGAACTGACACTACTGCAGTATAGAAGACTTTATTCAAAGTTTAAACGGTCTTAGAACAGAACTACATGCAACGAACAAAAGCGTTGACGACCGAGCCGACTCATGCCTCACACAACTGCCCGAATAACAAACGCCACGCTTCCAATTAAAAGAGTGGCGATGGACGCCAAGCCAAGAACCGCGCCTTGAGCAAGGCACGTGATTAATTATTACTACAGTCCAGGTCAGGCACCAGCAGCCAAAAATGGCCAAAAACTGACCTCACTTATGATGTCAATCACATAAAAACAAAACCCCACACCAAAATTTTTTTTCCATTGCAGAGACGAAGATTTGCTGTGTCTTTTGAGGGCTTGAACAGCTCTTTAGCGCAATCCGGTGAGAAGCTATGGGTTGGTAAGGCAACCAAAATATGCCTGGTTTTTCCCCAATTTCCAAGTATGATATATTTGTAGACCAGCAGCCAATGTTTTAACATGGCTTTTTCCAGATCATGTGATCAAGGTAAAATCACAACATAGCTTGAAAGATAATTATGGATGTCTCACTGAATTTTTTAGCCAAATTTCAAAACTGTATTACAATGTCAACTTGCTTGATGCGGCTGACTTTTTCATGCATCACTAGTTTCCTGATTTCGATTTTTGATGTAGTAACCTTGGGTGAGTGCTAACACAGCCATACACTTTTGCTTGTAATTTGAGAGTATCAGCGTACATGCCAAGGCACATTCAAGCTCTGTCATTAATTGGCAGTTCAGCCGGATTGAGAATAACTGCTCAAATAAGCATGTAACTGTTTTGTTCCCCAGCAACATACAAAATTATAGTTTTCTTGCGTATATGTGCATTCCTAATTTTTTTGTAGTTTAGCAAGCTTCTGTGGTCAACTGCTCGTGTTTAACCGCACATCTTCTGTAGTCGGCTGCTTTATCCAACAAGACTTTGTGCAACCTAATGTTCTTGCAGTTGTGAACTGCACAGTCGTGGTGCTGAGTGTGTTTTGCTCCCATTTTTTAACTTGCACCCTGGTATTTTTGCAGTTATGAAATGCTTTGTTATAATTTTGAATGTAATATATATTTTACTCGGGTATTTTAACATTTTCAGCACCAGTGTAAAAAATATTCATACTTTGAAATCACACATTAAGCACATGTTTTAGTACAATTTTCCCACCACTTTGCAAGTTGCAAGTCCATAACTTGCCAGCTGATTGTGCTAGAGACCTATTCAAACACTCCAAATGATGTGGCAAGGCTTCTAAATTGCAATGAAACAAATTGGAAAGTTTTGGATTTCAGATTTTTTGTAGGTGATGTCATAAGTGCAGTAGATATTTAGCCATTTTGACTCAGATCACCTGACCCTGGGCCGCAACTGCTAGATGGAATTTTTGACTTAGGTTTTATTGGAAACTAGGTAGAATCCGAGTCCTATGAGCCTTTGATTGGCTCTCTAGCATTTCTGTTCAAAAACTATGGTCTAAAAACATCAAAAAATCATTAAGTAATTTCATTTGGAATTACACAAGAAGTCTTGTGTGAAGTGAAGTTTGTGCAAATTTCTATGGCATATTGTAATGCTATAAAACTTCAAGTGCTTAGCTTCCAGCTTGCTATTTTGATTTTATTAAAGCATAATGCGACCCTGGCCAAGTACTGACTCATCAATAAAAATCTTCCTACCCATTTAGTGAAACTTAGAAGCTTTGGTCCTCACAATGCTCTTCATTCGTGCTGTTGCTTTGGAACCAAACTGTCTTGTACATTGACCAATGCTAAGTGAAACCATTCTGTTTTACGCTTAGCTACCATTGCGGAATTTGTGTTCTGCTTATCAATTAGTCTGTCTTCATTGCTGCTGTTGAATCGTGACACAGCTACTGGACAAACTTCTGCTTCCATGTTGCTTTCAACACTATCAGAAAATGAATTGTTGTTAAACAATCATTCTAGAAAAGATGTTCAGTGTCTTCCTGTGCCAAATGTGAGGTTTTTATGCTACTAATTTTCTTGGTTGTATTACTATAGGAAAGTACTTGGCTTGAATGAAAGCACATCCTGCTGTTTTTGTAAAACCAAATCTTTTTCAAGTTTATGAGAAATGTGCTTTGCTTGTTTGTAATGAAAGGTAAATTCAAGAAACAGTAGTCAAACCATTAGTTGCGTTAGTCATTTAGCATTTCACCCCTAAGCATTTTCATGCAGATTTTAGGACTGAAGATGCATATAATTACATGAGGTCAATTTCTTATGAAAAAATTGGCTGAGAGATTCAATTGCATCTGCTTTGCACAGACTGAGTATCAAAACATTTGTGTGTTATTTCTAAGGCAACCAATTTTTTGACTTAAAAACTTAAAATTTTGACTTTATAATTCAAAAATTTTGAAGTTAAAAAAGTTTCACTAAAATATTAATAAGAGAAAAAAACTGTGTTGCAAGAAAAGTTGAGCCAACGATAAATTTTGACCTAATGATAAATTTTGACTTTTTTTTGACCTAATTACTTGGGATTCCCTCATGGTATGAGCATTAAAGTTGGTTTGTGGACGTTTCATAAGCTTTGAAAAAGGCAGAAAAAATTTGACTTTATTGACTTTTGATTGCCCTAGTAATTTCTTTTTTCCAGATTGTCATAGCGTGTTCCTAGCAGGGTATATGTTGCCACCAATGAATTAGTGGGTGCAAAAAATTGCAACAGAGACCAAGATCAAAACAGTGGCCAAAGATCGTAAACATATTGACACTTAGATCATCAACAAAAACAAAAGAAATTATTTGTTGTGAAAGTGTCATATCAAAAGCAAAGCACTGGTAATATTTCAAAATTTTAATGAAATTTTTTAGTGTTGATTTTAAGGCTTTGTTGTATTCTATGAGTTGTAAGATCATGAGATATGAGATCATGAGTTGTAAGTTTCTGAAAAGACATACAATTAGAACTGCGCACCCATAAACCCCAAAAGATGTCAAGTATTATTGGAACTAAGTAAAACAAAGCCAATAGTTTTTACAATCTATCTACATGCTTGTTATGAGATTTCAGCACTATGAGTTAACATTCATTTGGGGCTGGACAAGTGTACTGACTTCTTTTGCTTTTCAAAGCAGCAAGATCCATTTTTAATGATTGTTTCACTAAGGCCAAAAAACAAATTTTGTTGGAAAAATTTGTCCTTGGTTGTATTACTTGAAAGTGATCTGCAAGATGTTTCTACATTTTTATAATGTTCTCAACAACCCAAAGTTATTTCATCATGGCTACCTTAGCTAACAATGACCAAAACTGTGTGTGACATTAAACCAAGTTAGTTTGATGTTTTTGGATAAAAATGTGCCGATGTGTTTGTTAAACTTTCTGTTTTTAATTTTTTGTTGGTAATGCTAAGGTTTCTAAACTTCACTATGCCAGTTATTGCATAGCTGTTACTAGACCAACTCAGTCAAGTGTTTAACATTTCTTTTGTTGGTTGTTTATATTAATTTCCTTAAGCCTGTGTGTTTCATTAAAATTATTGTTTTGTTTCACGGCAGTTATTATCCAGCTTCAACTCCCTGATGAAGTCTATTTCTCTCCTTTGTTTTGTGGTATACTTTGTTATTTGTACATTTAATTGTAACTGTTTTATTTTGGAGCTGATATGTCCTAAAATCAACTTTTTTACTGTCATTTTTGCAACTAATCAACTGCATAGCTTGAATTACTCAACACCTTTGGCTCCAGGTTGTTTTTACCTTTAAGACCTGTGTGAGCCACTATTTTACAATCACTTTGCAAGTCCATAACTTGCCTGCCAATTGCACTAGAGAGTTATTCAAATGCTCAAAAGATGCATCAAGTCTTCTAGTTTGGATTTTTAAAAATTGGAATGTTTTGGATTTTGGGTTTATTGTGGGTAACGTCATAAGTGGGGTAGGTCTTACACCATTTTGGCTCAGGTTACCTGGCTCTGGGCACCAACCGCTAAATGGAATTTTATTGACTGAGGTTTTTATTGGAAACTAAGCTATAATCCAAGTCTTTAAAGCCTTTGAATGGCCATCTGGGGTTTTTGGTTCAAAAGTTACAGCCAAAAAATAAAATTTAGATAAACTTTTTTCAAAAATATTTAACACCATTTTCAATGTCGTTTTAACTGTGGTGATACTAATAAAAAATAAAGACCTGGTGGTGGGATGCTATTGAATTTACTGGATTGAAATTGCAACATTTATGTTAAACTATCTATTTGGTTTACCGTGAGCTTCATGCAGACAAGTAGTTTAAAAAGATACTAGTAGCTTCATCTTGTGAATAGTTCTTACATACATTACTTATTCATTACTAAGGGGATTAATGAATTCAACTGATTTCATTTGGCTGTCTAATAACCATCAAACAATAAAATGCCTAATTTTTTTTGTCTTATTAATTAATCTTCGGTTTTCCTATTGTCGTAAGTTGTTTAAATAATCAGATATTTGTCACACATTATGCACTGGCAAAAATTACATAACTTTTTGTGATGCTTTGAATGATCAACATCTTCAAAGTTCTAAATTGCGTTCTGTTTTGTTTTCTATTTATGATTTTGTTTTTCTTTGTAGAATTTAGGTGGAGCATGTAAGATTCACACAATTTGTTGATTACTGAGGTTGCTTAAATATAAGATTAAGATGATTCGCAGGAGGAAAGAAAAATTCAGGCCAATATTGCCCAAAAAGACTTCATTGTCAACCCCCCAAAAGGGACATGAAATAACAGAGACTGGACAAGAAGTACTGAGTACCACTAATGCAGACAACCTGGTTGACAGTTTTGAAGATAATGTTGGGAAAGCAAGCTCATTGCTTGTCTCTGCTACTCCATCAGAAACTGTTCAAGAATCTACTTGTAATTTTGTTTCAGAAGCAAATCTACCTGTTGGGCAAGCTGCTGGTGATGCTGTTGGATCACCCAAAAATTCCGACAAATGCTCAAAATCTTCCATTCAAGATGTAACTAACGTAGAAAATTTATCTGTACATGATGACAAATCACAAGGTGTTAATTTTCAGAAAACCAGTAATGATGCTGAAACTTCAAATGATGTAGAAGTGATTGAAGCAACTGCACAAGTCATGTCTTCAAAACCTGATGAAAGTGATAATAAAACAAGTTGTGCAGATCTGACTTCTCAGTCTTGCGATTTCAAAACTTCATTGATTACAGAATTATCTCAATTCAGTGCACGCACCTTCACAGAAAAAAGATCGTCTGAAAAAGAAGCAGATTGTGGTCGCTATTCCAAAAAACATTGCAAAAACCCACCAAAGATCAGAAGAAGAAAACTTATGGCTGTGCCAAACACTCAAAAAGCAGCAAGATTGACCAATGCTTTGGACAAACCGCTGCTGACAGATACTTCCTCAGATGAACTCAAACAGTCATCACCATTCATAAATGAACATTCTGATCCTAATTCATTGAATGAAAGAAGTGGAGCTAGTAATATCAAGTGTATGTCCAAACAAGTTGTTGCAAATAATGATCAGGTTATTGAAACTAATGTGTCAGCTCATCATAACACCCATCAGCAGGAAGAAGTATCAGGAACATCTGTCAGTGCTATGCTAAGACCTATTACTGTTTTGGATAACCATGGCTTGCCACCATTGAATGATGGTTTTGACACTAACCATACACCAAACCAAGAACCTAGTTTTAATCGAGCTTTGAAACTTTCAGACACTCCTGCTCAAACTGTTTCCAAACATAAACCATCTAAAGAGAAGCAGAGCAAACAACGTGCAATGGAAAAACTGAAATTACTGCAGAAAAGGAATACAGAGTGTGAAAATAAAGCATGGCCTAATCTTGATCCTGATTTGTTTTCAATGTGCGATTTAATATATTTAAATCCACCCAGAAGTACTGGCAAAGAACTTGGATTAAGAGCTAAATTGAGAGAGGTTGAAGAGATGGCTGCTCAGAATGCACAAGTTGATTCAGTAGTACCATGTACTTCGTTACTACTGAATGTACTTCCTGCACAATCAGAAGAAAATGAAACACAAAATACTGTCGATGATGAGCCTGCACTTGTGCCACAATTGCGTGTGAATGAAGATGGTTCTGTGGTGTTAGATGAAGAAAGTCTAATTGTTAACTCTACTCCCAAAACAGTGGAAACCGTGGATAGTTCTCCAGCTGTTTATGAAAGTGGTCTTACTACAAAAGTAAATCAGTATAGTTTTCGCAAACGGCCACCAACAAAAACATCAAGGTGGACTAACAGACAGACTGACAAGTTTTTTATGGCCCTTAGCATTGTAGGTGCAGATTTTGATCTGATGAGTGCAATGTTCCGTAATCGAACACGAGATGAACTTCGACGTAAATACAGTGTTGAAAGCAAAAGAAATCATTTGAAAGTTGATCATGCTTTAAAAAATCAGCACTTAAGTAAGTGGACTGATGAAATGTTTCAGCCTTTGTCATCTGAAGATGAAGAAAAATCCACTCCCACTGCAAGAAAACAGAAAAAGAAATGCCATCAAGAACATTCAAAGAATGCAGATGCATTGCTAACACTAAAGGAAACTACTTTGCCTGCGAATTGCAATAGCTCAAGCAGTATGTTGAGCACTGCTTGTGAACAAAGTGTATGACTTCAAACCTTGTTTTGTTGTTACATACAAACGTTTAATCTAAAAACTTCCAAATGTGTAGCTGCAAAAGGTTGCCTGTTGATCTTCTGATATGGTCATTCAAACAGGAAGCTTTGCTTGATCAACAAAAATGCAAATGGGGTTTGTTTGTGTGCTTTTTAACTTTGTAAAACAATATATAAAGTGTTTGACTTCATTTCCCATGAAAACATGAAACTGAAAACTGTATTTCTTCAGTTAACTTTGTGTATAGCAACTCCTATACTACTTGCAATCAGTGGTTGTTTTAATGCTTTGCATTTAACCTATGAAATGGATTACTGTTGTGTTATACTGCATGTGTTACTAGCAGATCTCAAACGATAAAATTTTGTAGGTGATATCTTTATTTTTCATTGTCAATAACCTATATCGATATTTTCGCATCACTTAATCCACAGCTAAAATCCATTACAATGCATACTAAACAAACTCACAAGAAAGTGGGAATAGTTCACAACTAAAGGAATATACGTAAATGTTGGCATTTTTGCAAAATAATGACTTTATATAATAATTTGAATAACTTAAAGTTGGAAGGAAAAATTGTGCAACCCCAAATTCCTCACAAACACTGGTCACTAAAACAATCAAACACCACAGCTCAAGTCGTGAATTGTTTGCTGTTAGTCATGTGCTCATCACATGAAAAGTGTTCATGAGTGTATGATATATCATAAACCAATTTGTTTCAAGGACAATTATGTACTGCTTTCTAAATAGGCAGTAACTGAAGTTGTTGGAGGGCTGCACACCATAAGCAACAGGGCATAGAATTAGTGTAAATAAATCAGAGATGAAGTAACAACTTCAGCTTCCAAACACACAAGAAAATAAAAGCATAGTAGCTTTCATCAGAAAATACTGGTGATGTGTATCATACATAAGCTTTTGAGCATCGCCATCACATTGGCTGTTTTATGTAGGCATGGTAATGTACTGGTTGAAGTTTATCACAAGATCAAATGAGGTTGTGCCGTAGTTGCAAATAAAAGTAAATTACCGTTTTATGTTGTAGGTAATGCATGTATGCCAATAATTGGTTTATGCTATATGTGCTTCCAGTCACTTTTAATTTGTCTATTTTCAAAACATGAACTGTGCTGTTGTTTCTTGAATGGGTTTGGTTTGATGTAGCTTTGAAAGCAGTATATGTCACAGTCATTGGTTAAGTCACAGATGCAAACTTAAAAGGTTGATAATAATAGAACTTCAACTGCAGCAACATTTTGAAATAGTTTGTTGCAAAGCATTGTGAAATCTTTTAGTCGATTATGCTCAGTTAAAAAAACTGAAAACATGCAATGTATCTAGTTGTCTGGAAAATGGAAATATATTGCAGCAGATATATGTCTCCAGTTTACTTAATAAGATTAAGCAAACAGGAAATAATTAAGATAACTTAGTGCTAAACAATGATTGGAATCCTTTTTTGTTCTAGTGATCTTGAGCGTGTAACAGAGTTTCTTTGAATGGCTGGTGTTTGTGGTGAAGTTGATGGGTATCTGTTATAATCCTAATCGTTTTTGTCAATTCATGTCAGTTGCATTGTATTTGCAACACATCTTACTGGATCTACAATGGTGGAATGCTTAGTGGCCTTTTCGTAAATGTAGGTTGTGCAAATTATGAGCGCATCTAGGTTGTGCTGCTATTGTGTCATCATTGCCATATGCTGTTCTGGTGGGTGCTATCATTTCAATTTTCATTCAATAAGGACTTCTTATATTGTGTGTGAATTTTGTTACATTACAATTATGTTTTATTAAACATGGTTTTGTTGTAGTTTGATGTTTCATTTGCTCCAGCACTGTGACTGTAACTTCAGCCTTCTGAGAATAAAAGCACTAAAACAGATTGGGAATGTAAAGCAGATGCTAACAAATTACCAAACTTTCTTCTTATTTTATCGAAAGCAATGTCTTGCTGTTGATTGATGTTTCCATTTGGTTTGAGAAAAATATTGGCAGTTGTGAAAAAATTTGAATTCTCCTTTGCCTGGCTGCTTTTTTAAGAGATGCATTTTTGCTTTTGTAAAAGTTGCGCTTTATTTATTGGTTTTTCAGTGACTGCTTGCATCTAAATTGTTTACCTCTAGTTGCAAATCTTATGAGGAGTTTTTTTCATTGCAGAATTGTTGTTGCAGCATTGTAAGACTTGCTTTTTATATTTATAAAATTGATATATTTTCTGTTGAAAAACAAGCTTGGTGAGCATGCATTTTTTATATCATGTGCCATAACTTTAGGAAAAAATGTTCATTTCATACTTAATACATCATGTGTTTTTGGTGAAAAGGATTGCAGATTTGAAGTTGATGGCCATTGCGTGCTACTTTTAAATAGAGGGATGTGCTTTGAATCACAGGAACAAGCTGTAGAAAAACTTAGAAAAACATGTGCTCAAAAATAGTGCATTTTTAATGATAAGTTCGAGGACACATGAATTCCACTAGAAGTAAAATGATAGAATTCTGTTGCCAGCAGGACATTATCACTATACATAGTATGTATGGGACACATAAAAGCTCTACGTTTTCTATAGGCTTTAGAGGAATCAGCCGACTGGGCTCTGCTTTCATATTTTTGCGATGATTCAAACTTGCGCATATCTGTATTCAAGTAACTTCACTCCACATGTGAAGGAAGCAAGGAATCAATCACAAATTTTTAATAGGAAATCGATTTCACGTAACACTGCGCATCGTCAGTCCTATCATCTGCAAGCAATGCTAACAGGTGTGAAACGTTGAAAGGCCAACACAAGGTCAGAGAAAGTAAACGACCTCTAGACTTCAATGAAAAAAACACGCAGACCCAACCGCGACAAATACAACAAAACCAAAACATCTTGCTCAACTACATGCAAACGCTGAAGCCTCAAAACTTACTGAACTTACTAAAACTCAACGCCAGCTAACGATTATTAACACCATAGAAAAAGTCGCTTACGGATAAAAGTAACTATTCGCAGAGCGAGGCTTCCAAAATAGCTTGAAACAACAAGCGTTATGAATCAGTCAACGTGCATTTTGGTCGCTGTGGCAACCAAGTCCCTGCGGGCACGATGGAAAAGCTCTGACTGACGCGAACAAAAACACCTGCACACTGGCCGCGAAAAGTGAAACACAACAACGGTTTGTAGAACTGAAATGCATCAGCGTTCAGCGGCAGAGAAACAAAATGATTATCTTACGCGTGGGAGGATCATATTTTAAATATTAATTTGTGTGTTAAGTTTGTGATACCACTTATCTTCACAGAAATCCAAAGAAAGGGAATTAGGTTCTTCAACAAAGTTACGATGTAAGCCTCATATATCGGCGGTTTATTTACGTGGCCATGGAACTCCGAAAAGTGCCGCGACACGGCCACTTTATCTTTGTTATTTTCATCAATTTCACAATTGGGTCTGTTCCAATTACTGCCGTGCAATCACCATCTCGTGGAAAATTTGTTCTTGGTTTGCCCGACATATTGTTCGTGGCAAATAACACAAGTCGCTACATAAATACCATATTTTGCGCATGTCAATTTTTGGTTGAGTAGGAAGATTTTATTTTTGCCCATTATTTGTGAAACACATGACAACATTGATTAGTTGTGTTTTCCATAGTTACCAACCTGCCACAAAGTGCACATGGCCACAAGGACCCGACATCCCTTTGATATGCTCTCTTGTCATGCTTAAAGCAAGTTGCTTGTAGTTAGTAAGTAATCGTCCAATTGTAGTAGGCCTTTTGTAGGTTAGCATTGTTTCGGGTTAAGTTTTTCTCTCTCTTTGTGAGAGTTATCAGGTGGGGAAAAGATGTAGCCCAAACTTGTGGGTCATCTTTCTTTTCGTCTTTTGGGGCCCGTAGTCTTTCCTCCCAATTTGCTGCCATTGCTATCATGTCATTAGTCATGTCCAAAGTGAAGCTTGAGCAGATCGCTTTTTCTTTGAGTCGGCTTAAGCTGCTGATGTGATCTTCTTTCCTTTGGTTCAGACGTCTCAATCTTATTGCTTCTCCAAATAAGATTGACTTCAAGGTTGACTGTGGGTGGTGCAGTCTTGAGGTTGTTTTTTTTCTCTGACCTTGTGTTGGCCTTTCAACGTTTCACACCTGTTAGCATTGCTTGCAGATGATAGGACTGACGATGCGTAGTGTTACGTGAAATCGATTTCCTACTAAAAATTTGTGATTGATTCCTTGCTTCATTCACATGTGGAGTGAAGTTACTTGAATACACTATGCATGGGGTTGCATTGTAATTTCAGAGAATATTCTGGTAAAAGTGCTTCGTTATCCAGTATGAGAACCAACTGTGACAAAGTGAGCCAGATTATTAGTGTTTTTACAAAAGCAAATAATGTAATGGCTAAACTTTGTGTAGAATTTCTATAAATATAAAATATGTACTGCATCTGGGAAAAAATGGAACTGTAGACCTAACTTTATATCTTGAACTTTTGTTTGGTCCAATATCAGCCGGCTCATACTCTGACTTTTGCACATCAGTGATCTGCATTTGAATTCTAACTTGTCTCTTCACTTAATGCAATCTGAAGTATCACAATACATGGGTTCAAGTTATCAATTTTTAATAATGCATTTACATCAGAGTAGGCATGGTATTCTTTGCTATGAAGTTATTTTTTGAATATGACAGTGAGGTTATGCCTAAGCATAAAATCTCGTGATCAACTATAGCTTTAGCTTTGTTTTGGAGTGTTGTGTTTGTGAGAATTATTCTTGTGTTTCAGTGAGAAATACTTGCACTGCAGAAGAAACACATGTTGATTTCTTATCGTTTAGAGAGGCAATTGGTAGGATCACACTGACAACAAGAAAATGACAGCAAGAAAGGTGATATTTGTGCAAAAAATTAACCCATTTGTTATGTACCTTTACCGATAATTTTCATTGCTTTATTTGTTTGAGAATATCCACGGAAAAACTGTTCGTCAATGTACAATCATGCGTATCCTCGGAAAGTCTTTTCTTTGAAGTGATAGATTAGAGCAGGGTTTCTCAACTGGGCACTCGGCCCCCTTTGGGGACCATGGAGCAGTTCTCCGGGGGCCACGAGCAGAGGCTTTTACTAATTAGCTCTGCCGTGATATTGCAAATCCCAAGTGTAACAATATTAATTATACTCCAGTTGAAGCGGGAAGGGGCCACAAATAATGAAAGGTTGAGAACCACTGCATTAGAGTTTCGAAATTGACATAGAATCACGACTGTGTCAGCATTGTTGCGTTTTTATTTCTGGTAGATGGTCAAGTCATTTTTCCAACTTGAATGAATGTGAATACTTTTGCAGATCTTGAAAAAGGTGCTGAGCGTGGAACAGAGCGAAGGTGTCGGTGCTCGAGTTCATCGCAGTGTCGGCAGACCAGAGTTACAGAACCTCGATCCCTTCTTGCTTCTCGATCACGGAAAAATTAAAAAACCTGCTGGTAAGTTTCATTTTGGATTCAATCGGCAAATGTGGAAAAAGCGACATTAGTTGTGGTGCGTTTTCTGTCTGCACATTTCTGTTTGAAGACAATTTTCCCCTTGTGCACTGCTGGTCCGTCGTTTCCACCGGATTAATTTCTTGCAATTTGCTTTTAACCGGCTATCGTTGCTGGTTGACGTCAAAATTTGTGGAAGTTGTCATTGTCAACGTTAGGTTTTGATTGTATGTTTCAGAACTGATGCTACTACACACTGTTGCACCGCCGATGCACTTGGTCACTGTTTTTGTACATTGTTACTTTGCCTTGCGCAAATTTCTTTCGTTTTGTCGCCTAAGACCTGTTCTCACCTTTTTTACTTCACAGGTTTTCCCGATCACCCCCATCGTGGTTTTGAAACGGTGACCTACATTCTGGGAGGTGCTATTGAACACGAGGACTTCTGCGGTCACCGGGGAATCATCCGCGAAGGGGACTTGCAATGGATGACAGCAGGTGCTTCTATAGATTTGCATATTTGGTCTGCTTATGTTGCAGCATGCAGTACTTCTTTCTTTTGTTGCACAAATCTCTTACTGTGTTTAAAGGTAGGGGAGTTGTTCATTCTGAGATGCCGCATGGAGACGAGGATACCAGTTTTGTGCAATTGTGGGTGAACTTGAAGAGCAATTTGAAGATGGTTGAGCCAGCCTATCAGGTAACCGTGCTGCTAAAATTCATCGTAAACACGTTGTAGGTGCTGTTTCGTTTGTGCAATACCTCGTCGCCTTGAATCACACATTAGGGATGCTTAATAAAAGCTACTCTTAGGAATTTATACGTGTTTAAAACCATGTCAATCTTAGTGTATAGAATAATAACCAGTCTCCGCATGTGAGACAAGCAAGGAATCTATCGCAAATTTTTAAATGGAAATCGATTTCACGTAACACTACGCCTAGTCTGTCCTTGAATTTTATTTAAACGCTGTAGCATCTATTTGGACTGATGATGCGTAGCGTTACGTGAGCGATCGATTCCTTCCTATGTCGCATGTGGTGAGTAGTTACTTGAATACAGATATGTGCAAGTTTAAATCATCGCAAAATGATGAAAGCAGAAGCCGGTCGGCTGATTCCTCGAAGGCCTACAGAGAACTTAAGAGCTTTTAATTATTGTATACAAATACAATACTTTTTGTGTTTATTCCATTAAATCCTGCATTTTGCGCGTTGGACTTCAGCTATGTAGAATACCCACCAAGCAGGCGATCGTGCAGAATGCAGTGTAGCAATCTTAGCAAGTTCCAATTTTTGAAGTGGAACAACACTACATGGGGATTACATCGATACTGAGTCTTTTTTGCAGCTAACGCGTCAGCTCGTTTTCTTGGTCAAATGACAGTTTTTGTTAACAATTTTGAAATGTAGTTTTGAATCTCCACCGGCCTCCTGAATCTGCTATGCAGTGCATTGTATGTTCCTCCAGCATTTCCAGGCCTCAAAGCCAAGTCGTGTCTCACAGGGAGTGGTTGTTGTATTATTCTCTCCGTACTGTACGTTCGCGTGGAAACCAGGATAAAATATGTACAATATGCAGGGATGTAGTGCTAAAAGAAGAGGTCTGGTAACGACGGCGTTCCCACACCAAATAGAAAGAAAGACCGCACCAAATAGTTCGAAAAAAGTGGGCATTCGACTACAAGACTATTCTGGCTGGATCTTCCTATTTCACCGTAGACTTTTGACTAGCAGTGCGAATCTGCGCGTCGCTAGCACATCTATGACATAGCAGCCGTGTGTTACTGTAATCTAATGCAAAAAGGTGTGAGAACGCCATTCCCACGCGTTCCCACCCCACTACATCCCTGATAATATGCTATCCATGTTACGCGTGGCAGTCTGTGCAATGCGTCATATCTTCCACTGTGTTAAAAGCTAAGCCAAGGACGTAGAAACGAAAGGAAAATCTGACAGGCGCGTAAAGATAGTGCAAAGTGAGTTTAATACAACTTGACCTCTCTCGTTCAATTGTTAAAGGTTGTGGTCTTTCAAAGTTGTATCGGACAACCTGTTTTAATGTATGTGTGTTTTGCTTTCTTTAACTGCAGGAGTTACTGAGCAAAGACATACCAAAACCAAGCAAAGATGGTGTTAAAGTTGCTGTGATTTCTGGCGAAGCTCTTGGTGTCAAGGTAAGCCTAGTATACTAACTTTTTTCTACCCTGAAACTGAAAGGCAGTAAAATTGTAGATATTAGTTGACTTACTGAGGTCGTTGCATATCTAATACTAGCCGACTAATCGTAAATGTGGTGGGATTGTTGAATCCGTTCTTTAAACCAATCTTGAAGTTGTTTTCGAAGTATTATCTTTTTACTACGTGTTGCTCTAACTGCCTGGGACATGACTTTTATTATGGTGATGTTTTTTTTTAACTTTTTTCCCAACAGGGTTCATACCGAAAAGCGTTGCTTCTGTAAGATTGACTTTTTCTAAGGGTACCTCGTCAAAACCAGGGTAGATAAAAATCATGATTTTTTCAAAAAAAATCGGATTTTTAAAATTTAAATCAGATTTTTTTATTTTTATGATTTTTTTGATTTAATGTGCAGAGGGTGACCCACTAACACTCGTAATTTTAAATTTTAAAGAGCTTGTTTTAATATAACTTTTTATTGGGTTTTGTTTTTCTAGTACAGCAACTAGAATTCATCTGAACTTTCATTCAAACTTACTTTGCACTTATACAATACGCTTAAAGCAAATCAGTTCATAACACCAGTACCCGTGTGTAAAACAAAATAGCCTATTTATTGGAATGGCAATACCCAAACCATCTGTTCGTCAACTTCAATAACACTTATGGCATGTTGATGTTGAGAAGCTTGTACAAAAATACAACCGATTAGAATACCAATTAAATGTGTCATACAAATCACAGCAAGCTTCAAAACTGCGTATGAATTTTTACTTGATTTTTAAAATTGTTGTCACTGATTTAAATGAAATGATTCAAATTTAAATCAAATGTTAAATCAAATGATTTAAATCAATCAACCCCGGTCAAAACAGTCACTTTATAATGAAAGCATGCTTTATATTCTGCGGAAGAGTGTTAGAAAGTAACCTACTCTCGGTTGCGGGCAACCTATTTGATATTTGGAAACTATCTCTGGTAGCCGCAACGTTTCAATACTTGGAAGCTTTAAAAAAGTTTGTTCGGAGAGAAGACTCTTCATTAAACTCTCTGCTTTTATGCTCTTCATTCGCATATGATTCAGCGGGGCACGGATGATTCGCTTCAATATGGCGCTGTAGATTTTACTGTTTCGGAACCGAAACCACTTTTCGACAAACAAGGCACAGCATTTTTGCGTTTAAGACGGTTAAAAAGTATGTTTGTCCATTCTGGATTAAACTCTTGGCCCTCAGTTTCAATCTTTTTCTTGAAAAAAATGCTGTGTCTCAAATAAATATAACTACTTAGCTAAAATCGTACAATCACTCAACGCACGCAGTAGGCCTAACCTTATGAACGACTTGCAGCAAATACAGGCAAGAGCCATAACATCGATGGTGTAATAAATGCTAACGTTGATTGCATCAGCAATTGTTGCAGTAATTAATAAGGTGTGAAACCCCGCAACTTCAGTGAAAATCGACACTTATTTGCATCACGTGGAGATACAAGAATTAATTCTAACATTATTGCAATTACTGTTCACGTCAGCAATAGGTTTGCCACACGATTTTGTTTGAACCGTACAATGTCTTCAAATCATGTGGCAGGCCGCTTGCGGCCCGCTGGCGTGGACTGTTGCGCAGGCCTGCCTTAGCCTGTATGTGTGCTTCGGTATGAAGTTACTGCTTTTCACCTAAACTACTAGAATTGATTCATTTACTGGTTATAGACATGCAAATTAGTAGCAAGTTTCTTACATCTAATACATTGCAGCAACGTTTTTAATCAAATTTTCCCTTTTCACTGTTTTTATTTTTTGTTTGGCCAGTGTTGATGTTCGCAGCTTAAAACTGATGTGACGTGTGTCGTTTTCTAAACTACTTTATAACTTAGGTCCAGCTTTCACGTATTTTCTTGATTTGTAAAATTATCACTTCTAGCGTATTCATAAAAAATGCGCTACCATTGTTTCCGTTTAATGCTACTTGACACGACGGCGAGCGTTTCAAGGAATTAATTAGGTGGTTGTTTGGCCTAAGGGCCGTTTAGCCACTGTACCACTGTTGGCCTGCGTAGTTCTGCAAGATCGCGAAGTCAACAACAGTTGGATATTCCAAGCACTTTGCTATATCCAGTATAGCGGTAAATTCCAGTGACCGTCACGTGTTTTGGCTATTTCAGAGAATAGCCCTTTCAAAAAGAAAAATTAAGCAAAATCCTGCCTGCTCCAAGTGTTCATCAACACTTTTGTCCTGCAGTCCAAGGTCTACACTCGCACTCCTACGCTTTACCTTGATTTCACTCTTGATCCACATGCAAAGCACGTGCAACCAATTCCTAAAGGCTGGACAGCGTTCGTGTTCACCTTAAGCGGAACAGTTCACATTGCAGGAGATGAGGTACGCTTTTTATGCTTCCACTAATGTACATGCGCTTTTGAAGTGGCTACGAATTGCAGTTCTCATTATTTCAAAACATAATACGAGCAAGCAGTCCCGCATTCGGGCGATTGCTCCCACCCCGAAATTTTCGAAAACACTCCCCCCGGGTATAACACAACAACAACGACCTGCAGTCATTTTGCCCTCCCCTAAAATATCAGCTGGTTACGGCCCTGTGAGCGAGGATTTTGCCATCGGTTATTGTGTTTCTGTACCCGTGCTTTGTGTTTGTTTTCGCTGTTATAAGGTCATTGAAACGTCGAGAAGATGCACTGCATATACGTGTTCGCAATGACAATTGTTTTTCTCCGTGGTGATGAATGAAGTGAACTGATCAGTTAGCTAAACTTGTTCAGGGGCATCTTCCGGGGATATTCTTATTCAGCACGTCGAAGTGCAAATAACCTAGCGCACCTTCGCAGTTGTTGTCGATTTGGCGTTTTCGCGTATGTTAACCTATTTTAAGGTAACAGCTCACCACACCGTTGTGTTTGGGGACGGTGACTCTGTTGAAATGGAGAACAAGTCGAACGACCAAACACGATTTTTGTTGATCGCTGGGGAACCACTCAACGAGCCAGTTGTACAGCACGGTAAAGATATATTTGAGTTCGAATTTGCTGTAGCTTGCGAGCTGCGAGTAAAATTTTGCAGCTTGGATATGTGTTCCTCAATATGTTAAAAATCTTGGTAAGAAAGTTTAATCGTGCTATTTTCTGCCTTCGTAAAAGTATTTTTCAGTGTAATTCTATAGAAAAAAGGTGGTTTACTCTATCGTAGCGTGTGAAAAATGCGAGGAATTATTAAAGCGATCCTATAGCATCACTTTTTCCTTTTTTTGCAGTCAAGTAAAATGACTAAGTGTGCTACACATTTTGGGTAGACTGTGTGTGCCATTCACGACTGCAATAAGATGATGTGTCTTTTCCCACAAAAAAAAATTATGTGTCTTTTTCTTCCTGGCTTGTGCAAATGTTCCTTGACATTTTCACCTCTTAAAATAAAAGCGTTGTATGGTTTTCAGGCCCGTTTGTCATGAACAAGCCAGAAGAGATCCAGCGCACGATCGCTGACTACCAGTTTGGCAGGAACGGGTTCGAAAAAGCCCCTTCTTGGAGAAGCCATCGATCTAAATCTTGAAACAACTGCTTTGCATCGTCTTTGGTCAGACTCATCGTCTGGCCTTTTTCACTTCGCTGCATGTGTAAATTTGAAAGTGATTAAAACCGGTTGTATTTTTCTTCAAGATGTTGTGTTCGTAAATTTTGGGTTGTCTGTTTCATCTCGTTCGACAGAGAATATAATGTACATGTAATACACCCAGCAGCGTTTTTAAATGTTTGAAGAGAATAAACAAACTTGTGTGTTATTTCGTGTAAATGTCAGCGATCGTCAATGCTGTCATCATTACTTATCAAACATTAACAACTTTTTATTTCCACTGCACAGTTTGTAAATTGCAGTGGTTGAATTCATTTAACTTGGCGCGCATTGTGTTTTCACCTATGAAAATGAATGTACAAAGTAAACGGCCACGACTGATAAGATCTGCTTGCGGTATTGTCGTGTCGAAGAAATGGTTCAAATTACCGTGATTCGCTTTGAAATCGCCATTATTACGCTTCGATTTTCTTCTTTACGGAAATGTTCCAGACTTCCAGACGTAGTGTTCAGCATCAGCATAAGCCTTGTTGCGAGTTCCACCGTCATACATCACTTAATCCGATTTTATGAGTGCGCGTTGCATTTTGAAGGCATTGCTGTCATGTTTGCACTAACCTGTCACTGCTAATTATCCTCAGTTTCACTCACGTGGTATTTTGCTATGAAGCCACGTACAATGTGCATTGTGACGCGTGTTTCGTTTTCAAACGACCCAGAAAGGCCTGTGGTGATACAGTACACAGTATTAGGTCATTGTTATTGTTTGCTATATTTCGGCGACCCAATTCTTAAAGCGTGTTGCGTGAGGTACCGCCAACCAGTCAAACGTCTCTGTACTTTTTTGCGAAACGCTCGTTCCCGAAACACCTTCCGAGCGTTTAAACCAGTGGTTTTCAATCTGGGTTCAATCTAACCTAGTGGTTCGGTGAGTAAGTTCAAGGGGTTCGGCGTAGGTCAGATGCATGGTTCATTTTGTACGTTAATGAAATATAAGAAATTTTTAATTCTAATAACAAAGGGTTTTTAGAAACCCGTCTAAGGAGCGTGGATTTCAGTCTTGCTTCTTTACCTTTTTTGCTGAAAGTTTATGGTGCGTCGGGCGTTTGTTAAACCTGAATTGTGGTAACCTGCAATAATAGCACATTAAGCTAGAAATCTAGGTAAGTGCGACTCGCAGCTTTCCGCAACGTAACTTCGTCTCTGGTTTTGACGAAACTGTGAACCAGTCCGTCATTGCTTTCAAATGCTAGGAACAGACTCATTCCTGGGAAGGTTGATAATGAAGGCCGTCAGCTTCGTTCGAAGCAATCCTTGCTCAGCTCAATTCATGGTGTCTAATCTCCGGGCGGTGTTAGTTATTTACAGCGGTTGCGAAAAGTACATCATCCTGGATCTCAAAAATGTGATTTGCTGACCGTGGCGGGAAATGCGTCAAATATCAACGCTCGCGCAGTGTTCTTACAAAAAGGTCTTTATATAGTCGCCCTCAACCCGACCAATCACGAATTCGGTGTTCGTCATCAAAAGCACGAATCTTTAGCCCTATATATGCATTTCGTGAAATGCTGGTTGAAAGACGCTTTTCGCGCTGGTTGATATCTGTGATAGAGTAGAGCGGGAAATTAACGCAGCAGAGACTGTTTAATTTTCAGATACGAAAGGATTTTTTTATAGTTTGCCTCCCAACAAAAAGCTAATCTAAAACAAATTTGATTGTACTGTAGTAACAATTAAATGAGGCGGCAGTGTCTGATAACTTTACATGTAGGTTCGACGTAATAGGTCGATTCGTGCTGTAGTTGTGATTGGCTAAAAGCACTCTGTTAGATTCAGTGCGATCGTGAAGAAAGGTCCGGTGCACTAAAGAAGCTTTAAGAGAAAGTTGGCTGAATCATGCAAAAACTTGAAAATGAAATTAAACAGTCGTTCTTACAAATACCAGCTTTTGGAAAACTAACAATCACATTTCTCGCTTAAAAGCTCGCTTCCTTTGTGTAGCAGTATATGTTTGGAGTTTAAGAGATCGAATATTTGTCAATGTTGTTACTGCACCGTTCGCGTCACCAGCGTCCTAGTAGTAATTTTATACCTTTCTATTTTGCTTTCTATGTGTTTCTTTCGGCACGTTTGTTGACGTGCAAATGGTCTTATGCTTTCACGTACGCACACTAATCGTATTTCTTGCCAGGCTCCTTTGTTATTGAACAGGATTTTGTTTTTTGCCCATTGTTGCACTTGTTTGGATTAAAAGTGCAACGCTTTCCAATCTGCTCTGTTTCAATTGAAAGTTTAGCACATGTGCTGCGCTTGCATACCAATGTTCGGTCGTGTTTCTGTGCATGGATTCCACAGCACCGCGCATGGTGCGAAGGATATAGACCGCTTGATTTCAATCGCTTCGGAAGACATTGCATTTGAACGTATTTTAAATTTGTGTGCATTGTTTTCGCACATTTAAAACACGCTTTTCGTTCGAAAATTAGCATGTTTAGCAAACTATTTTTTGCCCAGGCAAGTACATTTTGGGTTGCAGGTATATTTCTGTTCAGTGAAACCCATTTTATTTTTGTGGTTTTCCGCGGTCCTACTAGACTATGGCCCCCTTCCCGAAATAAAGAAAATCTGTTGTACTCAAGCGAGTCAGAAACTAACCGTAAAAAACAAAATTTGTTGTTTAACGTAACTGGTAAGTGTACGCTACAAATACGTTATAAACTCCTGGTGTTTTTACGCATTTTTGGTGGTACTGTAGAATTCAGATATATAATGCTCCGGTTAAGTACAGGTCAGATCTTGTTTGTCTTTCCACATTTTGCTTTGAGCTTTGCGCAGAACTCGCATATTTAGACGTTGAAAACCTTTGGCTTTCAGGATATTACGCATCTGAAATTTGAAACACGGTTGCATTTTTCGCTAAAAGCCAAGGTTACTTGAAACTTCTGCTTAATTTCTGCTAAGTTTATCCTTTTTGTGAATTGTATGGTGCGAATAAAAACCTATTCTGCCCCACTGCTCAGTCTTCGCTGTGGGGATAGCATCTTATAAGTACACTACTACATTGGGCAACCAAGGTATAAGACGTTATATTATGTTGTTTGTAGGAACTGATTTTGATAGAATTTAATCAAGGTTTGCAATTTTGCTTGATTCCAAATCGTTCAAGTCGTTTGGCGCCACACGTTTGTTCCGAGTCCGACAGCACTCCGTCTGCTGAGGAGTCCGCATTGTGCAAAATGTCGGTTGCACGTAAGGTGACGTCATCCATTTTTAATCGTGTAATTAATTCTGCGTGTTTTAATCGTTTCCTTGGTTTCTTTTTGTTTTACGCGTTAATATCTTGGTTTGAATTCGAATGAAAATGATTTTTAAAAAGGTTGATTGGCCACTAGTGATTTCAAAAATTTCATTCAACCCATCTGATTTTTCTGAAGTAGTTGATCAAGGCATTCAGGTAGGTTTCCGTAAGCTGCGTCTCAAGCACCCCTTGTATTAATTGCGCAATGAATAACATGCAAACTCTCATCTGTCTTCGGCTTTGGGGTGTCTTTGGATCACTGATCGCTATTGCAAAGAGCGAAAGGAATATCTGCGAGTAAGAGCATACCAGTCACTGCCCAGGCATTAAGCTTTCCTGCGATGCCATCCAGTGAGACGTGCAACATTTCGTCCGAGACGAGTATTTTCGACAGAAGCATAATGAGAAACTTGAAATGCTTTGCAGTACAAGCGACGTTTGTTTCCAAATATTTAAAGAAAAATCTGGCTTGGAGCAATACGTCAGGCTTACTGTTTTTTTAGGTCGTAAAAACAGTGCTGAGCGTTGAACAAAACGAAGGCGTCGGCGCTCGAGTGCGACGCAGCGTTGGAAGACCCGAGCTGAGAAATCTCGATCCATTCCTTCTTTTAGATGAAGGAAAAGGGAACAAACACGGTGGTATGGATTTTGTAATTCAAAGTGCCGCGTCGATCTTCTTAGCTCAAATTTGTGATCTATGTCGAGTTTACTACTTCATGCAAACAAGTTGTGTTTATCACACTGATCTAGTTTGCACATGGTGCAGAACTAACGAAAAAAACAGAAACCTTCGAAAACAGAAACATCGGTTCTGCAGTCAAATGACTTACATAATAAATTTTTAGATTGTGAAAACAAGGGTTAATTGGGTCGTTGTTTACGTAATATAGCAGAAAAGCAAATAAACCACACTGCGTATTATCACGTATTCCTTTGTTTTGGAACTTGGATCAAATCTGATGCATTGCAGAAAAACGAAGAACTTAACGGAGCGCCTTTAGCCTCTATAATTGTTAGAACATTTTTATTCCTCTGAACAATATACCTTGCTAAAATCCTGCAACTGGAGTTCAAGTTACCAGTCGCACATCACGAAAACCTCGCCACTTGAAAGTTCATTATAGGTTTTCTATATGTTTGATACGAACGTCGCTTTTCATGAAGGCGAGGAACAATTATTTGGATATGAAAGTAAAACATCATTGGCGCCTGGGTAAGAGAATTTCAACGTTAATCAAAAATGAAGCATACGATGAGAAGACTGTCACATGCCCCTTTCTACCTTGTGACGAATTGTCTTGTAACTCCTCATAACATTTATGCATACCTATTGACGATTCAAGGAATAACATTAAAATAAAGCTTCACCGATCACTTCACATTTTGCCTGATCAAGGTTTTTGCTTAATGTCAGCGATACAAACCGCCACGATGTGTTGTTCGTCGCTGTGCTGCTGTCATTTCCAAGCAACCGGTCACACGTTAACTTCCTTGTTGCCAGCCACCGTCGCGTTGGCGCGATCAAGCTGCGGCAGGCAGGCTTACGCGATGCTCGCATTTCAGGTTTTCCCGATCACCCCCATCGCGGCTTCGAAACCGTTACCTACGTTCTGGACGGCGCCATTGAACACGAGGACTTCTGCGGTCATCGGGGAGTCATCCGCAAGGGGGACATGCAATGGATGACAGCAGGTGTCGCTAGAACTTCATTTTTTTCTATGTCCGCGCGCCTCCGTCTGCCCTCACGAGGTCACACCCCCTTTTTTCCGAAGGCAGAGGAATCGTGCACTCCGAGATGCCTCACGGCGACGGAGAAAATACTGCTGTACAGTTGTGGGTGAACTTGAGGAGCGATTTAAAGATGTGCGAGCCGTCTTACCAAGTAAGTTTATTTGATTCCGACGAAGAGTTCACATCCCACTTTTTCAAGAATATGAGGGCAATCAATGGCACTCTAGACCAGTGTTTCCCAATCTTTTTTTGGCTAGCGCCCCCTTTCCTGACAAGCAAATTTCTATCGCCCCCCTACCATGCCTAACACACATATCAACACAATTTTTTCGTATTGTATATTTGGGATGTTTGAAAATGATTAAAACAAGAATGAGCGCAAAGATACATTTCACTATAGAACTTAATTTAGTAAATTAACTCATTTAGCAGTCGGAGACTGTTAGAGTTCATGAAGGTCTCGATTTCGTTTGAACAGCATTAAACTTGGACAAGAAGGTGAAGATTGCTGTTTGGCTTTAATGAGGTTGACACCATTCCCTTGCAATTGCAAATTAACTTCATTGAACTTCGTGAAGATATCTGTGGACTGTGACAGCCAAGATACTGTATCTATGACACCCTTTGACAGTCACCTTCTGTG
>Ga0210059_1004015_pt1 | contig 23689 bp, 7 predicted proteins | sample Ectturendosymbi2_FD_188042 | JGI IMG/M metagenome (GOLD analysis project Ga0210059, IMG submission 188042) | Ecteinascidia turbinata endosymbiont from Florida, USA - Sample 2 (SPAdes) (version 2) | ecosystem: Host-associated > Tunicates > Ascidians > Unclassified | place: Key West, Florida...
TAGACAGAGAATATGCGCATGAACTCTCGATGACAATACGGTCAATGAAGACAGCCGGGATGGCTTTAAATGTAGGCCTATGTAATAATATCGGAAAATGTAAAGTTAAAAAATCACAGCTAAGGGGTCTTGGTCTTTGGAGGCGTCCCGCTTTGAAGTCACAAAAATATGGTAAGCCTACTATTATGGGAAAATCACTACTAAAAGCTTATCGGTTTAAATGATATTTCCGTTCAATTGCTGGGAATATTTATTTCAAGAAAGTCTCTTTGTCAACTAAAAATCGTTGTTAACATTCAGGAACATCTTTTCTATATATGTATCTATATATGTAACATTCAGGAACATCTTTTCTATATATGCAAATTATGCCTTTTCCGAAAAGTTAGGAATTAGGCCAAAAACTGGGTTTTTGACCCATAATTTTGGCCACAGATGTGCTAGCAAGCAGAGATGATCGGATAGTGAATTTTTACTATCCGATCCTATCTTGTTTTTGAAAAATGATATCCGTATCCGATCCAAATCCTGTTTTGGTTGAAACCATACTATCCGTATCCGAAAGTGTATTATGATGCATAACATACATTTTTTCTGCTGTGTCTATTTTGCTTTGTTAGGCAAAATAACTGCTGAGGTTATTTTGCCTATAGCAGAACAGGATTGGTTGAAGTAGTCACATGACAAGTTTGGAAGTCATGTCCTGCTTAGTTGACCATGACATCTCCAATAGCTCAGTCCCATGCATGGATGGTGGTTGTCATGGTTTCAGGGCTGGAATGCAGTTAACAGCTTCTTGTTTGCATTAAGTGAACTGCAGGCTAAACCCTAACTCTAAACACTGAACCATTAAAGCTAAAACTTGACCCTAAAACTTGACTAAAATCATTGATCCTAAACCTTAACCATAAACTCTTAAACCCCAACCAATTGTCTCTGTGTATTGTATTTGTCACACGACCACTTCAACCAATTATGTTCAACTGAAGGCAAAATAGTCCCAGCATAGTTTTTGCCTCATGAAGCAGAATAGACACTACCTGAATGGGTTGTGTACTTTGGGCCCTGTCATGCTTACACAGAAAGTTTGACATATCTTGCAAGCTTGACATATCACGTAACTTACGTACTTTTCCAAGTCATTTGCAGTAAGAAGCAAGCTGAAGTGTTGCCACACTGTTCCGTCACCATGGGGGGGGTTGGTGGGCTTAGCCACTCCGAAACAAAGCTCCAAGCCCTCCCCAAATTGAAATATGAAACACTATAAAACAGTAATATTTGTTCAAAATTCAGAACGTCAAGCCCCACTGCACAAATGCAAAGCCCCCTATTGAAGACTTTCTGGTGACGGTTCTGTTGCCACACAATGCTTTTCAATAGCCATTTCTTCGATAACAATGGTTAGATTTTATCACCATCCATGAGTTCACATTCATAATTTCATTTATTTATTCTACTTTGTTGAACTTTAACCAAACCTAACTGCATAGCAATGCTAGTCTACAAACCAATACAGCATTCAAAACAATACATACACTGGTTTAATATGTCATTTATATTGAAATGACTGACTAAAAATTGAATCTGGTAAGTCAGTGTCACAAAGCAACAATTTTGCATATCATGTTTAAGAAATAAAAAAGTTAACTGGCCTGGTATCATCCAACCACCAGTCAATGCAGGTTCACGTAGAATAGGCATGAAGACTGCAAGGCCTGGTGTAGACTACAGACCACAAGATCTAGAGTTATCTAGCTAGTGTAGTTTAGACTACAGATCAAAGTAGGCCTACACTAGCTAGCCTTAGTCCAAGTACGCAGCAAGCAAGATCCTTAATGTACACTGAAACAGCCCTATCTTGCCACACCAGGTACAGATTCATGCTGACAAATTTGGCGTGTCCAATTAGCAGATTAAAAGGGGGAATGGGATTACACTACGGTACAGAGATTACACCATAGACAGACTCGGAGTCATGGCACAGAAGACAAGATGGTTCTGATGATACTAAAATAAATGAATGATTGTGCAATGTGCACTTTTTTCCAAAAGTCTGGATCTTCGAAATATAAAAATATCGACAAACACAAAAACGTTTCGGATAACCGGATCCGTATCCGGTTCCCGTTTGAAAGCAGTTTTTGGATATCCGTATCCGGTTGCAAACTCACTATCCTTCCGGATATCCAACTGGTAAACCGGATAGTGATCATCTCTGCTAGCAAGTCAATCAAGGGCTCTATAGACGCTGATTTTCACCTAGTTTTCAACAAAACTTTGAGCCAAAAGAATGGGTCAGTGGGTTGGGGCCCAGGGCCGGCCAAAGGTGGCCAACATTTCCAAAACATGCCCTCTTTGTGACGTCACCTCCAGAAAACCCCCCACCAAAATCGAAAAATTTTTTTTTCGATTTCGACTACAAGACTTGCTGAATCCCTGAATCCGTAGAGGGTTTGAACAGCTCTCTAGCTCAATCGCCTGGCGAGTTATAGGATTGCAAATCTCTGCAAGAAAAGTGGCGCACGCAGGACTTAAAGGGTTAAAAGAAGAATATGAAATGTTGGATATGCAAATAACACATTAAAATTTTTCTACCGACATGGGCACAATGATCAGTTGCTGGAAATCATGTTTGACTGGCATCGAGCGTTGGCTGCCAAACAGATCACAAGTTCAACGATGTTAAAAAATGCTCTGAAATTAGATCGCAAGTTTTAATCAAACAAAATGGTATGTTGGATATGTAAATTACTTATTTCAGTTGAAATATTTATTATTCTTTCACGGATAGGGGCGCAATGGGCTATTAGTTTGATTGAAGCCATCTTTGACTGGCATTGGGTGTTGAAAAGGACCTTGAGGGTCACATGTGACCCATATGTTTGAGACCTTGATCTAAAACAACGAAAAAAACAAGATCACACATCACTTTTCAGCAAGTTGGCTAAACAGACCAAACAAAGAGGGGTAATATTCGTGTCGGCCTATGCTGGCTGAGTAAATGCTTAACCGGAACTTGTGGTTTGACTGACTGCGGCGCATGGTATTCCTAGATATGAGCATAATGATAATTTCATTGAAGCCATGTTTGACCAGCATCGAGTGCTGACTGTTGCCGAAAACTTCGAAGTTCAACGCTGTATTAGGATATTTTCTGGATGAGAGTGCACGTTTTAATCAAACAAAATATATTTTTGGACATGTAAATAACCCATTTCAGTTAAAAACATGTTTAATTTTTCCACGGACATGAGTGCAGTATTTGTCTCATTGGGAAGCCATGTTTGACTGACATTGAGTGTTGACTGCCGGCGAAAATGTCACAAGTTCATTGCTGTAAAATAAGCTATTTGAGATCAGAGCGCAAGACATATTAAAAACCCATTTCGGTAAAAATGTGAATATTTTTTTCATGAATATGAGCACAATAGGCTATTTGTTTGATTGGTTATTTGGTTGATCATGTTTGAATGACATTGAGCGTTTACTACTGTCGAAAAGGTAAAAAAATCAACGGTGCAAAATAAGCTATTCGAAATCAGAGCGCAAGTTTTATCTAATAAAATGTATTTTTGGGCATGTAAATAACCCAGTTCAGTTAAAATATATTTAATTTTTCCACGGATATGAGCGCAATATTTGTCTCATTGAACGCCTGTTTGACTGACATTGAGCGTTGACTGCTGGCGAAAATATCACAATTAAGTTCATCGCTGTAAAATAAGCTATTCAGGATCAGAGCGCAAGTATTAATCAAGCAAAATATATTTTTGGACATTTAAATGACCCATTTCAGGTAAAATGTGAAAAAATTTTCCACGGATATGAGCCAGAGATGATCGGATAGTGGATTTTTACTATCCGATCCTATCCTGTTTTTGAAAAATGATATCCGTACCCAATCCGAATCCTGTTTCGGTTAAAATCATACTATCCCTATCCGAAAACTATCCGAAAGTGTATTGCAATGCACAACATACATGTTTGTGTAGTGTCGATTTTGCCTCATGAGGCAAAATAACTGCTAGAGTTATTTTGGCTTTAGCTGAACACGATTGGCTGAAGTAGTCACATGACAAGTTTGCACTGCATGTCCTACTTAGTTGACCGTGACATCTGCAACAGCTCAAGTCCCACATGCATGGACAAGTGTTGTAATGGCTTCAGGGCTGGCAAGCTGTTAACAGCTTCTTGTTTGCATTAAGTGAACTGCAAGCTAAACTTTAACTCTAAACACTGCACCAGCAAACCTAAAACTTGACCCTAAACCTTGACCATAAGCACTGAGCCTAAACCCTAACCATGAACTTTTAAACCCCAACCAATTGTCTCTGCGTATTGTACTTGCCACATGACGACTTCAATCAATTGTGTTCAAATGAAGGTAAAATAGTCCCCACACTGGTTTTGCGACATGAAGCAGAATAGACACTGCTTGAATGCATTGTGCCACTGTTGCAGTCGGAAAGCCTGGACAGCAAGTGTGCAAAGCTTCACATGGTGGCAGCAAGCAACTTTGAACAATAGAGATCACGAGATCACTCTTGTCGTCACCATTAGTAAGTACTATCAGCTGTTCACTAGTTTCACAAGCATTATTAGAGGTAATTCACCAAGATCAGTCCATCGGGATCACTCTATTATTGCTTGTTTGTGCCACATAAATATGGGTGTTATTCTTCGCACGCATCCCGTTCGTGGTGAATCGCACATTCAACACAAAGCCAACCGAGAGGTTGCAACACCATTTTGGGCCCTGTCATGCTTATAAACAGAAAGTGTGACATATCTTACTAGCTTGATATATCGCGTAACCTAAGTACTTTTCCGAGTCAATTAATTGCAGTAAAAAGCAAGCTGAATTTTTACCACTTAGTCCCGTCGCCACGGGGGGTCTTTGGTGGGTTTAGCCCCTCCGAAACAAAGCTCCACCCCCCAATTGAGATATGAAGCACTATAAAACAGTGATGTTTATTCAAATTTCAGAATGTCAAGCCCCTCTGCACAAATGTAAAGTCCCCCTGTACTGTAGAAGATTTTCTGTTGACGGTTTTGTTGGCGCACCAAGCTTTTCATTAGTCATTTCTTTGGTAACAATGGTTAGATTTTAACACCATGTATGAGTTCACATTCATAATTCATTTATTGTTTAATCCTACCCATTGTTGCACATTAACCAAACCTACCTGTAACTACATAGCAATGCTAGTCTACAAACCAAAACAGCATTTAAAACAACACACTGGTATAAAATATGTCATTTATATTGAAATGTCTGACTAAAAATTCAGTCTAATAAGTCAATGCCACAAAACAACAATTTTGCATATCATGTTTAAGAAAGAAAAAAGATGTCTGGTCTGTCATCATCGAACAAGCAGTCAATGCAAGCTCACGTAGAATAGGCGTGAAGACTGCAAAGCCTGGTGCAGACTACAGAGCAAGACCACGTTAAAAGAGCTAGAGTGCTCTAGCTAGTCTAGACTAGACTACAGTAGGTCTACATTGACTATCCTTAGTCCAGTTTCGAACCAAACAATGCCCTTAATTGTATCGCCAACTGAAAGAGCCCTATGTTGACACATCAGGAACAGGGATTCATGCCAACAAATTTGGCATGTCCAATTAGCAGATAAGAGGGGTAATGGGATTACACTACAGTACAGAGCTTACGCCATAGACAGATTTGGAGTCATGGCACAGAACGCTGAAAAGGTGTTTCTGAAGATGATAATTGAATGACTGTGCAATATGCAAGTTTTTCCAGAAGTCTGATCTGAATCCTCGAAATATCGATAAAACTGTTTCGGATATCCGGATCCGTGTCTGGTTCCCGTTTGGAAGAAGTTTTTGGATATCCGTATCCGGTTCCAAACTCACTATCCTGCCGGATATCCAACCGGCAAACCGGATAGTGATCATCTCTGATATGAGCGCAATGATCTGTTGAATGAAGTCATTTTCAACCGCAGCAATCAAATAAACGGATAGGAGCTTACAAATTGATTTGATTGGAACCATGTTTGACTGGCATTGATTGAGCGTTAACTGCCGGCAAAAATGTTCCAAGTTCAACGCTGTAAAACAAGCTATTTGAGATCAGAGTGCAAGTTTTAATTAAGCAAAATGTATTTTTGGGTATGTAAAAAAACCATTTTAGTTAAAATATATTTAAATTTTCCACGGACATGAGCGCAATATTTGTCTCATTCAACACCTGTTTGACTGACATTGAGCGTTGGCTGCCGGCGAAATGTCACAAGTTCATCGCTGTAAAATAAGCTATTCGAGATCAGAGCGCAAGTTTTAATCAAGCAACAGTTTTTTTGGCATATAAACCACCCGTTTCAGTTAAAATATTAATGATTTTGAGTGCAATGATCTGTTGATTGAAGCCATGTTTGACTAGCATCGAATGTTGACTGCTAGCAAAAAGGTCAAAAAGTTCAATGCTGTATTAGGAGCCTTCTGGATCAGAGCGCAAGTTTTAATCAAGCAAAATATATTTTTGGACATATAAATAACCCATATCAGTTGAAATATTAATTAATTTTTCCACGGATATGAGCGCAATATTCGTTTGATTGAAGCCATCTTTCACTAGCATTGAAGGTTTAGTGCTGAGTAAAGGGTGGAGAGTTTAACGCTCTGAAACAAGCTATTCGAGATCAGAACGCAAGTTTTAATCAAGCAAAATATATTTTTGGACATGTAAATTACCCATTTCGGTTCAAATATTAATACTTTTTCCACGGATATGATTGCTAATATTGGTTCAATCCGTTCAATGTGGCCACGCTTTGGTAGCGCATTTGCGTTTCGCCGACGTCCGTATTGGAGCCGATTGATGGCTGAGTTGACCTTGGTGCTTACAGCTACTACAGCTAATGGTTTTAGGTTCGATTTTCACCTTGCCGACTTTCGTTTTGTTTTTCTTTACTTTTTTCAGGCCAAGGTGTTACGTTTAGAGGTTAGTGTTAGGGGTAGGAATAGGAGAGCGTTACGTTAGGTTAGCTTAGCTTAGGGTTAGGTTAGCATTTAGGTTAGGTTTAGGTTTGGTTTGGGGTTTATCTTTTATGTTTAGTTCGTTTCTACCAAGCCTACTGCACTCTCGTTGTGCGTAACTGTTACGTCACAGGTGGCGTATATGAATAAGTTTTCAAATGCTGTTTTTTTTGCTACTCATGTTGTTATTTCGTAGCGTTTGCCACCAGGTTTCAAATCAAGCAGATAAATTAGATCTTCTGGCGATTTTTTATTATTAGCCGACGTTTCGCCCACCTATTCAAGTGGGCTTCCTCAGGGCAATGTTTTTTAACCACGTATAACATGCAACTTACTAATAACAAGAAACAATGAGCAATATGGCGTACAAAGACAAAAACGCAAAACTGACCATCACATTAAGGAAACGGTTGACAGCATGTCACAGAAAAAACGTAGAGGTGTATAACGAAAACCGTTAGGAGATAATCATAATGAAGTATAACAGCACAATAAATAGAGTAAAACCTACATAGAAATGCACAGAAAACGGTCATATAGCGTGAAAGTATGGGGTAAATATGAAGTGTAAAACTTGCGTGGTGAGAGTTGGCAAAATTTACAGGCAAAGAAGGTGGTCAATAAGAATACAAACTCAAGGAAGTCCGGAAACTGATAAGCTTCGCTCAGGTTTTTGAAACATTGTAATAGATAGCTGAGAAGTTTGCGCTTTTATCATTCACACAGTGTTAGTTTTTAAATTAATATACAAAGATTCTAAAAATATCTGATTATGATAACTATTTACGTTATACACCTCCACGTTTTTTCTGTGACATGCTGTCAACCATTTCCTTAACGTGATGATCGGTTGTGTGTTTTTTTTTGTCATCACGTAAATAATTATCATGCACACATCTTTTAGCATCTTTATATTTTAATTTAATTAAAAAACTAACACTGTGAACAATAAAAGCGCAAACTTCCTGGCCATCTATTACAAGGTTTTAAAACATGAACAAAGCTTATCCGTTACCGAACTTCCTTGAGTTTGCCTTCCTTTTTTAACTGCCTTTGTGCCTGTTAACCTGCCAACTCTCACCACGCAAGTTTTACACTTTATCTGTTCTCTATTTTATCCCATACCTTCACGCTATTTAACCATCTTTGTGAATTTTTATGTACGCTTTACGCTATTTATTGTGTTGTTATACTTCATCATCTCCCAGCGGTTTTCATTTTACACTTTCTTATTATTGATAAGTTGCATGTTATACGTGGTTAAAAAACATTGCCCTGAGGAAGCCTACTTGAATAGGTGGGCAAAACGTCGGCTAATAATAAAAAATCGCCAGAAGATCTAATTTATCTGCTTGAAGTTTTCAAATTTCAAGATCCACAGGGGTATCTATAGCCACTGCCTAAACAAAAAAGTTAAACAAGACTTAGTTCAGGTCAGAGCTGAAAGAGTCAAATGAGATTTGGTTCACATGAGAACAATTTACGATTCTATTTCTTGATTTCAAATTTGGTAGCCTAGTGCATATTTTGCTTCATGAGGCAAAATGAGATGTACAATACACAAATACATATGGAAAACCTGCAGTTGACCAACACAGAAAAGAAAACGCTACCTGCTTGCCAGCACTAAAAGCATGACAATACTCATCCATATTATTGGCTAAAGGCAAAATAGTTCAAGCAGTTATTTTGCCTCATGTGGCAAAATAGACTCTGCTTTCAAGCTTTCGGAGTGTAAATTTCCAATGAGCTCCGGAGCAGGAGCTGGAGTCACTTTTTCAGGAACAGGAGCAGGAGTCAAAGAAAGTGACACCAATCACCTCTGCTTTTTATCCCAACATTGTGAAATTTTTTTTTTACCCCTCTTGACTATAGTTATTGTCTTTTACATGCTGTTTTGCTACCTGCTTTTGTCTCCTGGGTGTTAGTTTGCCCCAATCTTGATTGGCGTGTTTTTGTACTTGGGGCGATTTTTTAAAATGTCGACTGATCGGACTGTGGGCTAACTTTACCTGGTCAAAATGGCCACCGTATGCCACTCATTGAAAGTGACATTCATGCAGACTGTTTTCGCAGATGTAAACTGTGATGTTGTAGGGCTGTGTGTGTTTTACTCCTTGGTTTAAACATTCAGTCTGATAATTTTGCAGTTATGATTGCTTTGTCGTAGTGTTGAGTGTATTTTGCACCTGCATTTTAAGTTGGAAGTTGGAACGCTCATAGTTTAAAGTCAATACAATGACATATTAAGTTATACAACAATGAATAAGGAGAGTGTGTATATAATGGTATGCATTCATTGTGTGAAAAAACTTTGCCAAAATGTTGTATGTGAAACGTGAATCTGACATCACAGACAGTGTGATGTCACAAACAGCGCACACCCAGTAACAATGACCACTATACGCCACTGCTTAATTGTATATACCGAAAAGAGTGGATAAATATCATTTAATATTTTTATGACAGAGGACTAGCACTTGCTATCATTACACACAGGGCATGAAGAACATGCATTGGTTTCATGATGTTTTCACCATAGAATGGTCTATCTAGATCAGTAAATATGACTTGAAGCAACTGATTACTTGAGTTTATTGTAGGTCATATTTATCTAGATCAGCTATGTCCAACCAAAATTTCTTACTGAGCCTAAAAAGCATTTTGCTTTCTTAATGAGGGCTGCACATTGAATTACTTACAGGTTCAGGTTAGATTTTCATAAACAAAATTTTTATTAAGCTATCATACTAAGTAAAAGCATTCAAATTCTAACTGCAATTGCAACAAAAAGTGTTTAGCACCTGGCACCACTCCGTAGGTGTGATGTCATAGTCAAAGTTAGTGCCAATAAATGAACAAAGGCAGAAATCAGGAAATTAGTAATAAGTTTTGCACAAATGTGTAAGTGAACACATGGAAATCTCCCAATACACAGTACATATGTGATAAAGTAGCATTGAGGACCACTGCATCAACTGTGCTAATTTTACTTTGATAATTATCAAAAAGGCAGTGGTTAGAACTGCCCATGGATCTTTAAATTTGAAACCTTATTCGACCACCTCCTATAACGTGACAGTAACACCGGACAAGAATGCAGTAGACTTGGTAGAAACGTAGTAAACACAAAAGGTAAATCTAAAACCGTAACCATAACCTTAACGCTAACCCCTAAACTGAAAGTTTTGAAAAAAGTAAAGAAAAACTTGGTCCCATGAATTGAACTGTGGAACTAGTCAATACGAAAACATACGTTGACAAGGTGAGAGGTGAACTGAAAACCAGTGGATTGGCACAGCAGACCTGAAACGCATCCACTATGTTATTAGGACGACAACGCTTTAGTGACAGACTGACCGCTTTATTCGAACTGCGTCATACGAGGCAGTGCGGTCAAATAAGTTTTGAAATAAGAAGATCCATGGGTGGTTCTGTAGCTTATGAAAACAGGACAGCTTTTCTATTTCTAACTTCTACTGCAGCAAAAACCTAAACTTGGCTGCACAAAAACTTTGACCAGGCAACATGTGGTCTGCAGGTTGGTCATAGCTGCTCTAGATAGACCAGCTACGTACAGTCCATCCAAAATTGCTTACTGAGCCAAAAATAATGTCACTACATGTCCTAACCAGGTCTGCACATTCAGTGACTTTATTTGATCTCAGCAAACAAAATTTAGTTGAAGCTAATCCACTGAAAGTGTTTGAATCTTAACTGCAATGGTAACAACTGTTTTGGCATCTTTAACCATTTTTGTAAGTCTGATTTCATAGGCAAGTTTAAGTTTGGTGTCAAACAACAAGGATAGAAATCAGAAAACTAGCAAAAGCTTTTGCGCCAAAGTGTAAGTGGACATATGGAAGTTTCACTGCACACAGTTCAGACGTGATAAAGTTGCACTGACGACCACCTGAATCAAAAATGCCAAATTTAAGATTATCAAAATAAGTAGGGGTATGGGTAGTTAGTATGTAGGCTACTTAAACTACAGTGAAAACCAAAACTGGGCTGCACAAAACCTTTGTGGGCCACAGGTTCCACTTGCACATAGTTGAACCAATACCTATAGACCATTCTGTGGTGAAAGCAGAGTGAAACCAATGCCTGTTCTTCATGCCCTGTGTGTAGTGATAGCAAGTACTTGCCCTCTGTCATAAGAATAACAAATGGAATTTATCCACACTTTTCGCTATACATACCATGATTTATGACAATTGGTTAGAGTGTGTATTCCAATACTACAGTTGTCCAAAGCATCAGCAACACAATATCTTTCATTTATTGCTAACAAGCATTATATTATATAGCATACCTGAATGAAAGAGGGGCACAGATGTACAAAGGAGCTAGCTGTCCTGAGCTTGCATTAGACACAAAATTTCAAGTTTAGATCAGCAATAGCTGTTTTGCTTTTTGGCTCCTCTCGTATTTTCAGGCTTCACTTTTGTTTCCACTGATTGCTTAGTTATTCTTCCAAGTCATGTGGTCCATGTTTGCTTGATGGTGACATAATAAAATAAGATTGAATACAAAGAAGAACAGGATTAATCATAATTTTGATGTTTTTTCTTCATCAATTTGAACTACCTGAAATACTTAAGTTGTATTGCAAGGTATAAATTAAAAATATTATTTTTCTGAAAAGTTTTGCTCATGATACAAACAAACTTAGCACTGAATAGAGGCGCAATGATATAAAAATGTTAATTTTTCATAACATTTAAATAATTTATGACGACTCATAGATTAAATTTTGTTATCACAAATATCATAAACTAAAGGTAAGTCAACATTGTTTTTACAAAAAATGCATAAAATTGGAATGAGTTAATGTGGCATATCATGTTCACTTCTTTATTCATTTCATGTTTTTAGAATGGTGAGGGTTTTCATGCTTAGGAGAGAAACAATTACTGTGAAGTAGCTTCAATATATTGCCATTACTGTATAAATCAGGAAATGCTCATAGCCTAACATACCTTAGAAACAAAACCAATCCTAATAACAACTGTTAGAAGTACACCTTTATAGTATATATCTACACATGTTACTTGAAAAACAACATGTATTTCTTAAAAAAAACTAATTTTCAAGTACCACATGATTTTTGCTCAATATTGTAATCAAAACCACAAACACAATCATGTTTCATCATCATTAGAAAGAGGGCTTTCAGAGCTTTCAAATGATACCTTACTTGAAAAAATTAAGAGGTAGTCTTTTTTAGAATCAAGCCCCAAATTTATGTCACGGTTGAGTGATCTTGAAAAGATATGCTTACAGTTTGGCCTCTAGAATCACTCAACCAAGACCTAAGTGAGTGTAAGTTGAAAATCATGAAACAAGAACCTTCACTACTTCTCAACAAAACTTGAAGTCCCTCACTATAAAAATGACAATTTTATTAAAGTTTGAAGACGATGTCAAGGTTTCGAAAAAATTTCATGCATGACTGATCACAAAAACAGCTAATTTCAAACTTTTCAACCTCTAGAACCACTGACTGATTTTGCTCAAATTAGTGTCATTTTGCTCAGAATGATTTGCTCTATGAGCTGATAAATCTTCATTAAAATATGTGACCAGTGGTGACATGGCTATGTGATTTGGCAAAGAGTTGTTGAGAAACAACAGTTGAAGATCGAATAGGCATAATGAAAAGATAAACGAAAGAACGCAGGACATGGTGAAGAAAATGTACAGGTAAAAGTGCATGCCTATGTACATAGATGAGTGGATCAAATTTAAGTGAAGGAATTTGTTGTGGTTAGAGGATTTTTAGCAATACAAAAAAATTAAAAAATAAAAAAGTTAAAAAGTTACAAAAACTAATTAATGAGGTACAAAAGAAAACAAAGCAAAACAGAAAAAAACAAAAAGTGTACTTTGTGCTGGAAAGCATAGAGTATGCACACAGAAAATGCGAAAAAGTAAATACACACAAAAAATAAACAGAGTTACAGAATACTAGAGTACACAGTATTTTGTTCTGGACAGGTGAAATGTTGCTAAAATTCAAAATTGGGAATTTTTTTCATGTAGGAGGTGTTTCGTAAGTTTCCACTGCAGAGCCATTAGCCAATGCTGAACTGATGTACTGTACACAGGAATAGTTTTTTTATTTTGTGGAGATATAAATTTCTGCTGCATTTACATCTATACTGTATCTTGTTTTAACTGTGTTTCACGATTAGTTATTTTTAGTTAAATGTGCAAGATAACACTACAGGTCTGTTTTTTATTCTCTGAAACATTTCAGTCATTTCTGCTGAGACATTTTGGTCCTTTGTCTCACAGGCGTATTAAAACATGCCATAACAGCGTTTGTAGCCTATATTTACAAACATTATGACCAAAATGACTTAATTTTTTTCGGTCATTTCAAAAACATTTTGGTCTATGACTGAAAAATGATTTAAAAAAACAGCTGTAGCCTGTTATCTTTAAAATGCCACTCCCAGCTGATCAGCTGACAACACTAGTACAGTTTCAGCTAAGCCAGCTGAAATGCAGTTCACTTCAGGCTATTCCGAAACATTCCACTGTTATGTTGCAAGTTCACAACATAATAAGGTAAATAATTTAATCGTGTGAATAAGATGGCACGGATTGTTTTCAATGTGGCAGTGCTTAACAGATCTGCCAGCGGACCTTCATTTTTGAAAAGTTATTCATCCGCCACCTGTAATGTGACAATAATGCACAACAAGAATGCCGTAGACTGCACTACACTTGGTAGGAACGTACTGAAGCTAAATCTAACCCCTAAACTGTAAACCTAAAACTAACTATTAAAACTAAACCCAAAACTTAAACCTACCTATTTAACCTAATCACTTAATCTAAATCCAAACTTAGCACTGTGATCCTGAGATTTGTGCTAGTTTATCATAGAGGCATAGCGTCCTAGCATTCTCTATTGAGTATGCTGAAGGACATTGTTTCAATAATAGCAGAATGTGACAACCATCAGTCCAAAGCAAGGTAAGATCAACTGCAATTCATGCAGGATCACTGGGTATAGCAAAGAGAAATATTGATTACAGGTACTACTGACAAGAACAATAAGGCTAAATGTGGGACTACTATTTGAAGCTGGATGATGACCTATCAGGTGACATAGGTGTTGCATATTCTAGCCTGCTTGATGCTCAGTCTGCGAAAAGCATTGCTTCAAAACAGTTACCATACTAAAATTTAGAAATAGATTAACTGTCATATTGGCAACTGGCTTGTAAGCACTACTAATTTTTGGCTTCGTTACAAAAAAACTTAACTTGTGCAACTCTTGGACATTGGTATGATGTGCCTCTTGTACCCCAGAACATGCAGAAAATCTTCATTAGAGGGGCCTGATATTCTGAATATTTACATTAATGTCCATGGTAGTTAGTCAACTTTGTTTAGTAGCTGAACTGCAGTTTAGTGCTACTGGTCTTAAGAATCAGCTGAAGATGATATTTAAATCAAAATATTATCAAAAGCTGCCATTCCACAACAGACCCCCTTTTGCCAGGCTAAATGTACCAACTGTCCTAGCATGACTGGTTTTGTCTACTTTTGTGTAAAGCTTTGCCACTGGGTGAGTGGTTCGCCACAATTTTATAAAATCAAAGTTGACCAAAATAATATTGCAACATAGCTGGAAATTTGTAGTAGATTTTTATACTACATGTTACTTGTGCATTTAAACAACTATGATAGCAAAGTTGTTCAACACTTCGTGAGAGTATATTTTTTGTGAAGGGTGGAGATTACTGTTGCGTAAAAGCATAGTGAAAGTAATGTTGCTTCAAATATCTTCTGATAATGCTGAGCATTTAGAGTTTCTCAAAAAGTGTGATGATGATGTTATTAAAGAATTTGGTGCCATCTGTTTCCAGTTTTTCATGCAAGGAATAAATCCAAAAATATTCAAAGCTGCTGCCCAAAAGCTCGAAGTTGAAGTAAATGTAGTAGAGAAAGCTGTGATTGGTTTGATGCAGCTTGTTTCTGAAGTTGTGAGACACAAATTGACAGACAAAGATTTTTTGGAATCATTAATCACTTTAGGGTTTTCTAATGCAGCTGCTGAGATTTTGCAAAAACTTTTTTCTGATCATAGCCCTGAAATACAAACTCTACTTGTTCGTGATGCACTGTCTTTGCCACGTTATGAAGACTTGGAATGGAGACTTAATATAAAACTGGCCACAAGATCCTTACATCATCAAGTGACACCAGCTGTGCTGCTGAAGTTTCATGTGATTGATGGCTATACAAAGAGGCAGAAAATTGTACAAACTGATTCAGTAAACTTACTTCATTTGACTCGAGTATTGGAAGATGCATTGGATGAATTGAAAAGCAACCATGTTCGTAGAATCATAAGAACAATAAGTTAGGCTTTAATCACCCATTAAATAGTCAAGTTTCATTGACATGGATTCAATACATGACATTACAGCATGTTTATACATTGAAAGCAGTACTGTATGAAATTTTGTTGTGAATGTTATAATTAATTTATGTAAAATATGTTTGATTTGTTGCCTTGAAAGTTACTGTTCCTTATTTGTGCAATGTAGATGTTTGATTATGTATGTATTTGTTAAATATCAATGTTTTAATGTGAATTCAACTGTTTTGAGCAGTTTTAGTGACATCTATATATCATTTGACAGTTTGCATTTTAATAGCATAAATGTGGCAATAAGTGCATTTTTATTTCATTTGATAATGTGTAAATTCGATTTGTGATACATTTGTGCCACTGCAATTAACCAACTCTCATGGAACATCAAGAAAATTTTGACGAAATTGTTACTGAAGATGTGGGTATATTTGAAGTTCCTTATGAAGACCCTCAAGCAAGAGTACCTGATCCCATTTTAGTCAAGGGATCAGGTCATATAACTGTGTAAGTGAAAAGTGTTTCCAGATGCAAAGATTGTTTTTGACTGATATCTGACTGTGCCTTCAACGTTTCTGGTCTGGTTGTCTTGGTGTCTACTTTTTTGGGTTAGTTAGGCTCATACATGGCATATTATTTCTCAAATAAAATTTGCTGTAAAAACTGGTGTAATACATTGTAGATGACCTATACTTTGACCTATAGTCCTGTGAAAGAAGTAATTTCGTTAACACTGTGTGAAAGTTTTGCAATAATAATACTGTAAACAATAATACTGTTAGCCTTTGGATTAATTGCAACCCGAACTGCTTACCACTGTAAGCGTTGGCATGCAAGCTCAGTGACTGCGGTTTATGAAGATACATCATTTGCATGCAGCCCCATTTTACCAGATCTCTTTCAAGAAAACATCTTGCAACTGCACGTAATTGTTGAATCTGCAAGATTAAAATAACTGCCAAAAGATTGAAATAACTGTTCTCACAACAGCATCTTGCTCTACTCTCTTAAAGCACTTAATGTAAACTTGACTTTTTGACAGGCCTGCTGAGTTGAGGTTTTTGGCCAAAGCTGTAGTTCTTGGTCAAAGTTAAGTTGGAGTCGGGAAAATGACCACCAATGCCAAGTGACTGTCAACGATACTGAAACAATATGTTTGCTTACAATATATTCTTTGACATGGCAAGCCTCAGATCAAAACTGCTGGTTTGATTTTTTAAAGTTCAAAAGGATTATGAGACCATTTTCCTGCAATACAAATAACTGCATTTGGTCTAAACAAATTATATTATATACCAAAATAATTCTATCTAGTTCAAACAAGGCAAATGCTTAGGAGCAAAGTGCTGTTGTCACTTAGGAAAGTAGGCCATACGAACATGATCAAAGGTTGAATTGCTAATTTTATGTAAAGTTTAGAAAACACATATGGTGCAGTTCAGTCACTTAACATTTAATATTTGTTTGTGCTTTTCAATTACTACGTTTACATGTCAAGCGACGGTCTGGAAAAGTGAGACAGCCCGTTTTGACATCATTGTACCATTCGGTTTACATGTCTGAAAGTCATTCACATATGGCAGACGCATCGGTAAACATGTATTGTGCAGGCTAGTAAGCAAAGGGTTGTGTGGAATTGGAAAGCATGTACACTGATGTCCACATTTCACAAATTTGGCAATTGCTGTTCATGCCTCTCATGAAGTTGGTGCTGTGAATTATGGATCATGCTGCACCCTGTAAAATGCATCCATAGCAAACGTGCACTGACGTTTACAGCATGTATTGAAGTCACATGTGCAAAGTTACTGGCATACAAATTTCACACAGGTTTCCTAAGCACAATGCTGAAAAACATTTTGGTGATTACTGCTTAATATTCCATCTGTCTGCAAGTGCCTAGGTGGAACTTTTGGTGACACATCAGTCAAAATATCTTTAATTTACACTGGTACTGAAACATATAGCCTAATGTCACATGATGAATACAAAACATTCAGTATTAGTTATATTAAATGTATCCTATGACTTTTTTTCAAAGAGCTAGTGAAATAATTATATCTTTTACTAATATCAATACTGATGCCAGAAAGTTGCCCTATTTTTGCAAGCCTGATTTATGAAGATTAGTGCAACACACAAGGGTCTTACTTTCAAAACAGCTATTCCTAACACTGCCAAGCCACTCCCAGCTGATCAGTAGCCTATTATATATTTGTATTTAAACAGAGCCTTTTATCGTATGTTGTGCACAGCTTTTAGCCTTTATTATGAATAAGCATCTACTCAGTAATGCTTCATTTCTAGACATTAACACTTTGAGAGCCGGGGTATGATATATTCGTACTTCGATTTCGGCCTAAAACCAGCAGTTGTCAGTTGCCTTACCTATGCCCTAGCTCCTTAACTAATTAGTCAAAAATTTTACTAACTTAGATCATAACTTTTGAACCTGGAACCCCAGCAAGGTCATCCAAAGTATCAAAAGACTTGGATTGTAGCCTAGAATCCAGTAAAAACTTGAGCGAAATAGTACCATCTATCGGTTTGCGCCTAGGGCCAGGTGAATTGGGCCAAGTTGGCCTAAAAGTCCTCCACTTTTGACGTCACTCACAAAAAAACCGCATCCCCCAACAAAAATTTTTATTTGAGTGCAGACTAGAAGACTTGCAGCGTCTTTTAGGCTTTTGAACAGCTCTCTACCACTTTCGGCACCAGAGTTACGCACGCGCAAAGCCACATGCGATCCGGTTGTTTTGGTGCGAGAATCCTCAAAAGCGGCCGGACGCCAAAGTGTTAAGGATGAATGTTTTAGGCTATTTCACACAAATAAAAATCACAAGGATGTGTGCAAGATGTTCTTTTGCTGTGTGCTGCATACGCACCACACTTTAGAATGTGCAAAGTCTCGGTTAAATCCTGAAAGTCTTGGCTCATGGTTCATTTTTGCTAACAGAAAGTTTTGTAAAAATTATCTGTTTAATGTGACAAGTTTGTGATGCAACTTTGTGAACCCTTTCTTAGTGGTGCACCCCACGCATATTTTGGTGCACCCTAGGGTTTACTGTGCACACCTGTTGAAGAGCACTGATCTAGACTGCATTACCACGTGCAGATGTTGTGTACGAATAAACTCCCGTTGTACTTTTGGAAGTTCTTGCTGCATGAAAAATTTGACTGTAATTAACACTTTCGCAGCTGGGTTAATTCAACTGGTTCGCGCAGAAACACCTGGATCGCACATGGTTTTGTAGGAGAATTTCTCCAGTCCGGTAAGCGCTCCAGACATGGTCAAAAGCTCAAAAGGCTCCAAGTCTTGTAGTTTGCACTGGCCCTGGGTCCAAACCATTTTAGATGGTAGTATTTTGCTGAAGTTTTCATTGGAGCATTGGATTTCATTCATTGGAGCAATCAGCGGAGGAGCTATGGCATTGGTAAGGCAACCGACAACAGCTGGTTTTAGGCCGAAATCGAAGTACGAATATATCGTACCCTGGCTCTCAAAGTGTTAACGTGCAAAAGTCCAATCGATGCCTAGTTTAGCCCAAATTAATTTAAAAAAAGCTTGCATGAAAAATGAATTGCGTTATGTTAAGCAACATTTATGGCGTTATGAATATGATTACAAATGCAATCGTTACTCACTAGTGACGACAACTGTCGCTGTGAAGCAATTGGTTGTAATATCTTAATAAAAGGATTCTGCTTTTCTTAACTTGATGTCTTAGGCTATAAGCATGCTGGTTTATACTGTACGCAAGCTAAAGTATCATGTTTGTGGTTTAGGTTAATCGGCATTTTCCATGAGGCATGATAATGATAATTGTGATCTCACAATTCAAGCTGTTGCAATGCAGTGGTTTGTAAATGTGGCACACAAGTTATGGAAGTGCTACTCCAGTATTTCACAAATACGTTGAAGTTGTGCTTTGTCGTTTAGTCTGATAGCAGCACGGTAGTCAGTATTCATTGTTGCATCACAACTGCTGTTGTCCGTTAGTTAAAAATGACCAGCAAAAACAGTGTTAAAAGCACAGTGTTTGTGATTGGATCAGAACTACCATGGCATTACTGCACAATGATGGGGTGCCCAATGGGCACATGTGCATCTTAGCTATTGTCACAGCGACTTGTTCTAGTGGAATTTACTTCTGGCGGACGGGCAGTAATCGGTTATGGCCTAGTGCTGCTTAATTTAGGCTAGGTTGTAGTAGTACAGTAACTGTTAACAAACATACTATCATAGACCAAAAAAGGTACTGCTGTTTTGGGAAAATATTCATTTTTGGCAATTATTAATTGAATGCAGTGTTGTACTGATTTTAACGTCCTTGATTTGATGCTCCATTTTGTACTTTTCATTGTTCAGCATCTTTCAACTTTCAAGCACTGTTTTTGCTTTTTTTGGTTTAAGCACCGCAAAGAGTTCTCTTTCATTCAGAGTTCTTTTTGTTCTGTTATGTTCAACATTATTTTATTATTCATGGCACTGTTTATTCATTGCAAACAGTGTATACTATGCTAACAAGTTAATCAATTATTGAAATTGCTGCAATTTGAAAAATTTTGACTCATAAATCCTGATTTTTTAAGTTTTTGAAAAAAAGGAAAGGCATAGAATATATACATATTTTTTATTATGAAGCAAAAAACAAGATTTAAAAAATTTGGAAATATTGGTTATCAGTACCGGCTATTGGCCCCTGAATGGTCAATATATCTATGTCGGCCTTTAATCCATAATGGTTGTTGATCTCTAAATACTATATGGTTGTGTTTATGTTCAATTTAAGTCTGTCATCTAATTTCAGATCACTAGCAGTGGTGATTCTGATCATGGTCAGTGGTGTACTGGTGTTACTAAAGGTTTGAGCCAGGGTGGTAAAATTAGGTGAAGAGGGCCCACCAGTCAAAACTAAGAAAAAGAGTTGAGAAATGATAGTGAATCCAGATGTGGATGTCCATACCAAAACCCATATGCACCAGAAAACACTGATCAGAGTAGCCACACAAGTACCTCAAGGAAAATTACTGTTGCTCTTAGAAAAATGTACTTCACAAGTAAAAGCACTGCTGATCAGAACTTATCAAGTAAGACACTAGAAGGCTTCTAAACCATGCCAGACATGGTCTCATTTTTTCCATGCATGTAATATTCTGAACATCATCAAAAAATTTTTGTGGATATTTAATATGAGCGTATTACAGAGACTATTACTTTTTCAGATTTGGAATGTGCAACAAGTTTAGTGATGAATTTCCACAAAGTTTGATTGGCAAGGTAACAAGCATGAAAAATTTTAATGATTTAGAGAAAAAGTTATGTTTGGCTGATTTACAGAAAACTGTTGCCAGCACTGGATGCTAGCAGAAGTTCTTAAACATGTGTGTTAGAACTAGGGATGGACAAGTAATATTCAGTTTTGCTAAACTGAATCCGGAATGCCAAATCCTAAACTGGATGTTTTTTTTTATTTTAGCAATTTAGCGAAACCAACATGAAGACAATTAAGTTTACAACAAACAAGCAAATATAATTAAAACACTAGTTCATTGCAGTGCTGTACATTAAGGTTTTCTATGTGTTCACCTATTAACACCTTGCTGCCAGTAGTGTAGGCCTAACACACCAGTTTTCATGTGTCTGAGCAACCAGGGCTGTGGAGTCGGAAATCACATCCTCCGAATCTAGGCAATTTCAATTATCCAACTCCGACCTTCAGCTGTATTAGTTACTTAAAGTGATAATTCTTTTCAGAAGAGTTCATAAACCCTACTTGAGCTTTTTAAAAATTATAAAACTTGATTTAAAATGATGTACATGTATGTTCATCTCACACTTTGGCAAAATGTGATGTAATGGGGGTTCTCTTACATATTTTTGCAGAAAAAAGATACTCATCTAAAATAGCCACAATTGAAAGTATTAGATAACGTGAATAATTGATTAAAGCAGGTACCTTGTAAATGATATCAATAAACAAGCAAAATTTTCTGCAGTCATTGTTACAGGTATTTTATCAGTAGAAAAAAACTTCGCAAGTTTTTATTCTTCTCCTTGTACTCTGCAAACTGACGAAGTACTTGCTGCTGCAGCAGATGCGTGTTGTGTTATTGCAGCCGCTTTATCCTTCTCAGTAACTTTCTTTGAAATCTCACAATGAAAGCGCTCTAGATGTCCTTTCAAGTTTGATGCTCTTCTCAGGCGATTCTTGTCAGTGCCACAGTAAGCACTAATTTTGCTTTCACAAATTTTTTTCGTAAGTCTTCAATTATGCACTGACATTCAAAGTGTTGGTTGTCAGTGGTGACAGTAAAATGTTCAAAAACACTTGACTTGACTGGGAGTTTTTTCGGCATGATGCAAAAGTCACTAAAGTATTTAATCGCATAAGACATGTTTGAAATTTCTGAAAGACAAACCCATCAACACAAATCACAAATGTTAGCTTAATGAGTTAACCAAATCTTACACAGGCAAATAATCGTGTTTTTGCAGGCTTATGTCACTGCAGTGTCTGATTGGTGTTAGCTTCTCCGCTCTAACAATAAGAAGGGTCACTTTAAGCAAATTATGCATTCCATGTTGAAGTAATGCTACATAAGTTGTTCATCTGAACCGCGCTCTGATATTTTTTCTCGCTTCTCTAGAGTTGTAGAGTGCGGACACCTCAAATTACCTGTAATTTAACAAGTTTCTGCTAAGTTAACAACTTTAGACACTTCCACTCTTTTTTATTCGTTTTCTGGTTATTAACGCAGTCTCTGCAGAGAGCATTACATTAATGAAGTCAACCATTTGATGTTTTGATTTGAAGTAGTGGTGGATAATTGCCGCAAACAATGACACCAAGTTTGTAGAATTTAAATTATACGTTTGTATCCACGCATTCACAAAAGAAAATATCATTTGTAGTTTTGCACAATTCATTTTGCACCATAGTGAAATATGGTGAAGCAAAAACATTTGACTAACCTGCAGTATGATCAGCAGCGGAACAAACTCAGGCAAATTACTAGTGAACTCCAGGCTTCATACTAACCAACTATACACTCTTACGTTCTTTATGTCTGTTACTGTCAAAAAATTATGTTTCTATTCCAATTCTTTTCTTCGCGTGAACATGGTTATTTACTGCCTTCTGCCGCACTACGTCTACTAATAATGCTAATTGTTTTGTTGCTACTGTACATAGAAGACCAAACGAAGTAGCTGTGTTGTCCGTAATTAGTTGGATCGTAATTAGTTGAACTACAAAGACCTTGCTTTAAACAAGACACAAAAGCAAACCAAAGGTGGCTCAAGGCCATGTGAGCACTGTGCACTTTGTGGTTGCTATGGAAAAAATAACAAATCCATGGTACCAAATGTTTCACAATTGCTGACTAAAACCAAAACTTGAAGCTAAACCAAAGCTTGACTTGCGCAGATTTTGTCATTTACATCGCGACGTGTGTGATATGTCATGAACAGTATGTTGGTCAAACTAGCAACAAATTTTCCAAAAGATGGTCAGCGCATCGCAGTAATTGGAACAAACAAGATTGTATAACTGACAGTGACAAGGACCAGATGGCCTTGTCGCGGCACTATTCAGAATACCACGGCACTATAAACAAGCCACCTCTGTACAAAGCATACACCGTTACTTTTGTCGAACAACCAAGTTGTCACTCTCTGGATATCTGTGAAAATAAATGGTATCACCTAATTGACACGCAAATCAACATCCAGAACATGATCCTCCCCCATGTGAAATAATTATTACGATGCTTTGTGTTGTTTGACTCAATCCGATGTTGTCTTCCGCTTTGTGCGCTAGCTTTTCTCTCAACACAGCTTGCTTACTCCTACCGCAGCGTTTAAAGCGAACTCTTGGCAGGTTTAAATGTGTACCCCTGAGACTTACTGCCCACACATGGGTTACTATTTTTCTCTACCGCTGTTAGTCATTTCACCAAGAGTTAGTTTTTAGTTGGAGAAATTTTTCAGCCATTAGCATCAACTAGTTAGATGTTTCAGTCATTTATTTATTTGAGTAAACGTCTTTTTAATTTTTGAGTAAACGCTTATTTCATGAGTCAGTTTTTTTTGTCACCACTAGTAATCTTGACGTCAGTCAGTTTGTTAAGATGTTATGATTTATGAGCTTGTATTACAAAATTTTGATTGTAGTCTTGAGTTTGTTTTTTCTCTGCTGTTACTTCAGCCTTTCAACTTTTCACCTGTAAGCTTTGCTTGCAATTTTCAGGACTGAGGATGTGTAATTTTACGTGAAATCGATTTCC
>Ga0210059_1004016_pt1 | contig 23689 bp, 15 predicted proteins | sample Ectturendosymbi2_FD_188042 | JGI IMG/M metagenome (GOLD analysis project Ga0210059, IMG submission 188042) | Ecteinascidia turbinata endosymbiont from Florida, USA - Sample 2 (SPAdes) (version 2) | ecosystem: Host-associated > Tunicates > Ascidians > Unclassified | place: Key West, Florida...
TGGGAGATAGGTCATACCACTGCTTATTGTCTATGGAAAGTAAAAACTCAGCGAACCACAGTCTATGAATGAAAAATGTGAGGATACACATCAATATGACGCAATTCAGTAAGAGACTCGGAGGCGCAGCTTATGAGAGAGGTCTGCGGAGATGTTCAGGTTGAACTCAACTCCTCCCAATCTCAGAGTCAGGCCACAAGTTCGAAGAAAAAGTTTATCTTGCCAACAATGCATGGTTAAGCATTTCTGCTTGAGAACTTTGGAACAGCTGTGAGAAGGCTTACCTTGATATAAGGATCACACATCCTAACTCACAGTTCTATACCAACTAGTTCCGCGAACAAGTCTACAAACATAATGAAAAAGACAAGCAAGGTTGATACAACCAAACAGCCATCAACATTGACAAATCACTATTCAATCCCTTGTATTCACAAGTCGTGGGATGGCACCAGAATGCGCCAAGGTTAACAAAGGAATGGCAGAAAAGATAGCTCAAAAGTACAAAAATCAATATGCTTCTTTCTTGAATTAAATTAGAAGCTCAGATTCGAACAATCAAGGAGTACCATGTTGCAGTGAGAGGCTTTCGAGGAAAACAGAGTGATCCTGTATTTTTTGACAGTAAATAAAAGTTTAAACCCTGTTTTGGACTTCTCGAAAAATTTTGGGCCTCAACTTTGGATCTTTCAAGGCAAAGATTTGGACCTTTTCGTTATTCTGTATCTGGCAATCTTCTGCACAGAAAAACACAACTACTTTTAGTCAAACGTGTTGGATGGCTGAGGATGTCCAATTTGTCAGTGCAGCATAGCGTACTTTTGAGGTACACAAGAGACCTCAGAAGTGCAAAATAATTCCGGCTGCTGAACAAGTGCAATTGTGGAAAACTTTGCGTAGATATTCGATGTCCAGACAGCCGTGGTGACAAAAGCCAAGAAAATGCAGTTTGTGTAAAAAAGCATTGAGGTGCGATTGTAAAGTGACAGGATTTTTACACGTAAAGCGTCTTGTTGATACGTGCAAACCACTTCAACCTTGTTAAAAAATAACTTCCGTCGTGTTCTTATTCAATAAAAAAGTTTGAACTGAATTATTCTGTAAAACTAAAAGCTGCAAATAGAAAAGGTGCAATTTGACTTTTGCATCCGAGGTCACCGCTCCTCCAGTTTTTGGGAAATGCTGACCAGGGAACGTTGCATACATGCTAATGAATATTGCACGCAAACATAGCCGTTATAGATATAAAACACATGTTCTGATGGAAAAAAGTGTTTTTCACAGTATTCTGCCACGAAAAATCAGCAGTAATTAAAGAAAAATCCTTTACTGAGCTGACAGAACTACAGGAAGCAACGTATTCTGCCATAACAATTGATTTGTGGACTAATGAATACCAGCGAGCATCTTATCTGGATGAACACGACATCTGGATTGATTTGCGACTCAGTGAACATTGTTTATTAGATGTTTGTCATTTTGGAACAGATCGCCACACGTCAGGAGACGCAGCAAAAGCGATACAAACTATAATATTTGCAGAATACAGCATCGTCCTTTCAAAGATAACCTGCAGGCAGTAGCGGACACAGGCTAATTGGGTGGAGGGGGATGCGATATCGATTTGCAATGAACCCAATGCCTCACAAGACAACATTGCCTATATCAATCACTTTCGTATACGTACATTTACGAGGAAACAAATCTAAGCTTGGTTCAGAAGAAGCTTGAGTGATGAAACTGGTCAAGCTTTAACACTGCACCGCTACAGAACCAACAAGCAATGTGGCACATAACAACGATCTGATGACGTAGTCACTGGCGTCGGCGCAGTTACATCAAGGACTTGAGATAAACAGCCCACGTGACGACATAATACGTATTCCCATTGTAGGTTACGTTTGTTACAGCACAATTACCGGTGGCAGTGGCCAGCACAGTGCGTAAGTCCTGTTTTTACTTGTATGTTGCAGTAAGTGAGCGTAGTCACCTGGATGCGGCTCAGATTAGTGCTCTTCAAATAGGGAACCGTACAGCTTTTAATTGTCGATTGGAATAGTCTACATCACACATAGTAATTTGTGCACAACATTTGTTATTGCAGGTAATTTTGATGAAGTAGTAACAAGAAGCGGGTTGATTCTGTTTATTTTGCAACCAAAATTAAGAGAACGGAAAGAAACAAACAATTTGTAATGAGTGAAAGCACGAAAGTAACGAAAAAACGAAAGCGAGAAAGGACGACCATTTATGGGCTTCCGCAGAACTTTTTCCAGGGGGACAACGTCGACATTTTGTTTCATTTTTCATTTTTTCAAATTGCTGACGACCAGTGTTCCCTCTAAGATGCACTGAACAAATATTTGTTTCAGTGAGCATGATTATTTTAGGCCTGAGTAAGTGGAGTTTTCAATGGATTACAAACTTTGTGAATTATAAAATAAATATACAATCTTATCATAATATGAACAAAATAACATTTCATTCAAATAGCTTCTTGTTTGCGTGCTTTTCCATTGCTTTGGAATGTTGTAAGTGCGCGAGAATGAGATTTTACTGCGCAACAGTTCTGGTGGGCCTGAGTATTTGCGCACCTTAGAGCAGGGGCGGAGCTAGGGGGGTGCCGGGGGGCACTGCCCCCAAAATTAGGTCTCTTTCTGTAGGTCTCTTTCTGAAAGTCCTACACAGAACATTGACAGCTCCCCTTGTTGCAAAACTGGCCCCTCCAGTGGCCCCCCCAAATGAAAATGTCTGGCTCCGCCCCTGCCTTAGAGGGAATATTGCTGACGATGCAATACAAATGGACGTTCACAAAACGCTTTATCCTTTCGACACTACAAAGAAAATGCCCCATGTTACGGTAACAATCACTAACACACGCTTCATTGGCAGAAAAACCCAAGTGTATTAGTATTACGACAATTTACACAGTAGGCTATCTGCAGATTTTCAACGCAGGGCATTTCTTTTCAAGTAAGCATTGCCATGGTCTGTAAAGAAAGAAGCATTGGATTGCCATGGTTTTCAACGAAACCACAAATTATGACTTTATTTTACTTATCAAGCAGGGCCGCACCCAGCTGATATATTCAACTCAACTAACAACTGAACAAGTTTTTGAAAATTTCGGGGGATTGCCCGGTTGCTCTCCCCCTAATTGCGGGATCAGCTGGCAAGACTTGTCAGCATCACTTGGAAACAAGAGCTGCAAAAGTCTGGGATCTCGTCCAAAGCGATCAAGAAAACCTTGCTACATAAACCGGACAATTAAGTAGACCTGTATGTTACGGACAAACTTACTAAAATTAGGACACCACGCAGGTTTTGGAAAGTTGACCAGATGAATTATGAAAACTCGCCACAACAAATATAGCTTTGCACTCAGTATTCACTCAGATGTCAGAACTAAGCATTAACGATTAAGACGTATTCCCACAAGCCTGCATAGATATATTCTAACAAGCTACGTGATTTTATACTGCATGAAAAGAAGCCTGCATATGTGTAGTTTGACACACAGGCACATTGGTCACACTCGCATCAATAATGGATTTTTCAAACTTGTTGAAGCATTGCTATGTATAGACTGACTCGTGCGTCTTTTTACAAAGTATAAACGTAGGTGACTTACCACTATCAGCATGTCACTGTCTCGCTGCATCACCAGCCAGGATGTGTGCGTTCAGCAGTCTCATGCAAAAAAATGTCTGCTACCGTAATATAAAGCTAACTTTTGCAGGTTTGTTGCCATGGTATTGTTACGCAATAAAGACCAACAGTAGAACAATCCACTCGCGACTTTCGCAACCCGCCTCTGCAGGCAAAGGAGGGGACATGAGTGAACTGCAAGATCATCACTGCACGACACTGTAACTGTGAACCTGACTGTTGTGCAGTGTGAGTTTAATACCGGCAAAGAAACTGTCACTGCAAGAATCAAATCAATCGGAATTTAAGATGCCGACTTCAGTTTTTTCCAGAAATATTTGGTTCTTAATTCCCATTTCCATGGGGGAAAACGCCCGTTTTGCCCCCCTGCTAACGCCCATGCGATCATTGACTATTTTATATCAGGTTCAACAAACAAGGCCAGCTCATCTAATGAAACGAAGAAACGTTTTTGACTAATTGTTAGCATAAGTTGATTTTTAGTATCTTCAGCGATTAAGTAATGTGCAGTACAAAAATATTTTTGGCGATAATTTTCAATGAAATCAAGAGTCATGTCAACATTTTTTAGGTCTGGTGGGGGGTATGCATCCCCTGCATCCCCCCTGTGTCCGCGCCTGCAGGCTGCAGGCACGATTGATATTGGCGCCAATGCATTAGCAGCGTTTCGAGCACTAGATCATGTCGCGGTCTTGATTGTATGGCGCTCCGCTGATATAATTGTTTCACCGCTATGCAGGTGAAGTCATGCAACTTGGTAACGTCACCACTCGAATATGATAACGCAGCACTAGCAAAATATTGCAACTAAGCTACAAGAATACAGAAACAGAAAGGATCCTGAACACGACGGTGGGAAGGCCTTATAGACCAAGCCCAGTCTATCAGTGAGAGTTATGACTATTGAGTAAGATGCATTGGTACGCGTCGTTTTTGAGCAACACAGAGACTGGCAATGCTGAGTGCTTCGGTCAACAGAAAGTAAAAACTGACGTCCTGGTATTGATGAAGCCTTTTGGAAAATTATTTCAGGTTCTCGAATGCAATTCGAAACCAACCATTACTTCTGCAGTCCTGACATACTGCAAGGAAGTAAATCTTCTCCGGTCTGTTCCAGCGACAGGACGGTAATAGCCACGCTTCTGCGAGAATTTCGGCGTCCGATAAACAAATCGTTTTTCATGGCCACATTTCTTGACTCTGATTTTAAACGCTTCGAGTTTCTCCCCAACTGGATATTGCAATACATGGAAAACGATGCGACACACCGCTAAGGAAACCACTGTGAATCGCGCCCTGCAAGTTCGAATTCAATTCGTTTATATGATTTTTTCTATCGACGCAAAAGGACATTTTTCGTTTCCTCGTCATTTATTTCATTAATAAACGCAAAAAAAACAATTGGGCGGCCTCGCAAAAAGTAGAAGGCTGGGAGGCGAACCGTTATTGATCTTACAAATGTCATCTCCGAGATACAGCGCTCCCTTCCAAGGCATGATAAGTTTGTTGGGCCTCTGCGTTGTTAAGGTACGAGTAGACCTACATTTATAATGCAGAGTTGTTCACCCTGGATCGGAAAGGAGTAACCTTGAAAAACGCGAAACTTCAACCCAAGAGTCACTTTGGGAAACTTCAAGTCTACCGCAAAAAAATTGGAAAGAAGATCGTTAAAAGGTGATGCACCGAAAATCAAAACATCTGCCCTTGAAACGTGGTGTAAAATGAACCTGGTCTCAAAATAACTTGGTCTCAAATGCAAGTGGTCTAAAATGAAGGTGGTCTCAAATGAATGTGATCCAAAATGAATGTTGTCTCAAATGAATGTGGTCTGAAATGAATATGGTCTCAAGTGAATGTGGTTTCAGATGGACAAGTCACAAACGAACTGGCCTCAAGTGCACGTGGTCTCAAATAAGTAGGTCTCAAATGAACTAGTCTCAAATCAATAGTCTGAAATGAATAAGCCTCAAATCAATAGTCCCAAACAAATGGTCCAGAATGAATTGGTCTCGATTGTCATGGAATTGTCGAAACACAAGATGACCCGTTATCTGATTTCCGCGATGACGCCGTCCCCTGCACCTAAAGCGGTTGCGCAGTGTATGTTTCCGCTGACAAATGAATTTTTCTGGTGAGCAGTTTTCTTGGCGTTACGATGACGACAACAAATCGAAACTGTTCTATTTTAGCTCTTGTACTGCAGAGCAGAGCTATTTAAGCCTTTCTTGTTCAAATCGGTTACTAACGGAGAAAGAAAACATTGTCATTTAAAATTTTTGCAGTTTTGGTCAAACTATTACATCTCAAAGACCCGAGGGGTGAGCTTTGTCACGTTTTGCTGCTTGGAGAGAGAGAGAGAGTTTATTGGCACAAACATTTAAACAATTTCATGCAAAAATAAAATTAAGGCGCTGGGACACCGAAAAAAACCTGCAAAACAGGTTGTCTCGTCGGGCGCTCCTCGAAAGTTTCATAAATTTCTATCGTGGTTTAAAGTTGATGGCCGAATTAGTGCGAATTTAATAAGGTTATTGTTTTGAAGAGGTTGCAGTCTGCTGGATGATCAACACAGTTGCGCGGGAGTGCTGGGTCGCAACCGGTATCTATCGTGGTTTGCTCAGTTCCGCAAGGAGCTGAACATGGCAGAGAAAGTGTGAACCCAGCTAAAATGAAACTCTGCCCGGGTTTCCATAACCCTTTCGCATCCAAGCAGACGACTATCGCTCTGTAGCAGTTCATATTTTTGTGCCAAGAGGAGGTCAATTCTCCCACTTCTGCAAAAACCAGCCGCTTGAGGAGCCATGCGCACTGTGGTGTACAAAGCTTCACAAGTTGTGCAGAAGCATTTCATGATGGTGAAGAAACTCCAAGGCACCGGCCTGCTGCATGTGGAGGTGGACGTTTTATGTCGAGCTTTGCATTGTTTGAAACCTGCCAGTCGTACTTGGAACAAGCAGAGTGGATTCAAATTGTTTATTCACATAACCAACAGCAAGTTTGCAACAATGTGCTCGTCATCGCAAAATATTGCACAAGACCACATTTACGTCGCCGCTTTAGCGTAGCTTTACAAACGTATTGAAATTAGGGTTTTTCCTGACTGCAAACCGCTCAAATCTACTTGGTTCGATTTCCACCAACTCAGGGGTTCCCAACCTTTTTCCGACCATGTACCCCTTCAGCATTTCGAAAGATAAGCACGTACCCCTTCAGCATGTCGAGAGATGAACATGTACCCTTAAAATTTCTTATGACAAAATATTTTGTCATGGTTAATCGAAGATATATTCAGCAATAAGCATAGAACGGCTTTAAAAAATAATATTCACTGATGTATGTATGTACATATATTTGGAAATAAATATATATACATATATTTCTCTTCTATTGCTTACCTTAAATGTACCTCTTCGGACAGGCAAATGTACACCTAGGGCTACATGTACCCCAGGTTGGGAACCTCTGCACTAACTCGTGTAAAATACTTTATAATGTGCTTTCTTCTATTGATGTCTCATGTTTTCCAGACTAAAAAACTTGGAAGGTTGTGCGTTTTACATTAAAGAATAAATATCCTGCATGGTTTCAATAAACATTTTTCGATCTGTGACGTCATTAACCAGGGTGCGAGAGTAAATTTGGTGGGGGGTACAGTTTAATGTTTTCAAAAAACTAAGCATCGCGCACGATTAACATGCATTTGATTATTTTGTGGTTAATGTTCTAATCAGAATCAGTGGCAGAAAAAAACGTCAGTGAAAGACCTTAGGCGAGGGACAAAAGACCTAAGTTAAAGACGGCTGAGCAACGAAAGTGACCGCAATATAAGAAGTCGGTTCACATGTGGCGAGCGTGCAGAAGAGTGGGGAAATGAAGATAATTTGAGGAGGCATTGCTCCTTGTGGCGCTTGTGCCGACCCAGATTGTATTTCCAAAAAATAAAACATATGTTTCGATGACAAAAGCAAACCTCTCTGACATTTTATGCCGTGGCAGGAACTTCAAGCTAGCAAGGATTTTCAGAAAAATGAGCAATTCTAACCCACTGACTTTCTAGCGATCAAATGACGGGCAATTTTCTACCCTTTGTGGGGCTGCGCAGAAGTTATTTACAGCAAGCGCTCAGTCAGAGCGATATTTTCTTCATGCGGACTACTTATTTCATCAAGACGCTCTCTTATGGCGTCAGCCTCTGTCGAGGCCGTGGAGTTGATAAATTTCGCAATTATTAAATAATTCAACGTTATGAAGCGGTCTGCTTAATTCAGTTATAAACTTAATTCAGAGTATTTAGGAAGCTGTTGGAAGCTGTAAAAAAGTTGCAAAAACTTGCCCTAGTGATCACTTCATCCGCGTACCTGCCGGACAATTGCCAATAGTGGGCGGTGGAACTGTAGGTGGATTGGGCGGTGCTCCCATGAACTTTTCACAAATGTATCCGTATCGAACTCCGCAGTTTTCGTCGTCCCACACTCCTCCATAGATAAAAATTTCAACGCAGCCTGTAGATCGATCATTTTTATGGAAATCAAAGTTTCACAATTTCCTAAAAACTTGGTATTATGCGGTATAATACTTGATATTTTTGAAAAACCTTGCGATGTAGTAGACCAATATTCGTAGCAGCAAAAAATTAAAAGACAAACCATCAATGCTAGCCAAATTGTTCAGGCACTTTTTTGAAACATTTCCTGCTTTTTTAAAATCTACGAAGGAAAACTTTGTTGTAGAATCGGATTATGTTCATATGTTGTTTCACTAGTTACGAGTACGCAAAACAAATTTCCTTCGGTGAAAAATTTATTATTGTTTGGAAAATATTACTTCCTTCAAAATGTTTCTCATTTTGTATTGAAAATCGTTTTTTCCTCGTGAAAACTTTAAAAAATAAATTAGATGAATTCCCAAGAACAAAGTAGAACTTCATTTTGAATGCGTTGTGCATTTGAAAACGTTTTGGTTTTTCAAATGCCAAGCCAATAATTTTATGTTTTTTAGTAAAACGTTGAAGCTATCAAGTACTCTTTCGGATTAATATATGGATACAAAGCATCTAGTACTACATGCAGAAGAGAAGCGTAGAAATTAAATTAATTGTAAAGATTATTGCAACCACTGAATGCCGTCAACCTATATAGATTTTTTTGGTAAAATCAACTTGTTGAAGGGCTTCCTAAAAAAGTCATTGAATTGTATACAAACAGTTACACTGTCTTTAACAGATTGCACAAAATCAAATGGAAGACATTGCTATTCCTCCCACCCTTAGTACTACTCACTGCAAACCTGCATACATGAACTACGTGATAGACCAAAGACCTTGGCAGTACACTGACACCGTCGCAGTGATGAACAAACTTGTTATCGTTCACATGAATGCTCTCTTTACCAGCTGAAAAGATTTAGTAATCACAGGCATCGCTTCGTGACACAGGAAATAAACCAATCATTAACTCTTGTCTCCGCGTTGCGCGCGTGCATGTGACATTGTTGATTCTTTCGAACCACTGCATGTTCAGTTCATGAAGGTGAAGCCAGTGGCGTAGCCAGCCCAAAATTTTGGGGGAGCCAAAATGTTTGATTTTAGGCGATCAACAGTATTTTTGTTTGGGACGCTGCTTCTCAAAGCACAGAATGACCAGATATGTTAAAAATTAGGGGGGCTACGCCTATGGGTGAAGCAAATGTTTATGCACGGAGTTCATCCGAACAACTTTTAATACTGTTGTACTCAGTATTATTTGATCTAAACGTACAGTGATTCACAGACACCTGATTCTCGGGCTCAGCCCCTTCCTTCCCAAATAGTTTTAGTCGCAGCACCTATGTTCAGATTCCGTATCTATACGCAGCAGGAAATAACCAAACGGCTTTACAATGCGCATTGCGTTGGACAGCATGTGAGTTTGCATTTCCAGTTCAGTGAAGCATTAGGTAAAAGTTAGATATTTAACTGCCTGTTGCTTACTTATTTCATGATTACTAATTTATATGTAATTTCTATGGTGGAAAGCGAATGCATCAGCTCTAATCCGAACGAAAAGTTCAATTAAATCACCGTTAAATAAACGTTATACCTTTTTAGTATTGTCTACCAACAAGTGTGCAAGCTTATGCCACAGCCATGACAGAGATAAGGTTACGTATTTAAAATGCCCTTGAAGTATCTTCAAAAGCGAAAATATTCAGCAATAGAACCTGCATGTTACAGTTCAGTATGTTGATGTTTATGAGCAGTTTTATTGCGCTGTGTTCATTTGCCGCAGATTTGGAATCCTTGCTGATTCAAGAAAACCATGAAAAACTTAAGTTTGACTGGTTTTTGTATCTCTGCATTTTAAACCTGCTGTAGAGTTTCACCTACTAGTCGTGATGTCAACATGTGATTACCACCACCACCGCATACGTCTAATCCAACGGTGCACAACCTGCGGCCGTCCACATGTAATTGAAAATATAAGATCAGGCGACCGTGCTGGCGTATATTTAAGCAAAACAAATGCGAGACAAGAAAATCAGTCGACACGATGCGTAACAAACTGGATGGTGATGTCACAAGGAGTTATAGAATGAATACGCAATTTGACATATACCGGATAAAACCTATCTCATAAATATAACTCGAACTCATTGGCGGCCGTACTTCATACAAACAAAAGTAATGCGGCCGGCAGTAGCAAAAGGTTGTACACCCCTGGTCTAATCCAATAATTTAAGTCTTCGCACATCTCGTTGGGGTCAGATTTTTTACTTTTCAAATTGTATTGGGACAGCGATATCCTCCGTACTAGACATAAAACCTGCAGTGAATTTGCTCCAGATTAATTCTCAACTCCCAGGTGACGGTAATTTTTAATACGTTTGAGCCGTGCCATCCATAGTGCTTTGTCTGTTGTTTGTTGTACAAGTGCCAAAGCAAACGAAAAATGGGAAAATATGACTAACGCAGGTTTTCCAAGTAAATAAGTTTGAAAACATTTTGTTGTTCTCAATTGTTTCATACTTTTGTTAAGTTTAAGTGAAAACAACAGCTATATTTCCTTAACTTATATCAGTTTACACAACCTAATTAGAACAACATGACTTCAAATTTTACTTAAAAATAACGAAATATCCTTTTGGGGTGTGTTTGTAACGTACAGCAACTCAATATGCAGCGCCGGATTTAGGGGGAGGGGCAAAGGTGCCCGGGCCCCCCGCCAAAGAGGGGCCTCCCACCATGTTCACGTATTTAGCCATATGTACGACATGAGCGTGCCACTTAGTCATTTTTATTAGCGAGGAAATTTGTTTGTAGTAGACGCTATTAAATTATCGGTCGTCCAGAGGGCAGTATAGCAGTATTTCATTTGTATATTATTTGATATTGTGACGAAACAACTATTACACTTATTGTTTTCCTTAAAGTCGGTCAGGTATCTGAATCTAGTGAATGCAAGGTCAAGCCACGTAGAACGCATTAGCTTACGTCTCTACTCGTTACTGGTAAGATTTTGCGTCGGCCTTACTCAGATTTGCACAGGTCGCATATGAGTAGCATTGTTAACTAAGGCTACCATACGTCCTCTTTTTGGAGTACATGTCCAATTTTTTCATAAGAAATGAAATAATCTTCGAGGACATTGGACATTCAAAAATGTCAAAGTATCCCCATTTTTACATTTCATATTTTACATAGCTATAATCAGTGGCATAACTAGAGGTTTAATCCAGGGTGGTAAACTTAGATAAAAGGGGCCCGCTGCCCACTGTACGGGGTCCGCTAGCCAACACGGAGAAAAAAACGTGAGAACTGATGGTGAATCCGGATGTGGATGGCTAAACTAAAATCCTAAATCACTGCAAAATAATCTGAAAAACACTCAAAAACAATCTACTGAAAACCAAAAGAATGCTAAAACCGAAATATAAGTCACGTGGGAGACCGGTTTTTACATTCAGCTTGCCAGGGGACAATTCGCCCCCCTGTTCCCCGTCAGTTACTCCACTGGCTATGATATATTGTAGTTACTTCCAGTAAGCTGTCCCTACTCAACTGCAACCAGATACGAGCTGGTGGCGTAGCTTAATTTGTGGGAGGGCCTGCAAATTGTCTAATAAATCTATGTTTTGATTGAGTTAATTCTCGGCTGCAAAGGCGGGAATGCTTTCAAATTAATCGTCACTAACAGTGGTAAATCTTTTTTCAATATCTCAAATGACTTTGGCATTAGAGCGCGGTCTTCTGACTCCATTAGAGGTACTGTACTATAGCTTTGCTGATGAATCGTGATACGATGATCAGTGTATTGTACATAACTTAATGTAGTACTTTCTAGTAAGTAGAGATAATCAGTAATGTTAAAAAATGAAGAAATTCGTCAGAAGTATCCCTTTTTCTGAAACGGACTAAATGATTTCGAAGGCGAGTGTATTACGTGTGGTTGCATTTACAAAGTTCACAAAAAAGTGAAAAGACTATTGTGACTTTGTGAATATTGAGTACAAAACTTTTCTCACAGCGTAATCAGGTGGCTATCACTTTGTCTTCGCTTGACAAGGATGCTTCAAATGTATTCAGCTTCACATTCATACTCAGGCAGGTGAGTAGGCGGGCGCAGGTGGGCTAAGCCTCCCCAGAACATTTTCTCCCCCCTGTAAAATGTGTTGGTCATAGCTTAAAACTATTTGGACTCCTCTCAGAAAACTCTTCGCCCCGCCTAGTATCCCAAGCTGGCAAAAAGAGCATCAAACAAATGCAATTTATTGTAAAATGGTGGAACATGAAAGATGGGCAAAATATTTTGCAACTTGCAATACCATTGAACGCTTCAACGAACTGATGAAGATGGCACAGTTTTACTTGAGCGTTATGGCTCATTACGCTAATGTGAAACGATTTTTTCCTTGATGCAGCCACAAACCTAAAAGAAAGAGAAATCTTTCTAATTGAACCAGTTTCTACTCTATTGAAGCTGGTGTGCTACTTAAAACATCTTTCATGCAATTAGTTGCATAGTATGGTTAAACGCGATTTTACATTTTAAAGAAATTTAAGGAAACTGCAAAATATTTATGAGCTAAGTAGGACAAGGAAATAAGGATTTTGTTTTGTGTGTTTTGACTGAAACATCGTCCACACTGGACGTCTTACTTCAATGCGTAAAACTTATCAGTAGGCCTAGTTGTTATCTGACTTGTTAAGTGTAGGTAATACACTGAGGTAAGTGACAGTCGCAAGTTGTCCTCCCTTTTTGCGATGAAAATATGGCAGCCTTATTGAGCTTATCTATAAATAAACATGATTCATGAACAGAAGGGGATTGTCATCTTAACAAGTATAGAGCTTATTCAAGTGGTTCTAAAAGACGTAAAAAAGGAAAAAGAGGCAAAAAGTCAACTCTCACCACGCAAGTTTTACACTTTATCTGTTCTCTATTTTATCCCATATCTTCACGCTATTTAACCATGTTTGTGCATTTTCATGTAGGTTTTACGTTATTTATTGTGTTGTTATACCTCATCATCTCCCAGCGGTTTTCATTTTACACTTCTACGATTTTTCTGTGGCATGCTGTCAGCCATTCCTAAAATGGTCATAATGGTCGTGATGGTCAGTTTTGCGTTTTTTGTCTTTGTACGTCATACTGCTCATTGCTTCTTGTTATTAGTAAGTTGCATGTCATACGTGGTTAAAAAACATTGCCCTGAGGAAGCCCACTTGAATAGGTGGGCGAAACGTCGGCTAATAATAAAAATCGCCAGAAGATCTAATTTATCTGCTTGATTTGAAACCTGGTGGCAAACGCTACGAAATAACAACATGAGCAGCAAAAAGAACAGTAATTAATCACTACGAAGAGCTGATACAGAACTAGCCAGCAGTCAGGTCAGTCAATGCGAACAAAATCCTAAATCGCCTCTGCCTGCAACGTTTGGTTTCTGTCGTAAAATTTATTGCTGAACGAGGACTGGCGTTCAGAGATGATGAAAACGTTAGATCGCCCAGAAACTTTTCCAAAAAAATATTCAAAACTTTTTTCAAGCAAATACTGTAAAAACGAAGATGCGATACTTCTAGCGACTGGTTTTGCAACAGTTTCACAAATCGCTAATCACTGTCAAATACCATGTTGCATCATAAAGTTTTGTTATAGTTGATTTAACAAATGTGATGTCACAAGATTACGTCATGAATATTAATGACATGAGGAAATACCAGTGACTTCATCGATCATCCCCTACCTAAACATTTTGTATCAGCACATGGGGCCTCCCACCACGCCTGGGCCCCAGGCTCTCACCATCTAAATCCGGCGCTGTCCATATGTATTTAAAAACTAAAAAAAAATTTGGTTCAAGATTTGAGAGCTTATTTAAGAAAACATTCAGGAAATATTGATTATACCTTTTAACAATTCTCCCAAGTTTGAGTTCAAATTTTTAGATGAATGCAATTCCAAAAAAATCAAAACTTACACTAAACACGTGTTCGGTCAAATTTAAACATAAAACATAAACAAGCTAGTTTGAATTTGAACCATCAAAATAAGTTCTAAAAAATAAAACTATCTGCTGTTGTTCCTTTGGTACAATTGAGGGTAAATGTTAATTAATCCGGGGAACTACTTAGTTGAATTTCACTATCTGAACCATGCTGTTTAAAGCTTTTAAAACCAAAAAAGAAATATCGGACATTGCACACTTTTGCTCAGTTTCATTTCCTAGAAAGATGTGTTGGTAAGACAGCATTGCGAAAGAATTGAAGCCAAGTCAATACTTGTGAAAACCTTGAAAACATGTTTTAATAATGCACTGAGTTAACTTGCTTTGTAGTACATAGGTTTGCAGAACTCCGATGAAACAATGGCCCCCCTGGATAGGCACACACAAGACTTTACAATTCAAAATTGCAACCAAGGATTTGAAAAACAATATAAAGAATTAACACTGTTCAGTAAATGCTAACATATGATACCTTCACTGTCGAGCTCGTTGTTGGGTTCACCAGGAGCCCAGTTCTGATAATCGACAGGAGTTTGATCAGACCAAGTGAAAGCTCGTTCACCAACATCCTGAAAACAAAAATTTCGGATTCAACAGAGTCAGTTTCTTAACGAGCTTCGCTAACTCGAGTGTTTAGTAGGGGTAACATCTTTAGGCAAAAGATCAAGGAAAAATGCAAGCTGCACCAATCGTTGCTTCCAAAGAAAAAAGGACAATGAAAACAACCCATTCCAGAAATCAACAGGTTGAGCATTTTTATTGCGATACGTAATACAACTAATTGTTAGGTTTTTGGGGTTGAAAGATGACTAAAACATACAACAGTGTCTAACGAAAACACACTCCTGAACATGGTACTAATAAAAATTTTGTCAAAATTTAATTGTTTTTTCTTAGAAGTCAAACTCACAATAAATTTCACAAATCAAGTGTAGAAGTAAGAATACAGGTAACAAAATTGTGAACTTCTCATTTAAAAACAACTTGCAGTTTTTAGACCTTCAAAAACATCTGCTTTTCGATATAACATTTACAACAAATGCATGGCATCAATTCCACTTTTATTTAGTGATAATTGAAATTTTCTTTTGTATGCTGCATTATCAGGGTAAAAAGCGTTAAAACCTCTACATCGAAAAAACTCCTTAATGAAAAATAAAGCCCATTCGTCTTAGATACGGTTCAGCTGCGATAGTTATGCAGAATCGACAATCATGAAGCAACGTATTACGTAATCAACAACCAAATATCCAAACTCACATGCACGAAAAAAAGTTTGGCAAAAACCAAGAGATACACAACAACGTTTTACTGAAAACTGGTCAAAATTACAAGTTGCAGTACAAATTTAACCCAAGCAATCAAGAAATTGCGCAAAACAGCAAACTCCAGGAAAAGTCAAGTAGTTTTTGACCTCCATACAACAAGAGCGTAAAAACCCACTACTGAGGAACATTTAGAAAACCAATGATAAAAAATTTTGTTTCTGGCTATTGGTATCACAAAACTTTTAACATATACACCTTGAAGTTAAGCTGTAAACAAACAAACGATTAAGACTATAGCAGTAAAAACTCTATTCCTAAAATCGCAGCAGTTCTGCGATATTCCCAAAACAAGAGAGGTGCCCCCTAAACGCATAATATAAACGAAGTGGTTTTGGAAGGGCCGTTTGAATATTTGTGCAGCACCTATTGTATAGGAAGCATATTGACAAAATGTCCGCTTGTTTCTGTCATTCCTGCCTAATATAACGATTTTGCTGGGTTTCTGAGAATGAGACATTTCAATAATTTCACCTTCAATCCAATCCAGAACCTTGTAGACGCCATGAAAGAAATTCGACTAAGAATAAACGCGTTTTCATCCGACCCATGAATGGCCGTTAGGTGGCCACCTCGAGTCATGCAGTCATTCTCTGCGTGCTGCCATCCGTAAGTGACGTCTTCGATGAAGGCATAGCACTTGTCACCCGAGTCAGAATTGTAGCGTATCTGTGAAGTGTTTCATGGGATTTATTTATTTATATAAATATAATATGTTGCTCATATTTTTCAAATTAAAGCTTTTCGCCACGTACCCACGTCACATCTCTTCCGCACTGGGGATCTTCTATTCCTAAGGGTGGTGGAATTTCTGTGGGTGCTGTTGGAACTTTTCCTTTAGGAATCTTGCAAATCCAGTTTCTTGTTAATGTACAGTTTATATCGTTCCACCTGGGTTATCATTGCCATAGTCAGATGTCAAGCCGCAAAAAAATATATTTGAATAAGTCTAAACCATCACACTTAACATGGGTCAGAATGGTCTACAACAGCTTTGTCTAACCCAAATGGCTTACTGAGCCAAAATTATGTCACTATCTTAACTAGGGTCGCACATTGAAGGACGTATTAATAAGGGTCGGACTTTGAATGGCTTACTTTGATCTTAACAAACTAAAATTTGCTTCACCTAATTTACTCAAAGCGTTCGAATAACTGCAATGGTGGCAGACGTGATAAAACGGCACTGAGGACTACCTGCATCAAAAATGTCACATTCGAGAGTATCAAAATAAGGACTGGTTATCGGTATGTAGGATACTTTCACTGCAGCTGAAACCTAAACTGGGCCGCACAAAACCTTCGACTGGGCCGCATGCAGCCCGGGTTGGACATGGCTGGTCTATAATGACACTTCAGGCTTCATCATGGCCTACTTAACTAACCGCTCGAAGTTAGGAATATATGTAAATCTTACATGCAAGTCAACTTTTAGCATTTATATTAACCGCACTTCTCTTCACATGTAATTTACAAGTACAGTATTTACGAACATGTAAGCAGAAGTGGACGTTCAGAGAAAAAAGTGGAAAAGCTGAATGGAACAACTGCGATATTTCTGGTAAAGCTCTTGAAAGAAATTACATGGAAGCTGCATCAAGCTGCCTTTTATTGTGACACTTGTGAGGCACCACACTCTGAACCGAATGAATCACTTACTGGCCTTGACTAGCGTAAATCCTATTTTCCACACAGTCTTCATTGTGTGCGTAATCATTGGGCTCTCCATCGACCCAGTACTCAAACTCAACGGGTGAGCCTGAAAAAGGCAAAGTTAACTTTTGGTTATGTGTGATCATGCTTTCGCAACCGACAGAATTCGACAAATTAAAAATGAATAAACATAATAATTGAAGAGCCAAACTCGCGCTGTTGATTGTTTTTGCTAAGAACGACATCATCCTGCAAGAAAACGTCTGTGATCCTTCACCTCAATCATTGAAATAACAGATCATAAAAACTCAGAAAACTCATTTTCATCTGGATTAGTCAGTAATAAGTTTTATAAGAAACGTTTTTATTAGTACTTGGCGAGAGATTTGCTCACAAAACACACAACACAAGCCAAGGAAACGAGAGAAAAGGTCATTCTGTTTTTTTCCAAAAAAAGTAATTTTTTACCGTCGCTCCAGGAAAATTTGCCCTCAAGCTTCAAGTCATTTAAACCCATCCAAAAATCAACGAGTGAACCAACATTGTGCTCTTTGATGAAGCGGGAAATAGCATCCTGCTCCTCGCTGCTGTGAACTGACACCAGGTCAGCACTTTGCCTCCGACAGTGATCCAAAGCTTGCACCCATGTGCGATGTTTCGAAGATTCTTCAAACTCATTTATCTTGTGATTAAACATACATTTTAATATACAACACATGCAGTGATTTTGTTAACACTGATGCAAACACAACAATAACTCTTACAGTTACAAAAACAATGAAAACAGAAAGAGTTGGTATTGTATGAAGGGAGCACCATTTAGTGGTATCTAAGTATTTCTAATAAGTGCGAGCTCTCAGAAAATTTGAAGGAGTCTTTCTGTCAGTATGACAACATGACATCCTGGAAAATTTTCGAAATAGTGTTATATGAAGCTGTGAATAATACCAAAAGTTAATGTAATACTACGCTACTGCCATTAATATCAAATTGCTTTAAGATCATCAATAAACTACACAACTTTCTATCGAAAAGGACTCCTTTCACAGCTAAGAATCAGACATTGTAATCTTACAGAGTATATATTTCGCCTACTACGTAAGCATCATCCGTTCTTATTCAAATACAACCTAAAAATACCATATACCATTTTTACCATAGTTGCATTTGGTAAACGTTTCATAAAACAAATGTGAGCACACATTACCCTTTACTAGCAAAAACTGTAAACAATCAACACCCCGAAAATGCAGCCAAAATTATCAGTAATAAGGAATGTATAATAATATAACGTTACTAAAAATGGAATAACACGAAACATAACTTGCAGATGCTAACACCATTGGAGCTAGCATGTTATTCACGTCGCAGTAATGTCCAAAAAACATACATCTAGTAAGGGTATCAGCCCTATTATCCCTATTATGATACTAACAGAAAAGAAAAAAATCTAACCTGATAGCAGTCCGTGGTAAAAAAATCTCCATACCAACCTTTTGTGCAACGTCCGTCTGCGCCTGGTTGGGCATACAGTCTAGTTTACTTTGAATGATAATGAAACGGAATCATAAAGTCTTAAAGCCTGTGTCTTCTAAGTAACAAGAAATTGTAAATCCACAACAAAACACTGATTATATTTAGATCACAGACATCTGCATCAAATGCGAAGCACTTCCATAAAGATATTTGGTAAAATTTGCGAAATACGCGTGCTACTGTGCTTGGCTAAATCACAAAACGCCTGATCGTTTTTACTACAAAAACAATTAAGAGGCTGACGTTCAGACGCGTTTACAGGGAAGTTACATTATGATTTGTTTTGTTCGCTTTATCAGACCTGAAGGGTTTGTATTTTTGATAAATGATCTGATGAAAAACTCACATCCAACCTTATTGATCAAGAAACATTTAAATATTAGTCAAGCACAAATTACTACATTGAAAATTCAGAGTGCTTTCATTAATACATAATAGTGTTCTATCGTACAACAAAATCATCCAACACAGAAGTGTAGCTTTGCTTGATACATCAAAATTTATATTCTTCAATTACGAGTGAATCATTATCTGATGACAAACGTACAACTTCATTCAACAAACTCATTAATTTCAAAGTAGTCGAGCAAAAAGTAGCCTTGCATGGTGTTTCCATACAAATCATGTACGTGTTTCACAGTAAGGAATTTTTTTATTGGTTAACACCACACAAGCAACCAAATATGTATCATTCGAAACATTTTAGTAATATTTACCTTCAGCAGATGAGGCAACAGTTGATTGAGTCGCAAGAACTGCAAAATATATGCATTTCAAGTAAAGGAAACTGGGGTGTTTTTCACAACTTGCAATTAAATCTTAAGGGTGATGCGACCGAATGGCGATGAACTTCACATACGCCACCAACTACGCCTTCAAAATGCAGTTGGAAGCTGATACTACGTTCTTGAGACAATAAAACAAGTTTACGTAAACAATAACCACAACCGTCGGAGAGAGCTTTACTGTGAGTAGTCACATGTGCAAAGATAAATAAAATCTGTGCACATAATCAATAATCAGAATATTACTCAGTTTGTGCAGTGGCTTGAAGGCGTGAAAAATGGTTATGCTGTTAACAGTTTAAATACAGCGCAAATCATTGGCTTAGTGCACAGTTTTCCAGCATGGTGCTGCTCATCTTCTTTACAGCATCTTGATAAAACCAAAAATGTCTTTACTTTTTAAAGTCATTACCGTGCCGCATTGCTACGATGCGATAAGCGGCATCATTCATGGGAATCGCGAGGACATCAAGGCGCGAACCCTGCCAAACGATTTGAACTTCTTTGCAATAGTCTCACAGCTGGCAAAAAAACTGGCAATCATGATGCAGTAAATTGAGATTTTTGTGCTTCGGAATAAAATTTCTATTTTCAGTTCGTCAATAACTCTTTTATGCTTTTTGAAAGTTTAACCCGGTTTTACGGAGCGCTTGGATCTTTGGTTTTGCAGCAGCATTGATAAGTTATTGTGCTTGAATGCATTCTTCATTTGATCAGTAAACCTCAAATGTCCAAATGCAGTTTTCATGAATCAACATTTTTTGATCGAAATTTCTGCCGCAGGGCGTAGCAAGAAGGGCGTAGGCAAGAGGGGGATGGGGTTAAAACCCCCCTTGAGCTTGTTGTTTTACAAAAACTCCATCACCTGCGCAAAGGAGATTAATTGTTTTCGCATACTTTTTGCTTGTTAATTTGTCGAATTAATGCAAATACCACGGAATGAATTTGCATGCAAATTTCAAGGAACATTGTAAATGGGCCAAAAAGTAATAATTAGGTTTTGATGGGAATCTGGGTCATCGTCTGCGTCCAAAACCATCTCACCACTTTTGCAGACCTTTCGTCCACTATGCATGTTTAAGATTGTGTTCCGCGATAGTTCACTTTATCCGAAACAATTGTCCTTATTTTGTTTGCTAAGGCTGATCAGCGCAAGCGCTGACCGCATTGGCTACGTTACCAATTTCTGTAGCATGGTAGAACTGCTGCACGAGCTCAAAAACAGTTTTTAACATAGAAGTATTCAGGCATTTGATAATGTCACAGCAGGAAAAAAAGGAAAACCAAAAGTTTGCTGGACTTCTATACATAACAAAAAATCTCAAGTTTTCTTGCGTACTTTATGCGCATTCTCAACTCTTGTGTAGTTTATCAAGGTTCCACCTTTCAAACCAGGGCATGCGCCAGTCAGTTCAGCCGCACGCTTTCTGTGCTCGACTGCTTGTTTTCGACAAGACATCAGCGCAGCCTGATTTTGCCGTTGTAAATTGCTCGGACGCAGTGATGAGTGCGTATTACTTCCCTGTTTTAATGCGCAGCTTGATATTACGAACTGCTGTGTCGTAGCGTTGAGTTTATATTCCTCCGATATCCTAACCTGGAGTGCTGATAGTTTATATTCATTGCAATGACACATAACATAGGGGAGTGCGTGTCGACTAATATGCATATTACGTCAACAAACGTCGCCAAAACGTTCTTTGGAAACATGAATATGACGTCAAATTGTGACGTCACAAACAGCGCACACTAAATATAAATGACCACCACATGCCACTGAATGAAACCTCCCCATGAAAATTTTCTGCGTACGCCACTGATGGCAACCAAAGTAAAGTTCTATTCAGTACATTTACGCCTGCATGCTTCGACACACACGTCAACACGATCGTCAAAGCTCTGAGTGGATAAAAGTTTTAAAAGAACTGGAAAGAACGTTTTGTAAATTGGGGGGCTGCACTTGATTCTCATTAAGACCGGTATGCAGCCATGTGGACTAAATGAACAGCTTAATACAAGACGTTTACTCCCTATAAGCAACTCTTCAAAACAAATGAAGTAACCTGAGCATGGAAGCAAAAAAACAAGTGAATGAAACAACTGGGGCTTTTAAGTTCCTATTGAATTCACCGGAATGAAAATTAACAAGCCCAGTGTGGACACTTGAAAATGTGTATCCAGGTTGTTTGAAAGTTAATCGGGAATGCAGAGATTTGGAAACTTCCCAGCATTGTGCATTTTGAATGGCTGGAAATCGCCGAATCTAGTAGCTATGGGCGTCCGAAAAAATTTTTCTAGGGGAGTGCAACGTCGACATTTTGCTAATCCTTGTCAGGTTGCTGCCAAGTGGCGATGCAATGCAAACGGACGTTCACAAAACGCTTTACTTTTTCTACACAACAAAGAAAATGTCCCATGTTAAGACAGCAGTCACAAAAATGCGTTTTGTTGGCAGGAATAGCCAGGCTTATTACGATAATTTACACAACGGGCTATCTGCAGATTTTCAAACAGGGTACTTTTTTTTCAAAGAAGCATTACGATGGTCTTTAACGAAACCACAAATTACGATTTTATTTTACCTAGTAAGTCTTGTCAGCGTCACTTAGAAACAAGAGCAGCAAATATCTGGGTTCTCGTTCAAAGAGATGAATCACCTTTCAATAAAACCGCTATCTTTTTTTAATTTTTCACGGTTAATGCTCATCATACATAAACCAGGTTTTTTTAAGGCGTTTTAGGGACCCGATTCGGGTCCCTAGAATTTCAAATCGGGTCCCTAGAATCAGAGAAAATTATTATCGGGTCCCTAAAATCAGAGAAAATCGGGTCCCTAGAATCAGAGAAATCGGGTCCCTACAGAGCTATACCGGGTACCTAACATTTTCCTTAAAAAAACCTGCATAAACGCTTATCATACACCAACCGGACAAGTAAACATGTATATTGACACAACTATCGGACAACTAAGTTAGAACACCACGCAAGCTCAGAAAATTAAGCAAATGGATTCAGCACAGCAAATATTGCTTGACACTCAGTACCGCAGAAGTCAGAAAGAAACCTTAACGATTAAGACTTTTTCCCACAACCCTGCATGTATACGTATTTTAACAAGCCACTTAGTTTTATACTGTGTGAAAAGAAGCCTGCGTAGCGTGGTTTTGTTAAGCTATTCACTCAGGCACGTTGTCCACGCCCACACTCACATTTTTTAAGTTTGTGGAATCATTGCTACAGATTTACTCATGCTTCTTTTCACAGTATGAAACTACGCGGCTTACCACTGTCAGCAGTCACTTGTCTCGCTGCATTGCCTGCCAAGATGTCTGCGTTCAACAGCAACATGCGGAGAAACCCACACCACCTACAACTTGAAGTCAACCTTTGATGATTCGTTGCCAAGTTGTTGTTGTTAGGCAATAAAGACCAACGTTAGAACAATCTTCTCGCAAGTTTCGCAACCCGCTTCTGCAGGCGAGGGAGAGAACATGAGTGAACTGCAAGCTTATCACTGTATGACACCAGAATAGCAAACAGGTTCTTGCAGTATTACTTTCATACCGGCAAATAAACTGTCATTGTAAGAATTAAATCAGTTAAAACGGAATTAAGCTGCTGGCTTCAGATTTTCTAGAATATTTTGGTTCTTGGTCCCTATTTCCACGGGGGGAAAATGACCGATTTGACCCCCCTGCGGAAGCCCATGCGAGAAGCCGTTCATCCATAAAAAGTAATAAAAAATTTTATTGGACGAAGGTCATTCTAAACTTGTACGATTTCACTCCCATCGTCATTTACTCGGCACGGATTGCAATTCATAAAACTTCCAGAAGTAATGGTTATGGAAATTCGAATAGCGGACGTGTGGGAACTTATCAGTTGTCACACACTGTCAGTCGATGTGCGTGAATGTCAAGCTCGTATGTGTGTGAGATTCTGAGAAACGAAACTTGGCTTGCAAAGTTACACGCTTTTATGGTTGATAGACCTAGATATGCATTTAGATAAACTAGAGTCTCCTGCTTTGCTGGCACCATGGCTAAGCGAGAAGTCATCTCACCTTACTTTCTTAGCAACGATTTTGTAGAAATACCAGCAATTTTGTTCTGTAGCAATGCTTCCCAAGGAGACTTTGAGTGTGAACCTGGGTTTATTTTTTAAGTCATAGACCAAATTTGTTTTAAATAACCAAAAAAAATCATGTCCATTCGGTTATAAAGCCTGAACAGAAAG
>Ga0210059_1004017_pt1 | contig 23679 bp, 13 predicted proteins | sample Ectturendosymbi2_FD_188042 | JGI IMG/M metagenome (GOLD analysis project Ga0210059, IMG submission 188042) | Ecteinascidia turbinata endosymbiont from Florida, USA - Sample 2 (SPAdes) (version 2) | ecosystem: Host-associated > Tunicates > Ascidians > Unclassified | place: Key West, Florida...
AATCTCGGCGATTCCAACAACACCTACAAAAAGCACCTTTGTGTACTGGAATCAGCTTTCACCTTTTCATTTTCACCTTTTCCCCAGCTTTCGCAATACCATAGGCCAAACCCACGAAGCAAATCTTGCGGTGTAAAAATCCCCCAATATCGAGTTCGCAAGTGCGTTCATGAAGGTAAGCCAAGGGCGACGAATCGCTCACGCGTCAATCCGATAACAGCGCAGTCTCACCGAGCAGGTTGAGAGCGCATTGTTTCAGCCATATGCGATTCAGCGAATCCAACTAGCAGAGGTAGGTTGGGAATCCGATAATATTCGATTGAAAATGATGCTGTGGGTTTGTATTAAGTCTTGGACAACCTTTTCTGTACTTGTTTGATGCTAAAACCACTACCGCGGAACAGATTAGCCTATTCAAGCTAATCTTTAGCAAAAATGACGGATTAATTTGTTTTATAGTTTTGCCTCTAGGCTAACTACACCTAGTTAAGGAAACAATCAGCAAAATTGAATCGGTTAACCAAACTGGAAGATTATTCGATAGGTTACAAGACATCAGATAGTGGACTGAAGGACTATTATCCCAATACTGATTAACAGGTTTTCATTGCACCTTGGTGTAGCAGAGTGATTCAACCTCTGTGCAAAATATGTAGCCTAATATTGGAAGTGGATGACATCAATATAGGCTGCACTTTGAATTTTGTATCCCAGTTATTTGGCTATGATTTCCTCAGTTCATAATGGAACACATGAAGCAGCATAAAAGTTTGTGGAATAGGTTACAGTTGCAATGTTGTGAATTACAGTAGCTACCCACTGTTCGTAGATTTCTGCTTGCAAAATGCTGTGAATCCTCATATTTGACACTCGTTTTTATTGTACTGCAGAGAACAGACTGGCTAATGATCGAACTCCCATTTCCTGCCCTGTAGAAGCTGTTTAAATTCTATTAAGGTCACCTGAAGAGCGCAATTACGATGCGACGCGGTTTTCATGACCTCATCGCCCAGCAGTTCTCCACGATTTTCTCTGCTGGCTGTTATTTTTCGGACTACACTAAATAAAATAAAATCTCGGCGATTCCAACAACACCTACAAAAAGCACCTTTGTGTACTGGAATCAGCTTTCACCTTTTCATTTTCACCTTTTCCCCAGCTTTCGCAATACCATAGGCCAAACCCACGAAGCAAATCTTACAGTGTAAAAACCCCCCAATATCGAGTTCGCAAGTGCGTTCACGAAGGTAAGCCAAGGGCAACGAATCGCTCACGCGTCAATCCGATAACAGTGCAGTCTCACCGAGCAGCTTGAGAGCGCATTGTTTCAACTATATGCGATTCAGCGAATCCAACTAGCAGAGGCAGGTTGGGAATCCGATAATAAGGGATACGATTGAAAATGATGTTGGGTGGTTTGTAGTAAGTCTTGGACAACCTTTTCTGTACTTGTTTGACGCTAAAACCATTACCGTGGAACAGATTAGCCTATTCAAGCTAATCTTTAGCAAATATGACGGATTAATTTAGTTAATAATAGTTTTGCCTCTAGACTAACAACACCTAGTTAAGGAAACAATCAGCAAAATTGAATCGGTTTAGCAAACTGAAAGATTATTCGATAGGTTGCAAGACATCAGATATTGGGCTGAAGGACTATTACCCCAATACTGATTAATAGGTTTTCATTGCGCCTTGGTATAGTAGAGTGATTCAACCTCTGTACAAAATATGTAGCCTAATATTGGTAGTGGATGACTTCCATATAGGCTACACTTTGAATTTTGTATCCCAGTTACGTGGCTATGATTTCCTCAGTTCATAATGGAACACATGGAGTAGCATAAAATGTGGCATAAAAGTTTGTGGAATAGGTTACAGTTGCAATTTGGTGAATTGCAGTAGCCCACCTGCTGTACATAGGCCACTACTTACCAAGTGTTGTGACTCCTCATATTTGACACTCTGTTGTATTGCACTACAGAGAACAGACTGGCTAATGATCGAACTCCCGTTTCCTGACCTGTGGAAGCTGTTCAAATTCTATTAAAAGTCACTTGAAGAGTGCAATTACGATGAAACCCGGTTTTCATGACCTCATCGCCTAGCAGTTCTCCACGATTTTCTCTGCTCGTTATTTTTCGGACTACACCAAATAAAATCAAATCTCGGCGATTCCAACAACACCTACAAAAAGCACCTTTACAGTGGAATCAGCTTTCACCTATTCCCCAGCTTTCGCAATACCATAGGCCAAGTTAACGAAGCAAATCTTTGAGTCCTTGCAGTGTAAAAACGCCCCAATACAGAACCGTCGCCAGAAAGTCTTCAATAGGGGGATTTACGTTTTTCAGGGGGGGCTTAAACGTTTGTGCAAGGGAATTGAACGCAAAAACTCTGTTTATGCAATTTCATATTTCAATTTGGGGGGCTTGCAGCTTTGTGTAGAGAGGATAAGCCCACCAAAGCCCCCCGCTGCGACGGGACTGCCCCAATATCGAGTTCGCAAGTGCGTTCACGAAGGTAAACCAAGGGGGACGAATCGCTCACGCGTCAATCCGATAACAGTGCAGTGTAAAGTGGGTAACTGTCGCTACATCTATTGCATGAGAGAACTTAATTAAAAAAAGTATACTTAAGACCTTCGGGAAATCATGATTGGCTGCGTTGTCTTCTAGGAAGTATCTTCTGATGACAAAGTTTGAGTTTGCTTCAGCAAAAGTTCGACGAATTGATCTTCGAAATTGTGATAATAACTAATACACAATGATAGGTGTGCATCAGGCCTGCACAGTGCACAACATACGACCTGCGGGCCGCGACAGCTTACACAATCGTAGAAAATGTTGCAAAAGCTCTATCTCGAAAAAGTAATTGTCGTTCCAGAACTTCTTCCATACTACAACGAAATCAACACATCGAGGTGAAGCAGTCTTTTGCGGCCCACGGCAAATTAATGTTGATAATACGGCCCTTCGAGCTTCTTGAGGTGTGCAGGCCTGGTGTACATCATCCCTCGGGAATCGGTATTTTCCGCATTGTGAGGAACCTACAAAATGTAGCAAGCCTATTGATGTGGGAGTGATGTTCAAGCGGGTGACATTTCGTGCTAAAAATCGAAGTGCGGCAGTCTGTGTCACGCACACCGTCCACGAAGCATCACTGCACCAAAAGCCAGACAGAATTGGCCTAAGTTTAGCATTTGTTCAGCGCTGACATTTAGCGCAAAAAGTAACTGACTCCATTTGCTGTCAGCCTAAAACCAATTACCTTAACGAAGTGGTGAAATCATGAGAGAATATTCACTGTAAACATAAGGACGAAACGGTGTTCTTACATTCATTGTAAACCTGAGTTAAGTGTGCTGCTTTACATCCAAAGAAAACCGATAGTGTTGCAGTTCATGCTGCATGGGTAGACATGGGGGAAGTGGTTTGACGGGACACAGTAGTAATAACCACAAAGCGAAACCTGACGAAAACTCACTTTGCCACGCGCAAAAACCTTGTTGTTGATCACTGATTTATTGAAATATTTCATTCACAACTGAGCTCGAGAGAGCTTCACAACGTTTGTACTTGCATGTTCAGCTGCTCGGATTACTTTGAGTTTCAGAAAAGCGTAAACAGGGAAATACAATAGGCCAGGTTTAATTACACGAACCGTAAGTCATCGCAAAAGTAGCCTATAAAAAACGGTGCTGAAAGACTTTTGTAAACACCGCATCAGCCTGTTGATCTCAACAATCAGTGATCGCGCTGGTCGCAGTGGCAGTGATCAAAGAGTAGCGAGGTAAATTGCGCAAAAAGCTTAGAAACTCGCAACATCTTCTCCACTTCTCGCTTACCGCGAAGTACACATACAAGCCTTCCACAAACATGATTAACACTTTTGCTCCAAGTGCATCGACGTAGGGAGCTTTTAAGCACCATCGATATTCTACTCAGCGCAAGGTGCATGACAAGCAACAGCCATTCTGTTGTGACGCTCACCATATAAACCCGAACGGACCGGATATGTTCTTCACGACCCGCGCTTGAACCGTGTTAATATTTCAAAAAGTGCACTGCGGATTTTGGAACGTTCCTTTACACCACGGTGTTATATTTCACCACCCTGTATCTAACACATACACACACCAGAAGCGGACGATTTTCGAAGCGTTGCTTCAGGTGATTCAAGACAGCAGGAACTTTTTGAAGTCAACAGCAGCAAGAAACTTTTTGTAATTGTAATATCAGTTAGGTTTGGCGAAGACTCATTCCCTAGTAGACGAAGAATTCAGCATCCAGAGTTGTTACGCAGTACTACAGGCCCAATCTACACAACCACTGCTTTCCATGAACCTATTGCACACACATGTAACGTAAGGTATCCTGTGTCAGTCTTCCTCAAACGTAATTCTTCCGGGACCACCTTTGTTCATCCATCTTCTGTATCTCTTCATTTTTGGGTCTTCCGCCATTTTAGCTTTAGCTTCCTCTGCTTTTTCTTCCAAATATACCTAGACAAAAAATCACAAACTTGATCAACAAAGGGTGGCGGTTATGTTAATTGTTAGTTCTACAAGCCGACAGCAATGAAAATTACTACATCGAAGTTGCGCATCTTTTGCACTGTCATTTGTACATTTACTCCGTTGCTACATTGTTTCAGGAATTTCCACAATTTCCCACATGCAAGGCTATTTTAAAGTTTGCCTTCCCGGCATTCTTGCGATACCAACCTTGCGTCTCCAGAAAACAAGCAAAATTTGTACGAAACAATGACGTAAATAGATCACGACTATGACGATCACACGCAAATGGGTTCATCAAGCGGACGCTTTTGCTAGAGTTAGATTTTTATTACTTTTTAATTTAAAGTTCATGAGTTGTTTCATTTACATACCGTTGTGCTTGTGAGTCTTACAGGTTTTGCTTTCAGAACTAGTTTAGCCAACGTCACACCACAGCCAAGCACCCATCACAGGAACTACACTTCCAGTTCACACCTTTTTGTCAAATAAAAAAGACTTACACAAGCACAAAAATGTGTAAATGAAGCAAGCCGAAAAAAATTTGTTTTGTTAAAAAATTAAGAACTGCCTCAAATTTTGCAAAAATGGTCGCTCTGATGACCCCATTGTCTGCATATACATCACATGGCCTGTTTACATAATTAATCTGGAAAGATTTCGCTTTTTTCAGGATTAGGCAAAAATGATGCGAACAGTCGATATCATAAGAATGGGGGTGAGTGATGTAAAATAAGATTAACTTGGTTGACAACTTCAGGACTACAATCAGCGAGTTTCGCAGACTGCCAAATAATTTCAGCACAAATCTTTACACAAGCTGAACTCAGATTGCATCCACTGATGCGATCACCCGTAATATTTGAATAAAGTGTTGCGCACCGAATGACCGCCTTACAAGTACGGGAAAAGTCTCGTCTTTGCAAATATATTTTTACCGAAAGTAAACCACGAGATTCGACTCTCTTATCATTTTTGTTTATAATTTTACGGTGTGTTACTTTTCGTGTTACGTAACTAGATAAACTTTGAAAATTGCATGCTACATCGTAAGAACTTTCAAATATCAGTTTCATTAGAAATAGGGCTAGGACAAACTGCCAAGCGTTGTGATGCCACGGGTTCCAGGACAACTGCCACGGTGGTGTCCTGTGACTTTGATTGCTGGCAAAGCTTGTTTCGAGTTCTTCAATATACTGTGAAAAAGTGTTCTCAGTTGTCTTCAACTACAGTAGCAAGTTTTACAAGAGAGCATAATTATACTAGAAAGCATATTTGTAGGAGTTGTTACTAGAAAGCAAAATCTAGCTGCGAATTCAGTCTCAGTTGGACACTAACCCATTCCATATGATACGCAAGGTGGATCTCACAGCTAACAATGTGCCAAAGATGAGGTGCTTTTATCCCCTACATGTGCGTCAGCTTGCGTAAAGATGGCCTCGAGAATCTCATTTCATTATCGGAAACAAAAAAATAAAGAACCGTAAATTCGGAGAGAGCACGATTCAACAATCAGAAAATCCACATCTGTAGGCACAGATGTGCAAAAATATTATCTGTCTGTACGAGAAGTTTATATCGCAACACCACGTAGTTGGATATTGAATTTAGGTTCAACACAAAAAGAAGCTAAATAGTTTACAAAACTTGTTTTTTTCCCATTTCTGCTGTGTTTATCGTAAAGTAATTCTGTTAAAGTAGCCCCTTTGCAATTTGAGCGGCGACTAAACAAGAACCTTTCTATAGCAATTACAGTATTGCCAAGCAATGAACCATGTGAGTTTGTTCCGGCTTTAACAGTTGTATTGCAATCTCACAGTGAAACAATACGCTGTTGTAAACAGTACTGTACTTCCTTTTAACTTTTTATAAGCACTCGTCGAGCAATCTGGTGAAATTATCGTCGTTTGGACTATATCTAAACTCGCAACCATTTGACACTTTGCAAAAAACGCGTTTCCTTTATAATATTTATGCTGTGTCCCTAACGAAATTGCCGAAACAAGCATGTGATCATACAGTACATTCCATTTCATTGAGTTGGCAGCAAACGAAAACATGGGTGTGTTGTGTAGTTCGAAAACGACAATCTTAAATTATGTGGCACTGCCTTCGAAAGAAGACAGCCTATAAATCAAAACTAAGCTACAAGTTCACTTGGCAATAAGGTCACTTTAATCAGGAAAATTGACCAGTTGAATCAAAACAAAATAAATTTTGTTTACGCACAAAACTGTTATACGGAACAAATTTTAAAAATAAAATTTACATATATAAGCAGTTATCGGTTTTGCAGCAGTCAGGTACCAGACTTGCGAAGCTTTTTAGTTTAAGCTCACCTTTTCATGTGAAGCTGGTGGTGCTACTTTTACCAGAATGAAGATGACAAATCATAAATAAAATAGTGCAAGGACATTTTATTCGCGAACATATTCAGTCTGAATTCTTTTTACCAACATTGCCCCGCGGGTCTATGGGCTTCTAGATAAACGTAGCGCGCATGTTTCTGAAATATCTATGATGTTATACAGCGATTTTAATGGTTAATGGAATAAGTTGGGCTAGTTCACATTCAATGCGTTTGTTAGAAATGGCGATCCTTTACACCCGTCGAAAATAGTGAGTAAAGAAGGTTGCAAGTGCTGCAGTAAAACTTGACGTTCACGTGAAACAAAAACTTCTACCGATATTAGTGTAAGTTGAAACATAGTATAGCAATCCTGACAGCGATGGCGTAAATAAGCTAAACGATAAGTTGGTATTTGGCGAGCAGCGTGCAAGCTCTTCTTGAACTAACGTTGACGTTAAAAATGCACCACTCTGAGCGAAGTGGTGTTACAGCTTAGTTTCGACCGCTCATATATAAAACTGTATAGCCACTTTCATTAATTTTTGATGGGAAACCCCAAATATTACAATTTTTCATTATTTGGGCGATGGTAATTGGCGGCTGAATTTGCTGCTAACTTGGGAGAGTGAGGCGAACGCTCTTGACCGAGGAGCGCTACGGCAAACCACAAGCGGTGGTGGATCGACCGCAACCTTTCAGCTGATAGAATTCCACTGAGATATCGGAGATCAAAGGTCTGCGTCACTGACCACAAAAACTGTTCATAACATAGAAGTTGAAGTATGCAAAAGTTCTTGTCGCTTGTATTTTCCAACGCTTTTTACCAGCAAAACCTTTATTTAAAAAAAACTGAAGTTTTCTTCTCGTTGTAAGTAGTAGTAAAGCACGCGCAGTGATGAAAATTTTACGAATATTTTGCAGAGCTTGCTTCCGAGCAATTGGGCTTAGTCTTTAACGGATTGGTGCAAAGGAAAACTTCATGTGCGGCGCTGCCAATGGCTTTCCGCCACTGCAGCATTCATTACGAAAGCAAACAGCGTGGCCTACCGTGCAGGGGTGTAGACGGGCACCGGGCGCCACAAACTTGGGGCATAGAGCAAATCAACGAATAATTTTAAGTTTTGATAACCAAAAGTAGGTGGCAAAAGCTTTTTGTATGTACTTGCTCTACTTTGCGAAATGAAGTATCAGAAAAAAATCAACTACAATATTGGTTTTCAAAAACTAAACCGAAAAATTAATCAGAAAAACAATGTTTTCGTTAAGTTTAAAGAAAGCACACGCTTTCCAGTAAGTTCAAACAAATGAGGATGGCATTTTCATCAAACTATACATCAATTTTAGAGTAATTTACCAATATTCACCTTTGACTTTGTGGGAAACAAACACAATTTTTTGTTTTTGCATTTATTTATACTTATAGTTGACGCATACGCATGTTGGCGATTTCGTATGAAATGAACAAATGCGCGAAATTTTACGATTTTGTAATAGCTCTTTCAACAAAAACCAGCCTCATCATTCAACGGATATTTCTCCAGACAATGCGTTTCGTGCATCGAAAGTTTTTCAATCTTATTATTTTCTCGCCATGTTTTCGTGTGCGCACTCATGTCTTTGGAGTGCTCTGATCTCGTTTCATACAGTAGGGAGTTTTGGTATCGCGGTACTGCCGAACAACTGCCTTAGTGAAGCATCTTTTAAATAAAGTTTGTTTTACTGCATTTGTAGCACCTGTCAGTCAACTTAAAGTGGTGAGAACCTCTCAACAACCTGACATCGACTTGGCAACTTAAAATGTCAGGCCACTTTGCATGGACACAAGACCACTGCTTTATAACCAGGCTGACCAGGTTATTTGTAGCATTTGGGGATACTTTCAACTCGATATACAATTCGCAAGCACCCCAACACGGGTTTCTCAAAACCCTCCAGAACAAAGCACTTCAAAAAAAGCAAAGCTAACATTTGATGACTGTTAGCTTCCGTCGCATTCCTGTTCTTCAGTCATTTGATGCTTATTTGCTGGGACAGTTACTGTGGTTGGACAAAAGTCAGAAAGAACTACCTTGTGCATTGAACCCAAGGATATAAGTAGGATGGTTTCTTCACAGGTAACATCCAGACTCACTTTTAGTCTATGCTGCTTCAAAATTACTTCCAACCATATGCTGGAACAAATGTAAGCCATTCTGTAAGCAGAATGGAACCAATTTTTGCCAGTGGTCCAATACCCAAAAATCATCTATCACTTGATTGTGGAATGACATGTAAACTTATTCCCATATGATAAGCATGGTTTTTAGTTAAAAATTTAATTCATTCAGACTATGCATGATTCTCCGTCGATAAAATCATGACGTTAGGATACAAGATTGTCAACTTACCAAAAAAACAGAATTTAATAATTTTTTTCAATTCTGGTATTTTGCTTCCTGGCCTACACATTGTGTACTAACTTATGTCCACAGAAGCCTGGCCAGAACAATACAAACCATTAATACTGTTACAGGGTAACCTTACTTTGATAGAATCAATGTGATCTCTTTTAAATAAGCCTTGAAAATGTTAGCTTCCTATGCATTATACCGCATAGAAATAGCAACTTCAAAGCTGGATCCACAATCATTGTTTTTTTCTCACTTTAAGAATACAAAAGTACGCACTTGATACTATGTGGGTGGTAACTAATGTTCTTGTTCAAGGAACATTATAAGCAAGTCTATTAGTGGTCTTGGGTTCATCTCACAACCACTGAATTGAAAGAGTAGACATTGTGAATGTGAGCCACAATAATTCACACAAAACTATCCTTATTTCATGAAGACAAAATATGAACCTGAAGACAAAATTCATATTGCTAATTAACTGAGTGAAAGTGAGGCTAGAAGTGCACAAAACAGTATTTGGTGCTAATATCTCTTAATGTATGATATGCTCAAACATACCTTCGCATTTTCTTTAATCCATAGCTCACGTCTCATAAATTCATACTTATTTCTGTCAGTTTGTAGATCCCACTGTCCTTGTTTTATATGCAAATTTTTGCAAATAAGGTAAACTTTATCTTCATCTTTGTAGTCTTTTTTCCAAAGTTTGTATTCAATAAACCAACGGAGGCAAAACCAGAAATATCTACATGTAACACAAGCCAACAGCATTAGGATGTATCAGATTAAGTTCAACAAATACATTTTTCAAGACATACCGAAATAAATAATATGGCAGCAAAATAATTTGCATCCACAAAACATCTGTGTATTCAGGTTTTTGGTAACCACCACGAATATCCATTTTCTCCATTATAATTTTCCTGATCAAGTCTTCTTCCTCTTGCTTGATGTCTTCTTTTGTTTTATATCGCAGTTGCTTTCTTTGTTCACTAAAAATAATGTAAACATAATCACACAAGTAAGTTGCAACAATACTTGTTTCTAGTAATCAGCGAACTAAGAGTTTCAAGAACAAATTTTCAAACTGTTAGACTAACTTCAAGCCACAAAGATTCAACAAACACATTATTTTTTGTCCAGATTATACAGTATGTCACATCAAGGGCTTTTTTACACATTAAGAATTGATGGCATCTCAGCAGCAGCTCAGACTATAATTATCTCAAAAAGCATATATAAGATCTTCCACAAAAAATTCAGTTATATGACACCAGGTCAAAATTAGAGATAAACCGATATATTTGAGTTTTACTGATATATGGGTAACGTTGTTATATTCCTCACGCATGCAGACAACTTGCGCAAGAAAGCACAACAAACCATGTCAAGACACTTATCTGGCAGCAACGCTAGCAGGTGCATTTTCATGAACAATTAGACAAGATGAACCATGGAGCATGCGTCTGCCACTGCAGCCGAAAATAAAGCATCATCATTAACCAGATTAATTAAAAATCATAGCAAAATACTGAAATTGCTAAAAATTTTTATTCATTTTGAAAAAATTTTATTCATTCATCCTGATTTTTCAAGTTTTTGAAAAAAGTAAAGCATGGAATACATTATATTTTTGATAATGAAGCAGAAAACATGATTTAAAAATTTTGGAAATATCGGTATCGGCCATCGGTCCATGAATGGCTGATATATCGGTATCGATATCAGCCCCATAAAAGGCCATCACTCGATGACTAATCGAAAGTGTTAATGTACTAGATATTCAGTACCTCAAAATGTACATTCAAGAATCAAGATTGTTATTAAATCTGTTACCAGTTGACTCAACTTCAGAACTTATGCTTTACCTTTTGTCAAGCCATAAACCTCTTGCTCTTGCTTCTTCTTTAGCTGCATTTCGATACTTTGAATTTTGTGCCATATACGTGATAGCTGTATTATATGATGTCATCCAGCTAATGTATTGAAAAATTGAAATAGCAGATATTGTACCAAACAAAACTATTCTCACATCCACATTTGGGATTTGCCGCTTATAATATCGATAATAATTATAATAGTATTCTTCTGGATGTTGAAGATAATAATCATATTCTTCCTTCACTTGAGGATCCTTCAATGTTTCATATGCAGTTGCAATAATGTGAAACCGTTTGACTCCTTTTTCAAGTTCTTCCTTACTTGCTCCATGGCTTTTTAAATAATCCGGATGATATTCTCGAGCCAACTTCCTATATGCCTTGGAAATGTCAGAACGGCTTGATGAACTGTCCACACCCAAGACATCATAACAGCTTTCTTCACCGCAGTACATTCCTGGGATTAGCTGAGAATATGAAAGCTTGAAACAAGCAAGTAAACAACTTATTGAAAAACAAAAAGCTTGCATTTTGTGCATGTGTCACACTAAATTTCTGGGTTAAAGAATAGTTTAAATGCGACACAATACAACACCTATGTATTCACATCATGTACATCCACAACAACACATTCATTGTTAATCATTCACTAAAGCTAAGTTGCTAACTTTTTGAAGCTGCTAACTTCTGAAGCTAACTTTTTGAAAGGCTAGAAATACCTGCTTTCTAAAAAATAATCACTTTTCAATAAGATACCATCTAGATTTTATTTCAAAATGTGCAATATTGCACCTAGGTAAAACCTTTACTAAATGCATTTACTTAGTCAAATCAAATTTCTTCACTACTAGCTCTAACAAAATGACATGAAAGAGTTTTTGTTAGAGTAGAGACTGGCAATACATGGCCCACAAAAATGATGGCTTAGATTTTTTGAAAATGACCTGCTACTCACAGATTGTTGCCCCTCACTGAGTAGATTTAGTAACCTGTTACAATGAATGCTATAGCATCTGCATTCACTGTTCAGTACGATTCTACAAATCAAGTGGAGTGGTTAATGGGGCTAAACAACTGGAATGCAGGTTTGCTAGATCCAAATGGACCAAAAATGCAAATTGCATATCAAAATAAGCCAAACAACAAAACTTACAGTTACAGAAACGAAAGCACAAACATTCAGAAAGCATTAGCTAGTCACTGGAACAAAGGCAAGTGGCAGGCAGCCGCCAGCCAGGGATAAGTGCTGGTGGAACCACTGTCACTCTATGGGTCACCAAACATCAACAAGTTTCTTCGCAATGCAGCTCAAAAAAGTGAAGGTGCACTTGCCATACACACCAGTGTTTCAATTGCGGCTGGCTGAGAGCAGAGGTGATCACGGAGCTGGAGTGCCGGAGTGGACTCCGGAAGGAGTCTACGAATATTGACCGGAGCAGGATCCGAAGTCGGATTTTTGAATGAAAACCGTACCCGGAGCAGGAGTGACAATGTCAGTTTTTACAGGAGTCGGATAATTAATTTTATTAAATTTATATTTTCTCTGAACGGCTAATTGTTAGATTAATATATGCGCTCTATTCTCTTGGATAAACTAGTCAGTCATTAGTTCAGGCTGTTGTGGGTGAGGGACGGTCAGCGTGGCAGAATGGCGGTCTGTGTTCTGATCTGATTGGTGCATCAGAGATGATCACTATCCGGTTTGCCGGTTGGATATCCGGCAGGATAGTGAGTTTGCAACCGGATACGGATATCCAAAAACTGCCTTCGAACAGGAACCGGATACGGATCCAGATATCCGAAACGCTTTTCTCGATATTTCGATGATTCAGACTTTTGGAAAAAGTTGCACATTGCACAATCATATATTTTTTATTCTCTTCAGAAGCATCTTTTCAGCCTTCTGTGCCACTGCCATGTCTCCGCGTCTGGTCTGCCTATGGTATAATCTCTGTACCGTAGTGTAATACTAATCCCATTCCCACTCTTAATCTGCTAATTGGACACGCCAAGTTTGTCAGCATGAATCGGCCACTGGTGTGGCAAGATAGGGCTCTTTCAGTATACATATTGATTAAGGATGTTGTTTACTGCGAACCTGTACTAAGGCTAGCTAGTGTAGGCCTACTGTGATCTGCAGTCTAGACTAGCTAGAGCACTCTACTGTAGCTCTTTTAATGTGGTCTGTAGTCTACAGCAGGCCTTGCAGCCTTCCTTGCACGCCTACTGTATTCTGCGTGAGCCTGCATTGACTGGTTGTTGAATGATACTTGGCCAGATAGCTTTTTTCTTTCTTAAACATTCTATGCAAAATTGCTGTTTTGTGACAATGACTTGTTACACTGAATTTTTAGTCGGTCATTTCAATATAAATGGCATATTTTAAGCCAGGATATTGTTTTGAATGCTGTTTTGGTTTGTTGACTACCATTGCTATGTAGTTAGATTTGGTAAAAGTGTAACAACGGTTAGGATTAATAAATGAAATTATGAATGTGAACTCATGGATGGTGTTAAAATCCAACCATTGTTACCAAAGAAATGGCTAATAATTGAAAGACTTGGTGTGGCAACAGAACCGTCGTCAGAGAGTCTTCTATAGGGGAGCTTTACATTTGTGCAGTGAAGCTTGACATTCTGAACTTTGAACAAACAGAACTGTTTATAGTGCTTCATATTTCAATTTGGGGGAGGGGCTTGAAGCGTTGTTTCGGAGAGGCTAAGCCAACCAAAAACCCCCATGGCAGCGGGACTGTATGGCAAACCTTCAGCTTGCTTTTTCATGCAATTGACTCGGAAAAGTACTTAGGTTACGCGATATGTCAAGACTTATCAAACTTTCTCTTTATAAGCATGACAGGGCCAAAGTGGCACAACACATTCAGGTAGTGTCTATTCTGCTTCATGAGGCAAAACTTCTGCTGGGACTATTTTGCTTTCATTTGAACACAGTTGGTTGAAGTGGTAATGTAGCAAGTAGGCCTACAATACATAGAGACCATCAGTTGGGGTTTAAAGGGCTTAGGCTAAGGGTTATGGTCAAGGTTTAGGGTCAAATTCTACGTTTAGGGTTCAGTGTTTAGAGTTAAGGTTTAGTCTACAGTTGACTTAATGCAAACAAGAAGCTGCTAACTGCTTGCTGTTGCCAGCCCTGAAACCATGACAACCATCATCCATGCATGCGACTGAGCTGTTGTAGATGTCATCGTCAACTAAGCAGGACATGCGTTCCTAACTTGTCATGTGACTACTTTAACCAATCGTGTTCAGCTGAAGGCAAAATAGCTCCAGCAGTTATTTTGCCTGACAAGGCAAAATAGACACAGCACAAAAATGTATATTGTGCATCACAATACACTTTCGGATAGTTTTCGGATACGGATAGCATGATTTCCACCAAAACAGGATTCGGATCGGATACAGATATCATTTTTCAAAAACAGGATAGGATCAGACAGTAAAAATCCACTATCCGATCATCTCTGTGGTGCATAGCTTATCCTCAACTGCTGTATCACAGGACGTCACTTACTGGAAGTTTTACCTCATTGCTGGGTCGTGTTTTAAGCAGTATTCACAATTTTTTAGTTTCAGTGAAATTCATTCATTCATTTTCGTTTGGGAAACAAACACACACGAAAAACAACAAATAAACAAGCAAACTCATGAATAGAAATACAATCAAAATTATATTTGCATCTTTCCGGGGTACTTAATATAACCACGTGGTTTTCTAGTTAGGTCCCCCACTAGTCTAATGTTAAGATAGTGCTATATTAATGGGGTTTAAGGTTTTTACCTTCAGAAAATTTTATTATGACAATGGGGAATACTTAAGGAAATGTAGAAGACAACAATGCATGTAATATGTATCTTTACAATGCAGCAACGTCAACAGCAGTGCAGTTTCAGTCAAGCTATCAGAAATGCAGTTCAGGCTATTCCTAAACATGCCGTCGTCATCTTGCAAGTTCAAATACAATAAAAGAAAAAAATTAATTGTGTGAATAAAGTGGTATGAAGTGTGTTCAATGTAGCCTACATGGCTTTATTTGTAGTGGCTAAAGTGAAAAGATAGCAGTAGTTGTCTTGTTCTTGTTTCATTGTGCTATTGTGTCTAAATCACAAAGAGTTAAATAAAAAATTATACAAGACTTAGTTCAGGTCAGAACTGAAAGAGTCAAATGAGATTTGGTTCAAATGAGAACAACTTATCCTATTTTTTGGTTTCAAGTTTGGTAGCATAGTGCATATTTTGCCTCATGAGGCAAAATGAGATGTACGATACACAATTAGCCTACAAAATGAGTTTGGATTTAATGTTAGGGAAAACCTGCAGTTGACCAACACAAACAAGAAACCACTACCTGCTTGCCATCACTAAAAGCATGACAATACTCATCCATATTGGCCAAAGGCAAAATAGTTCAAGCAGTTATTTTACCTCATGTGGCAAAATAGACTGCTTTCAAACTTTCGGAGTGTAAACAGGAGTCAGAGTGTAAATTTCCAGTGAGCTCCGGAGGAGGAGCTGGAGTCACTTTCTTAGGAGCAGGAGTCAAAAAAAGTGACTCCGATCACCTTTGGTTGAAAGCAGTAATTGTTGAGGTCCATGTTATTTCCGCCATTTTTAGCTGCAATATCTTCAACTTGACTAACATATCTCATCAGAAATGCCATGAAAAAATATGCCTACTACAGTATTGGCTTTAAAAAATGCTAAACATGCTGAAACAGAGCAATGGCTGTCAGTTCTGAATTACCTGGTTAAAAAATGGCAAAAATTTAATGTTGCTATGAAAGCAAGTCTAGAATCATTGCAAATAATAAAAAATTGTTAATCTCCAAATGTACCATCTCATCTTAAAGAAAATACCTAAGTGTTTCAAACATTAAAATAGATGCTATGAAAATACAAATATGCACTATCAGAGTAAAGCTAGCCGTCCCTACGCCCAGCCGTCACTTTCGCGAACGCCAACGACTTGGCAAAAAAATCGCCAACACAAAAACAAGCAGATATGCTAGAAAAACTCAAAAAAACATATTATGATAAAATCATATTACTTTCGCAATCGGAAAAGCCCAGGTGGCGTACGCGCAAAGCTTCGCACTGTGGCAGCAAGCAACAATAGAGTTCACACGCCATGATTACTCTATTATTGCTTGTTCGCGCCACATATATGTGCTGTTGTTCTTCGCGCACGTGGTGAATCACACATTCAATGCAACACCAGCGGAGAGGTTGCAACATTACAAACAACTCAGACATATTATTTCAAGCGACTTTTAAGCTACCATAAACCTTTCAGCAAGTTTTTTCGAAAATCGAACGCGCTTAAACAACAACGGTTTTCTCATCAAGTAAAGGCGACAGCAAATATTTTCAAACAAACATCACTTGCCAATATCATCAGCTATCCAATAAAACCCTTTTCATGGTCTACACTTTTCATTAAAGTTAGTTATCAAAATCATTCATAAACATAACCTACTTTTGCGCTACGCTACACTTTTCAGCAAGTTTTTTTGAATATTGAACGCCCTTAAATAACAACAGTTTTCTCATCAATATTCGAATTTCGAATGTACTGGCAGCACACAGGCCAATGTACTGGCAGCATTCTCCCTGACCAGAGCCAGGGACAGGTGCTGATGGAACCACTGTCACTCGCTGGGGTTGCTTGACATATCAACAAGTTTCTTTGCAAGGCAGCTCAAAAAGGTGCAGTGGTCTTGCCATAAGACACCAGTGGTTTCAATAGCAACTGGTTGAATGCAGTGATTGTCAAGGAGGTCATTGCATTTTCAGCATTTTGCAAATCGGCATTCGTTGCTGCAGTGCCTGCTTTAGTGGCGCTGACTACATATTGACTTTGAGCAAAGGTGTCCACAACACGTCCCGTACACGGCTCAGGCCTCTGCACCAATGGCTCAAAGTTAATCCATCAGGCCTCTTTCCATCCCTTGTCAAGTCGACAGACTCTAAGGTAGATGGGAGATTAATGCGGGTCAATGACCTTTTGAGAATAGAGTTGATGGCTGAATGTCTAGGGAACCGGTCAATGTTCTTTAATGCATGAGAATCCATGGAGACCTACCCTATCAACAAAAGTAAGTTATTACAGTAGCATTCCGTGCTTTCAAAAAGTTTGGCATGGCTCCAGTTTTGAGGGCTATTGCAATACGGAGCTCATCACGATGCCCTGAAAAAGACAGATATCCGTCAGTAGCGGATCTTGGTGGCGGATATAAAAGGATGTTACAGGATTCGCAAAAACCTATAGGCCTATTTTACGGTAAGCAATGACACCACAACGGTAGTAAAAATAATATTTGTTCCTACCCTAAGCCTAATTTTAGCCACCATTGGTCTCACACCAAGATCATCACAATCGTGGTAACAAGTCCGTCCAGTGGCACCCAAATGTCGTTTCAACAGTTGCGAAAATACAAAAAATCAAAACAGCGCAACTTTTTAACATTGCGTGATTGGGGGAATGTTATATCAAATTGCAATGACAAATGAATTTTTCTCTTGCATCTTCACCTTTACTTTGAGTGCAGCATGGCATTTTGCACTCCGGTTACGTCATCACATATCCATTAACAATATCCGCACTGACGGAAATCCGTTCTTTACATTGTACCAATCATTCAGGGCTCAGCAGGTTAGGTTTCCAACATGAGAAAATAAGGCTTCCGATTAGCAAGCAGACAATGGGCTCTCCTGTTTTTTTCAAAAAGGCTGGAGATACAGCGGGCTACTTTCATGGACGTCCGCAGGAGGGGCGAAACGGGCATTGCCTCCTCACGGAAATTGGACTAAGAACCAAAAAAATTCTAGAAAATCTGAAGTCAACATCTTCATTCTCATTAATTGATTTAATTCTTGCAATAGCATTTTATTTACCGGTATGGCACTAACACTCCACAAGAGCCAACTTCACTGTTCTGGTGGGATGCAGTGATGAGCTTGCAGTTCACTCACGTCCATTCCTTCGTCTGCAGACTCAAACGTTACGAAACTTGCGAGCGCATTGTTCTACTGTTGCTCTTTGTTGCGTAACAATAACATGGCAACGAATCTTCAAAAGTTCACTTCAAGTTACGACAGTCAATGCGCTTTTCCGCATGTAATTGTTGACCTCAGACATCTTTGACAGGTGATGCAGCGACACAGTGACTCAGTGGTAGAGATGGCAAAGGCTACTAACAGTCCAGTTATCGGGCAGTCTGCTAAAGGTTTTGAAACAGTCCGCTAACAATTTTTTTAGCGGTGACGTCATTTCGGTCCGCTGCGGGCTGCTACGGTTTGCTCGCCAGTTAGACGAAAATTTTTGTTTTTGCAAAGTTTCAAAATCTTACAAGGAAATGTTTTGCAGCTGTTCTCTCCATTTTACCGTTCTGCTAATGTTCTGTTTCACTTGTTTCCAGGCAAACCACTGCACCATGTTATGAATCAACCAAAGCACCAAACACTTTCATTTAGGCTATAGGCTGTCGTTGTCGCCGAGGTTTAGGCAGAACCATCGCTAGAAAGTTTTTTTCAATAGGGGGGCTTTGCGTTTGTGCGCGTGGCTTGGCATTCTAAAAATTAACAAAAACTCCACTGATTTATAGCGTTTCATGTTTCAATTTGGGGGATTTGGAGCTTTGTTTGGGAGACTAAGCCCACCAAAGCTCCCCCGTGGCTACGGGACTGGGTTTAGGTTCAGGACAGGTGTTATCAAACTTTCTCTGGTCATGTACCCCTTCAGCATTTCGATAGATGAGTATGCACCCCTAAAATTTCTTATGACAAAGGCTGTGGAAAATAACAAGAATGTATTGACCAATAAGCATATAATGATTTTGAAAATAATATTCACTGATGTATGTATAAATATTCTGAAATGAATAATATGTAAACTCACTTTTTCCTTTCTATTGCTAACCTCAAATGTACCCTTCAGCAGAAGTGGGCAACCGCTACTTTATTAATAGCGTCACTACCGCCATTTGTTGAATTTAATAGCTGCGCTACGCCACGCGTTACTGAATGAAAATAATTGTGAGCTATCGCTACCGCTATTTGCTACCGCTCCTTTTCATACACTTAAAAATTGTTTTGGTATTGCTTTACTTACGTAGGATCTATTTTGAAAAACCTAACCTGAAATGTTGTTTTGAAAAAAGTTATTAAAGAAAAAACGTGATCTGAAAAAGAAGCTATTGAAAATTAATTATTAGTTTTTGTAATTTTTTTACTTTTTTTATTACTACTTTTTAATTTCTTTGTATTGCTAAAAATACATCTAACCACACCAAATTCCTTCACTTAAATTCGATCCACTCATCTATGTACATAGGCATGCGCTCTGACCTGTACATTTTCTTCACCATGTTCTGCGTTCATTCGTTTTTTGTTTTTGTTTTCATTATGCCTATTCGATCTCCAACTGTTGTTTCTCAACACTTGTCAAAAAGTGATAAACGGGGTTGGTTGACTAGATGACCGCCACGGTCTTTCGCCAATCCTATATGACACAGCCCCCGTCTTTGTTTACACTAATCAGCTATTGTGCCATTGTGTTTTCATTTGCTCTATGCATGCGATGGCTTTTATGGTGCTTCTGCTTGTTGGCTGAGTCATATGAAACAATAAACCATTACCATTACAGTTATGTCATAGGAAAAGTTATTTTACTTATTCACATATAAATGAGACAAACTGCAGAAACGCCAATAGAGTGAATTTAGCTTCGTGAGTGGATTGCTATAGGTTTGACATTTCGCCTTTATCAATGCAAGTTTGGCGCTTTGTGCACAGTACTCAAGATTTCAAGAGAATGGTCAATCAATTAAATATCAAAACTGCTTTTCACAGAGTTAAATGCGCGTCTAAATTGGATTAGGCCCGCAACCAGGGTGGGGGCGGGGAAAACAGGGCAATCAAAGCCTCGTACAAAATTTTATGTATTGTTTTAGATTTTCAAAAAAATGTTTAGTTGATCTATGTTCCATGCGAAACCCCTGAACAAATCATTTACTACTTGTATTTAAAACTGAGGTCCTTGTTTCTGCATGGTTCAATTTATTCGCGATAGTAGTTTTGTGTAGAACGTAGTTTATATAGCCTGCGTGCAAAATAATTGTTATTTAGATTTTCGAGAGCGAATTGACCAACCACCGTTTCCTTAACATTCCAGCTTTTGAAAGTGGAATGTTACAGGCAAGTTTGCCTGAAACAACTCATCTTTGTACAACAGAGCAAGCTTGCTGAACAGATCTCCAATCTGAGACAGCCACATTAAGGATGGAAGATCGTGTCCAATCAAAACTGATTATTAGTCAGCTGACTGGACCGAAAACTGCTATCCTGGGACACTAACCTCAAGTCACCCCAGTGAAAATGTCATCAAACGTCAGCAGAAGTCACAAAACAATTAGCTAAAATTAGGTAAAGGTCAAACACGACCAGGAAACAATTACGACCGGAAATGTACAAACGTAGTACAAACTGATAACCAGAGGGTGAAAACCAAAGCACCGACAAGCACCTGAAGGTTCCAGAAGCTTTTGAAATCAGCCAATCACCAGAGGATTCAACAAGCGTTTGATGTTGATGTTTAGGTTTGCAGTTAAGGTAAATGGTTAGGATATAGGGTAAAAAAATTATGGCCACTTTAAATCCTTTATCTGAGAAGCAACTGACATGTATTGCAGTGATCAGCAAATTCATTTGATACGTTTTTTAGTCTTTTTAATGCGAAAACCGGATACGGTCGTTTAGACACTGCCAAAAGTTTAGATAATTCACTTTGGAGTTTGAGCAGGAGCCGGAGTCCAAAACTCTAAAATGTGTTGGAGTCGGAGCGGAGTATATTCAGCCGAAGCAGGAGTGGAGTCGGAGTCAAAAATTTCAGACTCCGTACACCTCTGATGCACAGTAGAGCTGACTTTTTGCTGGTCATTGTCAGGGCTCAACATTCAAAAAACACAAGAAACAATTGCAACGAATTTGAGAAACTCTTGTCAGTGTAGTAGCTTAACCTACACTCCCCAATATGAATCAAAAATTGCTAAGAAGTTCAAAAGAATATGATAAATACCAATCCAAATCTGGTTAAGCAAAAATGATAACATTCAAATCTATAAAAATGCTAGAATGCTGCAAGATTTAAATCCAAATGCATATGCAAGTAGGTTACTTGTTGCATGTTAGCCTCTGGTTATTTTCATTTATTGGGCATGCGAAAGACAAGGAAGTATATACCATGCAGTAAGGTTGGTCTAGACTTGTGGAAATGAATGAGACTGAAAGAGACAAGTAAAATGCAAACGGCTTTCACAAAAAATTTGGATATAAATAATCTGCAATCAAATATGCTGAAACAACACTGAGCACCATTTTGTCACTTATTGGGCAACATATCAGCATGTTGGTCGCCAATTTATAGCAAAAAAAGGAAGCTGCAACAGGTCCCACGTGGTGGCATGGTTCGAATAAAATGCTGAGTTTGCCACTTTAATGGCACCATCGTGGTAGTTCTGCATGTACGTTTACGTCCACTGTGCAAATGGTTTTCAGTTCAACTCTCACCGTGATAGGTGCATTTCATTTTGGTATAAGCCTATTGCTTGCACACTTCATGCGACCTGCTTTTTTTCTTTTCTTTGAAAGTTTCCACAGTTTTATGTTCAGATTTACGGCTTAGGTTTTAGGTTTACAGTTTAGGTTTAGGGTTAGGCTTATGTTGAGGGTTAAGTTTAGGTTTAGGGGTTAGGTTTAACTTAGGGACATACTTTAAGATAGGGGCTAGGTTTAGGGTTTGAGCTTTGGGTGTTAGCATCACATTATGGACAAATATCTTTATTAAATTGACAGTCCACTGGCAGACCTACAGCCACTGAAGGTCCATTGGTGGACCTATAGCCAAAAATATATGGGAAAAGTTTGAAATTTTGTATGACTCGACATTGACTCGAGCTTGTAAACCAATGAATCGAAGTGACTCGACCATTCTTGTGACTCGACTCGACCAAGTCATGACTCGACTCGACAAAATTTCAGATGACTCTAACTCGAAGGGCTCGTGACTCTGACTCAACAAAAATTACTCGGGCACATCACTGTTGAAAACTAAAAAGTTGTTGTGAAGCAATAAACATAGCGATTAAATACAACGCGAGTTTTACAGCAGAAAAAGCTGTTGGTCTTTGGCAAAGTAGCCTTATTTGATTTTTGCTGAACAGCAGAACGTTGAATGAGTAGCAGAAAACAAAAATAATGCGCTTTTGGTGTCTCGTTTCGTGAAAGTGCAAAATTCTTCAACGAAAATAGTTTTACACAGGAGACAGATTTTTAGTGAGTTGGAAAAATTACTGATTTGCGATTGGAGTAGTAGGGAATGTCACAAAGTACATCCGATGTCTAGCAGTATACCTTTTACAACACAAAGTAACGCAGATGCTTCAAAATGTTTCAAGTGAACAAAGATGGGAGCAAACAAAATATACTGGTGAGTGATTTCAGGAAATTGTTTGCAAGACAAATATCAAAAGTACAACTTCATCGGCGAAGATAGCAAAGCGCGCAAAAACTTGAAAGTTGGTGCACAACGTTAAAAGCGTGACAAGTTCAACATTTGAATGTAAATTTGTTCTGCGTATTGGATTCATTGTAAAGGCTTTCTGCTCGATGTCCAGGGTTAGTTTGATGCACATAATTAACATGACGAGATGTTTCGGTACAAAAAATAACCGCAACCATTTAGTAGGTTTGCCTGCAAGCAGTGCAACCATGGGCGTGGGAAGAATTTTTTCCGGGGGGGGGCACTAGGCAAGTTTTCCTAAATTTTTCCAGGGGGGGCCAAAATTGGTGAAATTTGGTTTTCCCCCTCAAAACTAAGAAAACACCCTTTTTTGCTGAATATTTCAAAATCCAGGAGGGAAAGGCCCCCCCGCCCCCCCTTCCGACGCCCATGAGTGCAACCTTTGGAATACAAAGAAGCTTTGCTTTCTATGAGCGCTAATGCTAAGACGTCAAAATTTGCATTTTCAACTTGGTCGGTTTTGAAGCGTGTTTTCCAAGGTGCTTAGGCATGTAACAGCTTCGTTGCAAGTGGGAGGGTAGCCCAGCGAGACCGTTAAATTTTAACATTGTATCAAAAACATTTCGATTTGGGGAAAACACGTAGCGCAACAACTGAATATGAAAAGCAACAGTGGATGTCTGTAATTTGCATAGATTATGTTGCTCACGATTGCCATCGCCAAGTAGTCAAACTGCCGATTTTTATTCAACGTTGCTGTGCATTTTTTTGTTCAGAGAAAAGTTTGGTTTTTTACTGGTGCAAAATTTTTGTTGCTGGCTTGTGAACGTTGCAAGCATCTAAGAAAATGTAAATGGTAATGAAAACAGACAATGCTATTCAGGGCCGTGGGAACTGCCCCCCGCACCCCCCGGCCGGGGGGGCCCCAGCCATGTCTAGGGGCCCCGCCTCAGTTGCAATACTTTTACTGTTTTACTTTTTTAATTTTGAAAAGTATAATTTATAT